>Ga0172363_10001343_pt1 | contig 19801 bp, 18 predicted proteins | sample LakKivs2_kivu2a2_FD_114541 | JGI IMG/M metagenome (GOLD analysis project Ga0172363, IMG submission 114541) | Sediment microbial communities from Lake Kivu, Rwanda - Sediment s2_kivu2a2 | ecosystem: Environmental > Aquatic > Freshwater > Lake > Sediment | place: Rwanda: Western Province, Lake... | reverse complement strand
AGTGGTTAGTAAATTTTACCAACCACTCCTTTTAAAAATTACAAGTAATGTTTAACTTCGAAGTTAAATTTAGAGAAAAATTTCAAATATAAAATCCAATTATTGTTTTTGTTTTCTATATTGGCGAATTAATTCATATATTATGAAATCAATCAAAATTATATCTTTTTTTATATGTGCAATTTTTATTCATTGTACCTTAGTGGGATCAGGTCAGATTACTCGTGGAGCATTACCTGGTGAAATATATCTTTCAACCCAATGGTATCATGATGGCTATATACTTCACTATGGGATTTTTCATTCAATTGATAATGGCTACAATCTTGAATTAGTCTATCAAAATATTGCAAATCCCCCATCAGGCCAGATGGGAGTTGCAACGGTGACCGGAGATGCATCAAATGGGTTCCTGTATAATTATTCGTCAACTAATTTATGGGTGAGCATGGATTATGGGGAGGATTGGGACTTGACAGATGAGAATTATGGTTACGCAAAATATTTTAGTGGATCTTTACCCGGATTGGTCTTTAAAGGAAATAATGATGGACTTTTTAAAAGTACAGATTATGGTCATTCGTTTGAACTTTTACCGATTACGGTTACTTGTCCATTCACTGAACTTGGTTATTATGAAAATGAATTTTTTGGCATTAATGGTGAATCAGGAATAGGTTATAATATAGTTCATTCATTGGATTATGGACAGACTTACACTGAAATCCCACTCGATACCACAATTGCCCTTTGGCAGATATGGGACAGGCCACCTAAGGTTGTAAGAGGTGCCTCATCAGGAGAATTATATTTAGTTTCATGGTGGCCAGATATAAGTTATAAGATTTTTCACAGTGTGGATACCGGCTATACCTGGACACAACAATATGTTTCAGCTCCAATGGATCATAATATTTCCTACACTCCGGGTAGAGAACAAGGAAGTTTTTATGTTATGAGGCTTGAAACAGCTCCGGACCAGACTCATAATTGGCTTTATATTGATTATAGCTGTGATTATGCTCAGACTTTTACAACTTATTTTCATGATCTTGAGCCTACATTTGGCATCGATAGAGGTTTAGTAAAAAGCTCTTCAATTAAGACTTATCCAAATCCTTTCAGTCAATTTATTACATTTGAGTTACCAAATTATGATAATGGAAACGTGGTTCAAATATTCGAAATTAACGGAAATCTGGTTAAAGAATTGGAATCTTTGGGAGATAAGGATTTTATTTGGGATGCGACAAATCAATCAGGTCAGAAAGTGTCTGAAGGAACCTATTTGTTTAGGGTATTGAATAATGATAATCAGGTAACAATTAATAAAATAATTTATATAAAAAACTAAATGTAAATAAAGCATTACATTTATTCTGCTTGTTTTTGACGTTTTAATTTTTCAATAGAATGATCATTACTAATTCGAATAATAATTATCAGACTATCTGATTATCATGAACAAATTTTTATGTTCGTCCATTTTGATTCTCTTATTCAATGTTTTGAATGCTCAGACCTGGAATTGGATGAATCCCTTGCCTCAGGGCAATGGTCTTACTTGTACAATATTCATTGATACGTTAACAGGATATGCCGTTGGTAATAATGGAACGGTAATAAAAACTACAGATGGAGGAAACACATGGACTATCCAAACGTCTGGAACAAACACAACTTTATATTCCGTCTGTTTTACAAATGAAGATGTGGGATATGCTGTAGGGAATGAAGGGGTCGTACTTAATACAATAAATGGCGGGCTTAGCTGGCATACCCAGAATTCAGGAACATCTGAAGAATTGAGGTCGGTCTATTTCACAAATGATAGCGATGGAGTCATTGTTGGTCGCGACGGAACGATATTAAAAACTACCGATGGTGGAACAACATGGATAACAATGATTTCGGGAACGAGTAATCATTTAAATTCAGTATATTTTATAAGTCCTTCCACCGGTTATGCAGTTGGCCAAAATGGAACTATTTTAAAAACGACGGATAAAGGATACACATGGGTTAGTCAGGTATCAGGTACAATACATATAGAATTCAATTCAGTGTTTTTTCCGAATGAGAATACCGGTTATGTTGTAGGTTTGGCCGGAACGGTGGTAAAAACAGTAGATGGGGGTTTGAACTGGGTTATACATTCATCTGGTTATTCAGGAACTTTATATTCAGTACATTTCACTAATATAGATACAGGCTTTGTTGTCGGTACTCAAAGGGTGATATTAAAAACCATTGACGGGGGATTGAATTGGACGAGTGAATATTATGGCATTCCATTTGCCTTAAATTCTGTTTGTTTTATAAATAATAGTACAGGCTATTCGGTAGGCTCGACCGGAACAATCTTAAAGACAACTGATTGCGGTGAAAATTGGACCTTTCTTTCATCCAAAATGAACAGCTGGTTGTTTTCAGTGTATTTTACGAACTCGGATACAGGATATGTAGCTGGCGATCTGGGAACCATTTATAAGACAACTGATGGCGGTACTAATTGGATTCAGCAGGTATCCGGAACATTGTACTGGCTATCCAATATATATTTTCTGCCAGAAAGCCAATCATCACTCGGTTATGCCGTAGGTGAGTCAGGAACTATTCTTAAAACAATAAATGGTGGAACAAATTGGTTTAGCCAGTCATCAGGGACCTATAATTGTCTAAATTCTATAAGTTTTCTATCAGCCGATACAGGATTTATTATCGGAAACAATGGTATAATACTTAAAACGAGCGATGGAGGTTTAAACTGGATTAGATTATCTACCGGCATTTCTTTAGGTTTGTATTCAATTGCTTTTAGTGATTCTCACACTGGTTTTATCGTTGGACAGGCAGGACTTATTTTAAAGACAGTTGACGGAGGTAATAGTTGGATTATTCAGAATTCAGGAACTTCAAATAATTTACTATCGGTCTATTTTACTAATTCTAATACTGGATATGCAGTCGGTGGTTTTGGCACCATACTTAAAACAACAGATGCAGGTGAAAACTGGGAGTGCCAGAATATAGGAAGTGGTTATTCTTTATTTTCTGTATGTTTTACTGATGATTCTATCGGATACACCGTTGGTGTACCAGGTAAGATTATGTCAACCATTAATGGTGGTTCAAACTGGTTTGATCTTTATTCAGTGACTGATAATATTTTAGATGCCATCTGTTTTCCTGTGCCTAATATAGGCTATATTGTTGGTTATGGAGGAACAATTTTAAAGACCATTGATGCCGGGGTTGGCTATTCAAAAATATCTGTCAAAAACAATGACTTCTTAATCTACCCAAATCCGGCCACTGATAAGCTGACCATTGAATTATCGGAAATAACTGTTACAAAGCACACCGTATTATCAATTTATTCTCTGAAAGGTCAATTGTTGTTGCAAGAATCGGTCACGCAGGCTAAAACAGAAATAGACCTGACAGGTATTCCAAGAGGCGTTTATGTAATTGATGTGAATGATGGTATCCATAGGAGATCTCAGAAGATAATCAAAGAATAACCCTGTGCTGGGCTGAATGATTTCCGATACTTCGAACATCGAAAATGTAAAATCGTATCTCCCCCAATCATTTTACTATGCCACCCCTTCAGGGTTTACGTGTCATTTATTCGTTCCCGGCTATAATCATGTCATCCCTTCGGGATTGTCGCGAATAAAATGTGGAAATGTGAAAATGGTTGCAGGTTGCTAAAATACAGTAAGATAGAGGGTGTAACAGAACAACGTTTTTTTCATAAAACCGCAGAGAATGCAGAGGGCGCCGCGCAGAGATCGCTGAGGAATACAGTGCTGATTTTAAATACTCTGCGTTTCCTTTGCGAACTCTGCGGTTAACAAAAAAATCAGTTCTGTTACACCCTCATAGGGGATGAGGTGAATGAAGACCTGCCGACCTATAGATCTAACAACTGACGACTGAAGACTGACGACTGCCGACTGCCTTGCTGGGCCTTTTCGCCTTCTTCATGTTGCTACTCAATAACTTTTTTCTGTTACCGAAATGATTCAATAGAACACGGATGACGCGGATTTGGCGGATTTACGCGGATTTTATTAAAAGGAAAAATTATTGATTACGTCTAAGAAAATATATTCATGCTATAACGTAATCCGCGATTATCCGCCTGATCCGCGTCATCAGCGTTCTATTATGTTTATTTGAGTGACAACCGGAAAATTTGCTGTTTATTTATATTGAAACTGGTGCCGGAAGATATTTATAGTTAATGGAACAGGCCATCATCATTAATAAACAGTACCCTGCCGGTCAGAACATTCCCGGAATTATATTTTTCATTTACCATGCGTATCAGCCTTTTACTTTGCCTGCCAAAGCCTGTCATCCAGAAAACTGCAACAGTGTAATCATTATCTGCCAGCGACCTTGGATCAACGGCGTTTCCATTCAAATCCGAAATCAAATCAACTAATTGATGTAAGGTAAGCAATGAATCCGGCGGAACTGTCGATTTAGCCGGAACCGTGTCAAGGTTGTGATCCCGGTTCCATTTCAGATTGGGAAACCCACCGGCATAGCAATTATTCAGAAAGGAAACCAGCTTACCCTCCCTGTTGAAAAACAAAATTTGAAGCGGCTGTGTATGTTCTTTTATCGGCCCGGCAGTAATGCAAGACTCCGGATTATAGCCATAAAGGAGGCCAATGCTGTCGAAATATTTGATATAGAAATCTTTCAGGAAAAACAGTTCATTGGAGTCTATTCCTTGCGAAAAGGCTATATCCATAGCATCCTGTCTTGTATATCCTTTGAAAGTTTAACTCCATACATGGCTGTCATAAAAGAATTACATCCCGTCAGGATCGTTATGACAGGGATAAGAAAAATAAATCCGATGAAGGAAATGATGTGACTTGTAGTTGTTTTCATTCGTATTAAAAGCATAAACAGGATCGTAAGTTAGTTTTTTTAATTTTAAAAGATGTTGATCCAAAAGGATCTTATTATTGCAAATGTATTTTACTATTGGGATGTATAAATGTAAAAGATGATTTACAAATCGACAAATTAATTCAGAAGCCATGGCAGGTTTACAAGTTACAGGTTGCATGCACTTCATCCCCAAACCCCTTCTCCTAAATGAGAAGGGGTTTATTTATTCCAGATAATATTTCAACTGCCGACTTGTAGACCTAAAGATTAGGATTATAACAGCATACCATCAAATGATCCTTCCTATGAATTCAACAATATGCCCTTTGATATTTTTCTTGTAACTTTCTTTAATATATGGACAGATACAAAAATTTCGTCCATTGGGATTGGTTTCGCGAAACACCGTCAGCGGAAAGACATTAAAATTATCCGGATTAATTTTGCATTCATAAGCATCGACAATGTCATTCTGGTGTTTTACAATAAAATCAATCTCGCGATTTGATTTATCCTGCCAATAGAAAATACCGCTGGTCGGGTAGTAAGATCTCAGGAGGTCGAGTACGAGATGTTCCCACAAGACGCCCCTGTCTTCTTCCCTTATCACATTCCAGCCTTTGACGAATGTGACCATCCCGGTATCAAACGCATAATATTTGGGACGATGTGTGAGTTCCCTTTTCCCCCCACCATGGAAGGGTCTCAGAATAAATATATTACCAGCTATCTGAAGAGATTCAAGGTAAGAAGCGACCGTGGGGCGCGACAACTCACTCTGCTTGGATAGTTGTGTATAATCAATCAAATTACCGCTCGACCTGTACAATAACTGCATTAAACGCAGATAGCCTGTTCTGTTTCTGACATTGAATAATTCCTGGATGTCACGTGCAAAGAAACTGTCCATCCATTCCGAAAAGTAGCCGGGATCTTTTTTGTCAGCCAGCAATGGTTCGGGCAAACCACCATGTAACAGCCTGCGATCCAGGTCGGATATATTAAAATTATCCTGGCATTCATCCCATAGTACAGGGGGTAAATAGATTGATGTCTTGCGACCTGTCAAGCTGTCTCTGAATTTTTTTGTCGCCTCAAGCGTCGATGAGCCGGTCGCAAGTATTTTTATACCGTGGTACTCATCTGCAGCAATTTTAAGGATCCGGCTTGGATCGCTTAATCGGTGGATTTCATCGAAGACAACAATTGTTTCTGCCGGAAGACCTGCATAAAACGATTCCGGGTCTTCCAGGCGACGTCCGACAGAGGGAAGGTCACAATTCATGTATGTGGTGCCGTCGAACATTTTCGACAGCGTCGTTTTACCGCTGCGCCGTGCCCCACTCAGCCAAACGATGGGGCGTGACCGCCATGCATTTTCAATGGTCTTTATCCAAAAAGGTCGTTTAATCATGAAAGTATATTTTACAAATAGACGTCCAAATGTAAAATATAATTTACAAATTAGCAAATTAATTTCAAAATCCGGACAGATTGCAGGTTACAGGTTGGCGCTCTGCCTGCTGCGTAGCTTCGCCCGAAGACCCGCGGACCCGCCGACCTGCAGACCTCTAATAAACACCTCTCATTGAACATAATAATTCCTCCGCTCCAGGCAAGATATCCCAATTTCACTTACCTTTGCCGCGAAACAAGGAGGGGGATGATGCGCTCAAAAATTACCCTATACCATGTAAGATCCTATTTCTTTGCTGCGAGGCTGCTTCACACCATCACGCTGCTCGATCTTGTCATTGCCATGCTGCTGCTGGTCAGGCTGCCTGATCTTTACCGTGACGGCACGGGAGCCGGCAAGGCACTGGGCACCGTTATCCTTCTCTTTGTGTTCTCCCTGCTCATCCTGTCGCAGTTGGATGCCCGGTCACGGTACCAGGATTACAAACAGATCAAGGATCAGCTTTTTCTGTATGGTTTCAATCCCCGCATCCTCAGGCCTGTGCTGAAGTCACGCTGCCAGCGTGATGCCGCTTACAGGGCTGCCGCAGAGCTCGGCCTGGCGGCTTCATGCAGGCATCTCTACCGCATGAACGGTTACCGCTGGTATCATATCTTACCCGATTATACCTTCCGTCAGCCGCAGTTCCTGCTTTCCAGATACTTCTGGCTGACGACGTTCTTCACACCTGTTTATTACCCTCGTATTGATTTTGCAACGGGCACTCTCATCCGTCGCCGCATCATTAAATCATAATCCCACTCTTCACATGGATCCGGCTCACGTCATCATCAGGATCAGAGGGCTGTCGAAGCGTTTCGGTGACATCCAGGCTGTCGACGGTTTGAACCTCGACGTTTATGCCGGTGATGTGTACGGTTTCCTGGGACCTAACGGCTCGGGCAAGAGCACGACGATCAGGATGATGCTGTCGCTGGTGAGGCCCGACAGCGGCACTATAGAACTCTTCGGCCTGCCGCTGCGCGGCAGCCGCCGCGCCATCCTTGAACGTACCGGCGCCCTCATAGAAAAACCGGATCTGTATGATTATCTGACCGCCTTTAAGAACCTTGAGATACTGTCGGCATATGCCGGCGACAAGGTCATATCACGGCGTATTATGGAGGTCCTGGCCGTCACGGGTCTGGTGAAAAGAGCCCACAGCCGCGTGAAGACCTTCTCCAAAGGCATGAAACAACGCCTCGGCATTGCCCAGGCCCTCGTCGGCGACCCCGAGCTGCTCATCCTCGACGAGCCCACGGCAGGCCTCGACCCCCAGGGCGTGAAAGACATTCGCGACCTCATAGCCACACTCAACCATGACATGCATAAGACCGTTCTCATCTCATCGCACCAGCTCCATGAGATAGAACAGGTCGCCAACAGGATGATCATCATCGACAAAGGCCACGCCGTGGTAGAAGGTGAGGTAAAGGAGTTATTGAAGGACAGGGATCAGAACCTCGAGTCGTATTTCTTAAACCTGACGTGACATGGGCCGCATCACACGCATCGAGCTCTATAAGGTCTTCACCCGCAAGCGCAGTTACATAGGCTTTGCGGCCATCCTGATCATCGTGCTGATCACCCTTGGTGCCATCGCCTGGGAGGGCAAAGATGTCTTCGACTTCCTTACCCAGAACCTCACCCAGTCGTTCTACCTTCAGGGTAACCTCGTGAACGGTTATATGGAATCGTACCTGGTGCTCAACTTCCTGTGGGTTCATATCCCGCTGCTTATCGTCATCGTCACCGGCGACTTGCTCTCGGGCGAAGCCAATGCGGGCACCCTGCGTGTCGTCCTCACCAGGCCGGTGAGCAGGGTGAGATTAGTGACGGCCAAATTCAACGCCGGCATGATCTATTCCTTCACGCTGGTGATTTTCCTGGCCGTCATCAGTATCGGCTCGGGAATCCTGCTGCTGGGCCGCGGCGATCTCATCGTCCTGATGGACACCCTTAACATCTTTCCCTCGCATGATGTCCTGTGGCGTTTCCTGATGGCGTACCTCTTCGGGCTGCTCAGCATGACCACCATCGCCTCGCTGTCGCTGCTGCTGTCGGCCATGTCGAACAACTCACTGGGACCCATCCTGAGCACCATGGCCGTGATCATCGTCTTCACCCTGATATCCTCTCTCGACATACGGGTGTTCGATCTCATCAAACCCTATCTCTTTACCTCCTATCTCGACACCTGGCAGATGTTTTTCTCATTTAATATCGACCGTGCCGAGGTGATAAAGAACGGCGCCGTCCTGCTGGGGCATACGGGATTGTTTTACGGCCTGACGGTGTTCTGTTTCAGCAGAAAGGATATTCTGACATGACGGCCGGGGAAAACATATCACGATACGTGAACAAACAGCATGATGCGATGAAAAGATATGCGGCATTGAAAACGGTTTTCCTTCTGTCCCTCCTTTGTCTTATCCTGCCGGTGACGGCACAGGATGAGGGACCTTACCAGGTCCTCGACAGGGTGAGGAACAAGCTCGAAGCCATAAAGGATTACCGGGCCGACGTGGCCATCAGGGTGGATGTCGACTTCATCCGCATGCCGGAGAAGCACGCCACGGTCTTTTATAAGGCCCCCGGCAAGACACGTTTTAAATCGGATGAATTCATCATGCTACCTAAGAAAGGGATTAACTTTTCGGCGCTCAGTCTTCTGGATGGAGGTTATGCCGCCATTTATGCCGGCACTGCCAAGATTGACGATCAGGAGGATGAGATCATCAAGGTCATCCCCATGAAACAGAAATTCGACATCGTCCTCTCGACGTTGTGGGTGGATACCGTCAGCTACCGCGTGATGCGGGTCGAGAGCACAACACGCGAAAGCGGCAGCTATACCATCGACTTTACTTACCATGATCCGTCACTGCCGCTGCCGTCGGTGATGAAGATATCGTTCGAGATACAGAACTTTAACATCCCCCTGAAATTCATCGGCAAGGGGGTGGAGATCGATCGGAACAAGATCGACAGCACGGAGGTGAAGAGGGGTGCTGTCATCCTCACCTTCTCCAACTATCAGGTCAATACCGGGTTAAAAGACGAGATTTTCAAGGAAAATGAAGACAGAGAACAATGACAAATTAGCTAAACTTTGCTTAGCGTTCATTGCGTGATCCTTGCACCATTGCGGTTAAAAGCACATTTATTAACCGCAAGGAGCGCTATGAATACGCAATGACCGCAAAGAAAGAAAACCAACCGGATCCTCAGCTGATATCCTCCCGGAAGATCTCACGTGGCGCCTTGGTCATCACCAGTCCCATCGTCATAAAGAACCCCGTTGCCAGGATGATCATCAACAGCAATCCGCTATTGAAGCCCGGTATATGCTTCCCCTCGGGGATGTTCAGGAAGAGCAGGATGCTGATGAGGCCGCGCGGAGTGATGAAGAGCTCGGGCATCAACTCAGTGTGCACGACAAACTTCAGGAAAAGGAACCGGAAGAAATAAATGCAACCCAGAATGATGACACCGTAAAACAGCACCTTGAAGTGGAACAGCAGTGCCAGGTCCATCGTGAAGCCAAAGAGGAGAAAGAAGAAAGTACGTATCAGAAAGGCGCTCTCGGCCGTCAGGTTGGTAAAGAACTGCAGGTCGGTCTGGAACTTCTCGAAGATGAACACCTTCCTGAACCACCGGTAAGGGATGAGGTCGGCATTGTTGAGGATGAGGCCGAAGACCAGGATGATGATCAGCGACGACAGATGGAAATATTCTCCTCCCGCATAAAAGATAATGAGTATCGACAGGATCAGGAAGAACTTGACATGGCTTGTGATCCTGCTCTGAAGGTAGAGAATGAGCATGCATGCCGCTAACGCCACAGCCAGGATGATGGTGATGTCCATTCCCAGCAAAAGGAACGACCGGCCGGTGATGATCTCGTTATAGATGACGAAGTTGAACACGACGATGCCGAGGATATCGGAGAAGATCGATTCATAAAATAAAAATTCTTTTTTGAGCATATGGAAATGCGACACCGACGGTATTGTCACGGCCGATGAGATGATGCTGTAAGGGATGGCATTGATTAAGCAGGCGTTGAAGGGCTCATGGGTGAGACCCCGGAAGATATAGGCGATACTCACCGAGGTAAGGACCAGGATGAAAAAGGCGGCAAGGAAAGCCTTGCCGATAATAGGTAATTTTTTGCGTTCGAATTTTATCTCCAGCGCCCCCTCCAAAACGATGAGGATGAGACCGAGGGTCCCCAGGATAGGCAGGATGGCCGCCAGCCCCGGCGTCTGGATGTTTAAATAGACCAGCAGGTAATGCAGGAAGATGCCGGTGAACAACAACAGCAGCACCGACGGTATCCGCGTTATCCTGGAGATGAAGTTCAGCAGGTACGAGAAGATGACGAGGAAGCAGAGTATGATAAGTATGGTGTCGGAGATCATCGGCCGGGTGTTGGTTATTTTTCATAAAAGGAAAAATGACTTCCTTTTGTTCAACCGGTAAAGGACAAATGTATGAAATTTCCTGTGAAAAAAGGGACTCCATCCACATGCATGGCAGAATCCCGTTTCCGTTTTGCGTTTAAGTGGATGGAGTCCCTTTTTGACATTTAGCTTATTTTAACATTCCCGGAAAACAATTGCACGTCATCGATTGTATATATTTGTGATCTGAAAAACATTAAGTCAATGAAAAAACTATTCATCCTTTTGGCGCTGTCCTTCGTAATTAGTGGGGCAATGGGTCAGAATAAAAGAAGTGTCACCCCTCCGGGACATGTGAAATCTAAAGTGGAAAATCTTTACCCCGAGGCGAAGAATATTAAATGGTCGATGGAAGACGGTGACTATGAAGCCAATTTTAAAAATGAAGGAAAGGAAACAGCCCTTGTCTTCAATCCCCAGGGTACGCTCCTGCAAACTGAAACCGAAATTCAGGAATATGATCTGCCCGATGTTTCGAGAGATTACATTGCGCGCAACTACGCGGGAAAAAAAATAACCGAAGCCGCTAAAATGACCGACAACCATGGCATTATCACTTACGAGGCAGAAGTGGACAGAATGGACCTCATCTTCGATGATCACGGTACCTTCGTCAAGATCGTCAAGAGGACAGGCCGCAGGGATTAAAAACGGAAGAGGATGGCGATCTCCTTTTTTTACTATTTTTATCCCATGCTACGAGGATTGCTTCTGTATTGTCTTTTTCTCATTCTTTTCGCGGAGGCGGAAGGTCAGGTACGTGACCTTGACTACTACCTGCAGGCGGGCATGGCCAACAGCCCTCTCCTGAAAGACCTCAACAACCAGCGGCGCATCAATTCTTACGACAGCCTGCTCATTGCCGCCGGCCGCAAACCCCAGGTCAGCTTCAACGGATTGCTGTACTATGCTCCCATCCTCAACGGTTACGGTTACAGCGAGGCCATCACCAACGGCGGGGCCATTGGCTCCCAGGTGGTCCTGTCACAGGATCTCTTCAGAAGAAAAAGTGTCGAAGCCCACTTCTCCAGGATGGGATTGCAAAACCAGTCCCTCTCTAACTCCATTACGCTGACGGAGAATGATATCAGAAAAAGCATCACGGCACAGTACCTCGCCGCCTACGCCGTATACAGTGAAATCGGCTTCAATACAAAGGTGCTGGCCACCCTCCGCGAGGAAGACACCATCCTGAAAAGACTGGTGCAGAACGGCGTTTACAGGCAGACCGATTACCTCTCCTTTCTCGTGGAGACGCAGACACAGGAGATAAACCTCAACCAGCTTCAGATAGATCTCCAGAAGGAAATGTCGGCCCTGAACCTCCTCTGCGGCATCACCTCCGACACCGTCTATGAACTGATCAGGCCTGATATCGAGCAGAAAGCGCTCATCCGCTGGGAGCAGACGCCTTTTTTCCTGCGTTTTAAATACGACAGCCTGCTCATCCGCAATGAGAAGATGTTGCTGGACCGCAGCTACAAACCCGCGGTGCGGTGGTTCGGTGACGCGGGCCTGCTGAGCAATAACCCGCCGGTGATCTATAAAAATTTCGGTGTCAGCCTGGGCCTCAGCATGAGCTTTCCCCTCTATGACGGCAATAAGCGCAAGCTGGGGTATGATAAGCTGAACGCGTCGGAGGAGACCAGGAAGCATTACGAGGATTTTTACAAGACGCAATACGACCAGCAGCTGCTTCAGCTGAACGAGGAGCTGAGGAAGACACGTGCGATGATTCCACGGCTGCAGGAACAGGCGGCGCTGGCCGGAAGGGTCATCCGCGACAGCCGCACGCTGATCGACCAGGGAACCCTGCCGGTGACCGATTATGTTATCGCATTGAGGAATTACATGACCATTCAGCATAATCTGAATCAATATGAGATAAAGATCCTGCAGATCATCAACGAGATCAATTATTGGAAGCAGTAGAAAAACAGCTATGCAACAGACACGACTAAAGATCGCGGTGGCTGTCCTGGCGGCCTGCCTTCTCACTGCGTCATGCCACAGAAGGGTGACCCACGGCGGAGCAGGAACCCGTCGCCAGGGTCCCTGTCACCGTCACAGGCATCACGGTGGCGCCCGTGAATGATTACCTGACGCTGATGGCAACGTCGGCATTCCTTAACAAGGCGATGGTGAAAGCCACAGCAACGGGCTATGTGGAGAAGGTGCGTGTGAACGTGGGTCAGAGCGTGACCACAGGACAGCAGCTCTTCGTCCTCAAGACCAAGGAAGCCGCCGCCATAGGCGCTGACACGCTGGGGCAGGCGACCTTCCCCGGCCTCATTACAGTCCGGGCCGCCATCGACGGCATCATCCTTTCCATCGACCATCCCGCGGGGGATTATGTCCTCGACGGCGACCAACTGGCCGTCATTGCCATCCCCGGCAGCCTCGTCTTCATCCTTGAGGCACCCTTTGAAGATGATGTCTGGATAAAGATTGATGCGACATGTGACGTCATCCTGCCCGGCGGCAGGATGCTGAAGGGGGTTATCGCCTCACGCCTGCCGGCGGTGACCGGCAACGCTCAGACACAACAGTACATCATCCGGGTGAACGGCGCGGGGACCCTCCCGGAGAACCTCATCGCACAGGTGAAAATATTGAAGATGACCTTGCCCGATGCCATCATGCTGCCCCGGGCCTGCGTCCTCGCCGACGCCCTCATGAAACACTTCTGGGTAATGAAGCTCATCAACGACTCCACGGCCGTGAAAGTGCCCGTGACAACAGGCCTCACACAGAACGATACCGTACAAATAGTCAGTCCGGCTTTCATGCTCTCTGACCTGTTCCTGGCCTCCGGCAACTACGGCCTGGGTGACACGGCCACAGTGACCGTCATCAAAAACCTCATGACCGGGAAATAATCCATGGAAAACAGAAGCTTTTACCGGACTTATCACAAGCCCATCCTCTTTGTCCTGGTGATGATCATCCTCATCGGTGTATACTCCTGCCTGCGCATGCAAACCCTTCTCTTCCCCGACGTCGTCTTCCCAAAGATCACCCTTATCGCCGATAACGGCGAGCAGCCCGTCGAGAAGATGATGGTGACGGTGACCAGGCCTCTGGAGCTGGCCATTAAGAGGGTCAACGGCATACAGACGGTGCGCAGTTCCACCAGCCGCGGCAGCTGCACCATAGAAGCCTTTTTCGACTGGAACATTGACATACAGATGGCCAAGGTGCAGATGGAGTCACGTATTAACGAGATCAAGAACACGCTGCCGCCCACCGTCAACATCATCATCGAGGTCATGGGGCAGAGCATTTATCCCGTGCTGGGCTACACACTGGAAAGCGACAGCTACGGCCAGGTGGAGCTGAAGAACGACGCCCTGTACCTTATCCGTCCCCAGTTTGAGCAGGTCCCAGGCATCTCCAACGTGGTGGTACGGGGAGGACGCACCAAGGAGTACGTCATCACACCGCAGCCTGAGAAGATGCTGGCGCTCAACATCACACCGCAGACCATCATCGACGTCATGGGCAGCACCAACTTCATCGAATCCAACGGCCTGCTGTCCGACTACCGGCGGCTGTACCTGACGCTTACCGACACCCGTCTCAACAACCTCGGACAGGTCAGCAACACCATCATCCGCAACGACGGCAACAGGGTCGTGCGCCTGTCCGACATCGCCACCGTCGACCTGGAGGAGCAGCAGGAGTTCATACGCATCAACGCCAACGGCCATGACGCGGTGACCATCGACCTGGTGAAACAGAGAGGGGTGAATCTCGTCAACTTCGCCAGAGATGTCTTCGCCAAGGCCGGGGAGATCCGTAAGCTGCTGCCTGTGGGCATGGAACTGCGTCCCTATTACGACCAGTCGGCCTTCGTCACCGAGTCGATCAACAGCGTGCTGAAGACCATCTACGAGGGGCTCATCCTGGCCATCTTCGTCGTCATCCTTTTCCTGCGTTCGTTCCGTGCCAGCCTCAACGTCATCCTCATAATCCCCGTCACCTTCGCCCTGACGACCATCGTCCTCTATGTGGCCGGCATCACCCTCAACATCATGTCGCTGGGCGGCATCGCGGCATCTATAGGCCTGGTCATCGACGATGCCATAGTCATCATCGAGCAGATGCACCGCCTCCATGAGGAAAACCCTGACAAGGACAAATACGCTGTCGTTAAGGAGTCCATCCGCGGCCTGCTGCCGGCCATGATAGGCTCGTCGCTGAGCACCATCGTCATCTTACTGCCCTTTGTCATGATGAGCGGTGTGGCGGGCAGCTTCTTCAGGGAGCTGACGGTGACCATGGAGATCGCCCTCATTTGCTCCTATTTTGTGACATGGGTGGGCCTGCCGGCGCTGCACTTGCTGTTCGGATACAAACCCCGACGGCGGCTGCGGTTTTTGACCAGGGACAAGATAAAGGGTGAGAGGGAACGGCCCCGGTGGTTATTATGGCTTTTCGATAAACCTGTCTATGCTTTCATTTTCATCGTGATTCTGGGCGTCTCGTCGGTATTTCTGATGCCGCGTCTGCGCACCGGCTTCCTGCCGGTTCTTGACGAAGGCACGATCGTGCTCGACTACCTGTCGCCGCCGGGCACATCGCTGGATGCCTCCGACGCCATCCTGCGCACCGTCGACACCATTGTGCTGCACCATCCTGAGGTGGCCACATACATGAGGCGGACAGGCACCAACATGGCGTCGAGCATCAGCATGGCTTCAGGCGTCATACCGCCCAACGAGGGTGACTACCTGATACAGCTCAAACATGGTATCAACAAGAAGACGGTGGATGTCATCGCCGAGCTGCGACGTAAGGTGGCGGCGGCAGAACCCGCCTTAGAGATTGAGTTCGGCCAGCGTATCTCCGACCTGCTGGGCGACCTGATAGGGCGTCCCCAGCCTGTCGAGATCAAGGTCTTCGGCACCGACCAGAATAAAATGCAGGAGCTGGCTTTGCAAATACAGGGGCTGCTGCAGAAAATTCAGGGCGTCGTCGACGTCCGCAGCGGCATCATCATCGACGGGCCCACCATCACCGTCACACCCGATGATCGCAAGCTGGCGCAGTACCACATCACGCCGGCCGACTTACAGACGCAGCTGAAAGCTTATAACGAAGGTGTTGCAGTGGGCGAGATACAGGAAGGCGAGCAGATGCTGCGCATCCTGCTGCGCTTCGAGAACTTCAGGGATAACAGCCTCGACGTCATCCGCAACCAGCCCATCTTCTCACCCGACGGCACTTACCGGCCATTGCATTATCTGGCCGCTGTGGAGACGTCGGAGGGCTTCCCCGAGATCACGCGCGAGAACATCAAGTCGGATGTCGTCGTCACGGCCCGTCTCGACAACCGCGATATAGGCAGCGCCATCCGTGAGATCAAGTCGGTCTTCGCCAGCAAGCTGCTGCTGCCGCCGGGATATTATATTGCCTTTGGCGGCACCTATGCCGAACAGCAGGCATCGTTCCGCGAACTGCTTTTCATTCTCATCGCCGCCATCCTGCTGGTCTTCACCGTCCTCTTTTTCCTTTTTCGCAACCTGCGCATAGCCCTGCTCATCATCTTCATCTCCGTCATGGGCATCGGAGGCAGCATCTGGCTGCTCTTCCTCACCCGCATACAGCTCAACGTGGGCAGCTACACCGGCATCATCATGATCACGGGCATCATCGCCGAGAACGCCGTCTTCACCGTCAACCAGTTCATGATGACCTACCGGCGTACCAGCGACGTGAATGCGTCCATCCGCAACGCCATCTCTGTTCGTGTCCGTCCCAACCTGATGACCGCCCTCGGCCGCCATCCTGGCCCTGACGCCCCTGGCGCTGGGCATAGGCGTCGGCGCCCAGATGCAGCAACCCTTAGCCATAGCCGTCATCGGCGGGTTCCTGGTGGCCATGCCGTTGCAGCTGTTCGTGTTTCCGACGCTGATCAGGTTGGTGTTTCATAAGAAAGGACTGAAAGTTGACGACTCTTTGGAATAGAGGTCTTTTTGGCATCAATGTGAAAATGAGGAAATGAGACAATTTGAAAATTAATTTCACATTGTCTCATTTAGCCCCATCCTTAAGGAATTGTATCAAAATTGATATTTTCATTTAACCACAGAGGTCACAGAGGAAATACGAAGAGCGCAGAGTATTGACATTTAATTTTCTATACATACAAGTTTTCTGCTAGTGTCTGGTTCTTAAATAGAAAAAATAGTTTTGATACATTCCCGAGTAAATTGCCACATTTTCCAGTTTTTAAATTTAAGATGGTTCAAAGAGATAAGATCATTTCATATTGTTGAGTAATATGATTTGAAAAGAACCGATTAAAATTCTTATCTTTGCATCGGTTTACCAGGCTATAAGAATAATTGAATAAGACCTTTTTTACTTTGATGTCAAACAGATAATTTTGGACAAGAAAAAAGCTGTCGTAAGTTTAATATTGATTTGACAAAATGGTCATGAAAAAGAAACCCGACATAATTAAAACTCTTATTGGCGATGAATTAAATCTCAATAATGAGTCTTTACTTAAAAGTATTGCATACTATAAAAAAGCGTCCGAGATCATTGCCAGAACCGACAAAGCCTTAGGTCGCAGAAAAGAGTACTCAGAGACGACTCAATCAACCATTGATCTTAACATATCTCAGGATGCGATTGGCTCAACGACAGACTTTTAAAACAAGTCAGGACTGGAATAACTTCCTTGGTTCAAATAAACAACTTACGGGACAAGAGCTTTTTCAGTTACGGAAAGCTTGCTATACTGACATTGAGACAGTAAGAGAAAGACCACTGATCATTTATGCTTCCAAATTTATTGACAGCTCTGCTCCGGGAGCTCCTATTCTTATTGATCTTAATGATGTAGATGGATTTACCGATCTTGTTAATCATATTAAGGAGTCGGATTCTGTCGATGTACTCATTCACAGTCCTGGGGGCAGACCTGACGCTACAGAGAGAATAGTTTATCTTCTTAGATCAAGATTCAGGGAGGTAAACTTTTTAATTCCCCATTCTGCCTATTCAGCGGCTACCATGCTTGCACTTTCAGGTAATAATATCATATTACACCCCAGTGCCTCCCTTGGACCTATCGATCCTCAGATAAATGGTATTCCTGCCAGATCAATTAAAAGAGGATTTGAAAAGGTAAAGAGGATCATAATGGAAGAAGGCCCTGAAGCTCTACCGGCTTATATCCCTCTGATAGAGAAATATTCTTTAGATTTATTAGAATTATGCGATGACTCGGAAAAGCTTTCCAAGGAATTGGTTGGAAGCTGGTTGAAACAATATATGTTTAAAGATAGAGCCACCCAGAGTATGATAAGAAAGGCTGTCAATTATTTTTCAAATTACGATAAGCATTTATTGCACTCAAGACCGTTGGTTTATGATAAGCTGAAATCTTTAAAATTAAATGTTTATATCGCTGAGGATCCTTTGAGAGATTTACTTTGGGAATCATATATCCTTATTAATGGATTTTTCAATATAACCCCATTTGTCAAGTTATATGAATCCTGTCATGGCGTATCCTGGGGAAGACAATATCAACAACATAATATTCCTATCCCACAACAATTTGTAAAGCCGGTTAATAAAGACAAGTCGAAATAAATGTATCATTCATTATCTGGATGTAATTTTTCATGTTAGCGATAAGCTGCTAGCTTCGAATCGCAGGGGGAGGGGATGAGGGAGGATGCAGTGTTTCACTTTTTCGTGTAATTCCTGTAATATTTATCTTTATTCTGGCTGACCTCCACACATTTCAAAAAATACACTTATATTTGAATGATAAACAATATAGGGAGATTAAACTATTTCATAAATTTTTATCATATGAATAATAAAGTAAAAACTGATGTGATTGCTTATATTGCAGCCTATGCAAATATTTCAGTATCAAAAATCACTGATGATCAAATTTTAAAAGAACAACCATTAATGTTGGATGATGCAAAACTTGGTTTTTTGACCCTAGCCTTAAGAGATTATGTTAAAAATCTGAATCCCAATGAAACGGTTCTAATTAGTGATTTAAGAAAGAAAGGTTTAACCGTTAAGAAAACATATGAATTAATTATTAAGAAAGTTACTGGATGAAAAGATACATTTGGTTGTTTACCTTGATAATTTTATTCACCGACTCATATTCACAAGATTCGGTATTCAATAGGATTAATAATTGGTTAACAGACAAGAATTTTAGTATCAGAAAAACTTTTGATGGATCAAAAAGCGAAAATAAACCGGCATGTTTGGCATATCAGGAAGATCATTTGACATCAAAAGTTTTTTTCAATATAGATTTTGGGATTAAGCTGTCTGAACTTGAGTTATTTAAAGAAACCGGTTCAAGTTTAATTTTTTATCCGAAAGTTGAATGGCATAAATCGACAGATCCGGCTGATTTAAAAAACAAGGTTGGTATAGGAGTAAATTTTGAATTTTTACCATTCAGGTTAAAAGCTCCAAAGATACCCTTGAGTTCGTCGAATAATGGATTAATCATTTCGCCGTGGATTCAAGGAATATCTTCTTTTAAAAAGAATTTCATTTCAAATGCTTATGAGACTGAAATTACAGCTCAAGTATCGTTTTTAAGCAATTACAATTTCCTCCCCGGCTGTAATTTGCGGGATAAAAAGGGTAATTTCAGAATGCGTTATTACCCATATATAGGCTATGAATATAACAGGCAACCAGATCTTATTACAAAAGGTACAGTCGAAGAATTTTCATTATATTTTATCAGATTTTTTATAGAAGTCTGGATCGTACCTGAGACTATACAAATAATTTTTGATGGAACGTATCGACAGATAATTAATAATAAATCCATAATTAGAACCTGGTTGCCAATAATGTCTCCCTCGGCAAATTTGTATCCTGGTAAACAACAAGCATTCAGTATCGGATATGAATTTACATATGGTTATGATGACGAAAGCACTTTTCAGTTAGT
>Ga0172363_10001342_pt1 | contig 19818 bp, 25 predicted proteins | sample LakKivs2_kivu2a2_FD_114541 | JGI IMG/M metagenome (GOLD analysis project Ga0172363, IMG submission 114541) | Sediment microbial communities from Lake Kivu, Rwanda - Sediment s2_kivu2a2 | ecosystem: Environmental > Aquatic > Freshwater > Lake > Sediment | place: Rwanda: Western Province, Lake... | reverse complement strand
TATACTTCTAGGTCTGCATTATTATACTTCAGTGTTCCAATTCCTACAAACTCAGCACCCTCAGTTGTTGCCGCCTCGTCGAATCTGAATCCAAATCCGGTGTGCCCAATCGTTCCAGAGAAACGATCTCCATTCTCTCTCATTTCTAGTGTCATTGCGACATCTTGCAGACTGTTTGTATATGCTATACCCATCAGAAGAGCTGTGCTGGCAATAAGGGTATTAGCTGTTACACGCCAGTCATAGTGAGACGGCCTGGATGTTCTGCCATTGTCCTTAACAGCAGTAACATCCACACGTTCGATTCTCAAATCGAGAGAACCTCCCGCGTATAGTGCGAGGATGTTGGCAGTGTCGATTGTCCATATGGATAAGTCTCGACCTACAAGTCTGGTACTTAGTGAAGCCATCTAACCGGCACCTCCGATTTTATCCTTGCATTGCTCCCATCAACGTATCTAATTCCGCTCTTACATACTGATCGGCTCTTTTATCTACCCACTCAGCCCAACGAGTAATCATACCCCCGTCGCGAATTGTGCTTCCATGTCTGAATATGTGAGCTAGATACCATCCGCCAGTATCAGTTTGTGCATCATTATATAATGTTGCAACTACTCTTTTTCCTTGTATCTCAGCCTCAACCTTATCCTCTCCTGCAAACCCCTTTATCCATCGTCCAGTTACTAAGTGAATAATTCGTGGCTGTTGCCTTAGATTCTTCGCAATTTGATATAATCCATCATTTCCAGCTTTCTTATCCCTTTCACTCTTTCTAGCATCCCACTTCTTACCATAAGGATTATACTGCTTAATTGCTTTTGCAACATCCTCTGTGATAATTGTACTGCTCATTCGCACTAATTCTATGCGTAATTTCTTTAGTCCCCTTCTAGCCGCCTCAACAATCATCTCACGAGTAACCTGAGCACCAAGATCGGCAACACCACCCTTTCCAGTACTTCTCATTCCGCCACTTACAGCCTTAGCCATTACGATGTCAGGTCCTCATTAAGCGCACAGAATAGGTCCATACGAGCCGCAATCCGTTCGGTGTTATCCATGATCTTCCATTCATCCATCAACTCATTGACTAGTGTTGGCTGACCACATTCTGTTGCTATATTAACTCCATCAACCGCAATTCTCCAGTTGTCAGAGTCGTTTAGCACACCACGAATAACTCCTGCTCTAGCTAATACCAATCTAGACGGATTGCTTTTTATGGTTCCCCACTCATCATCAGTTCCTTCTCTATCCATAACATAGTAGATTTTCAGTTTGTAAATATATGCTGGACTTTGAACTCCACCATATGTTCCTGATCTATCTTCTTCTACTTCTGTTTCTGGATCAATGATAATTCCAGGTAATCTAGATTTCTTCCAATTGAAAAATGCCCTAGCTGCGCCAATTCCTACTCCACGAAGTTCAGAAGTTTCACTCTCAATAGTAATAAACTCATCTATGAAAGCATCACCATCATCACTAGGCCACGAAGTGATGCCTAGCGCGGTAAGTATACCATCTATGATATCGTTAAGATACTCTTCTCGAACCGTGAATGCAGCCATTATCCAACCTACTTAACCAATACAGCCCTTGTATATCCAGTTGCCTCAATTGTAAATACTCCTGACTTAGCTGCTGTTACAACCGATGAGGTCGCAGCAACTGACCTAATTCCAGTGTAAGCGCCAAGACTTATATTTGCTGTAGCACCAGCAGCGATTGATTGAGTCCACGGAGACTGCTCCACTGATCTACCAGCAGTTCCGCCACCATCCGTAAAGACGAGGGTAAAGGTTATATCTTGAGTAAATGCATTAATAGCCCTCATTACCAAACCATTATTAGCATCATCTGGGCATACAAACCTTGTATGATCCGCAGATTGAACTGGAGTAACAGTACATGTATTAGTATTAGTAATTCTAACTATGGCTAATGGGGGCTGGTAATCTTGAAGTGTACTTGATCCGCTTACACCATAAAGAGTAGTTCCACTATAATAAACTGGGTCCTGAACCATTCTAAACCAAGTTGCTACTGGATTAACATTTATAGTATCTTCTGTTCGAGTTATAAGAACATAATATAGACCTTCCTCATTACTATCACCAAATACCGCAGCAGAACCATCCTTATACCAAGGAGCCCAATCAACCGGAGCAGTAAATGTAATAGAACCACCATTAACAGAGAAGCCTGTGGTGTTATCTGTAACACTCAGCGTAGACCACGTACTTCCGTCCCAGTACTGGAATGTGCAATCACAATCAGTTGGAGTCGTATCAACCTTTGCAGTTGTAGATAACTCAACTAAAATTGTATCAAACTTATAACGAGAACCAAGTGCAATTATGTCATTATCCGAAGCAAAAAATGCAACGTCAGCAGTGTCAGCATCTCCAGCATCAGTTGTGTCATTTGTCCACGTATCTGTTGCATAAGTCCACACTTTGTCAAATGTTCTAGTAGACATCAAGGGATGCATGGCACCAACAATAGAGCCGCTAACTATAAAGCTATCCCCCACTAGTCTGGCTAACTCAGAATAAAGTGGATGAATTGTAGCAGTCTCACCATTACAATATGCGCCCATACTAGAGTAGCTTCCGCCATATGTTGCAGCATTTGCGGCTTTTAGAGCAGTATGTAGTGCCTTCCACTCTGTTCCATTCAAAGTATCTTGCAGAAAAGTCTTCCAGTTGGGACCAAGAATTTGCTGGTCAACATCCGCAGCATCATCTAGTAATGCCGCTAAAAGATCAGGGTCGCTTACGTTCTCATATAAATATCTATATAGGTCTTCTTCTGTATTTCCACTCAGCATATTTCCCGCACCGTTTAGTACTTGAACAATCCTATCTACTACACGGTCGGTTAATACTTGAGCAGTTGCTGCTGCTAAAGCCATTATTCAACAACCTCCTCTTGTGGAACCTCTTCATCAACCAATTCCACCACTTGTGGAACTGTCTCTTCTGGCTCCACTTCATACTTTTCGTGCCGCGTAACAAACAGCCGACCGTTCTGTGCGGGACGAATATTCCATAAATATCCATCCGGAGCCCGAACTACCAAAACTCCATCAGGTTCCAGCTTCAAAACGTCTGGACTATACTGCTGCTTTCTCTTTCTAGACATTATATAAACTCCCAAAATTATGCGGCATTTTCATCTTCTGGGGCCTTTCTCTGAAGACCTATTACCAACTTAACATCAGTAGTTGAATTATCTACAGATGTTACGTAAAAAATAACTCCATCTCCATTAACCAACTTATCTGTTCGCTTCATTCTATAATCAATATCTCCCTTAGCACTTGGGGCCAAAGAGCTATTAATATAAGCTACTAGAGTAGACCCATCATGCGTAGGAGCAGCTAAAATCTCAGAATATCCTTCGTTAGCTGGCCCCCCAACCATAGGACCAACTAAAACAGTTATAGAAGGGTAAGTTGGATGAATCACATATGCATTTTCCTGTGTATCCCCAAATTGAATACCCTGCTTTGCAGAGTACCATGACATCTGCTGGGCTGAAGGTTGAGTTGCCATAACTTCCTCATATCTATCCTTAGCCCATGCGGACATAGATTCAATATTTATTGCGCCCAAGTCTGGTCACTCCGTGTCGCTGGGAACCCAATTTCTGTTCCTTTAGCCCCTTCTACAAACGAGGATTTGTGCATATTAGATAGATTGATATACTTTCTAGCACGATCTCCAACGGTAAGAGTTAGTCCGCTATCCTCAAATCTTTCAAGCTGAGTAGCTGGCAAACTTGCCATTGATCTATAAACATAGCTAAGTATGCAATCTATCATAATAGTTTCTAATTCATCTGGAACTTCATTTAGTGCTCTAGTGGCCGTGTAGATGTAGTACATCGTATCCGCCCTACTAGGCGTGGGGTAGAGTCTAAGTATTTTTGAAGAAGTAGTTGCTTGTAATACCTCCCAGGCACCAAGTGATCTACTAGCATACTGCGAGTACATCTGATCCCAAATGATTGCCTGTGATGGGAGGTAGAAATATACATAGTCACCAACCTCTAATACTACATCAGTAGTATCTATAGTAGAATCGGGCTCATAGTAGACTCTCCACACATGCATACAAGCTGAAGGTAGATCATAGTCCTGCTGATCTGCTACAAGAGTTAACGTAGCCCTAACCTGCTTCGGTAGATATCTGTTAAACTCTTTTAATGCAAATCTTATATTGCTGTCAAGAGCCATATCGCTCATTTGATCTTCGTCAATGCCGAGCGATCTTATAGTGGTTCTCCAATGTCCAGCATCTAAATTGGCCATTGTGGCTCCTCAAAATTAGGGCCGAGCCGAATAGAGAACTCCGCCGACTCGGCCCCGCAAAACGCTCCCAGTGTAAACAGTAGGCGGGGGGAGATTAACACCTACCGCCTACATCTGGTCAATTAGTCAAACCCACCAACGACATCCCACTCAGTAGCTGTATCGCCAGTCAGAACAACGTCGTTGAAGCAATTGCTGTTAACGATCTTGTATCCTGAACGGTCCATACATCCTAGCTCACGGGTAAAGTTGCTGGCTGTAGTGTCAAGAGGTGTAACCTCGAAGGTATAAGGAACCCAAACCACACCTATAGAACTCCAGCGCGGACCACGGTGGATCAGTAGCGCACGGTTCTTATAAGCTGTTACCTTAGCCCAACGAGAGTACTTAAATACCGAGTATTGATCCCACATTCTCTCCATAGGCTGCAGACCTTCAACTAGAGGTTGCATAAATCCAGTTGTAGGCGCTCCATGAACATTAAGCTGCTGCATACGGAGAACAACGTTAGGAGCAGCTACGACGATATTAGCCTCTCCACCACGCTTCTCAAAGATAACATCACTTGCTTTCTGGAAGGCTACAATCAGTCTTGGGTCCCACTTGTCAGCGTCGATACCAGAAGGGGCAACAGTCTTAAACGTTACACTGTTTCCTGCCGATACTGACGATGCCATGCAAGCATCAAGAATCTGATCGTTAATCTCTCTAGCAATCTCGTCAGCCATAAACGAAACGTGCTGAGATGCCACATCAAGCGCATGATAGCTCATCAGGTCTTGCTCAAGCTCAAATGACCACTGTGCTCTCATTTTCTTAGCTGTGATCGTTACAGTGTCACTTGTAATCGTGTACTGAACAATTGACGCATCTGTTGCCTCTCCTGGGTCCTCTGCATAAATACCAGTATCCCAGCTGCGGTAATCTAGAACGTCAAAATCAAGAAGCGGCTCAGTTCCACTATCTGCCGCAGATGTTAGGGTTGTGCTACCATCACCAGTACCCATATATTTCTCATAGTAGACAGTAGCTGTTGGCTTAGATGTTGGCTGAATTGCTCCGACATAAGGAATAATCAGACGTGGGAATACAGCCGAAATCAGTTTTAGAAGGTGGGCCTGTCCTGCAGCTACCTCGCTCAGTCCTGTTCCACCAGTATCCAGTGCCTGTAGCATCAGAGTGAGTGGTCCGGCTTCCATAATATTGTCAAATTCTAGCTTAGACTGGTTATAAATTGCATTCTCTAGCAGAATATGCTGACGGAAGTAAGCCTGTCCACGCCCAGTTTGCGCAAAGTGCTGTAGGTGACTACGGAGCATACCCTCTGGGCTGTCCTGTCCCAAGTTTTGTGCAAGCAGAGCATCTGAGTTTTGATACTTGCCACCAGTTGCCGGATTAACCTGCTCAAGCGGCATGAACTTCTTATCGCCTTCGCTCTTCTGAACAAGTTTCTCGATTGCTTCGGGAATGTTCTTAGGCGGTACTTCAGCAGGATTCTTTACTCCGCGCTGGAAGTTAATGTGACCGTATCCTGACATATCGTTGCGTTGAACCTTAGATGACGTTTCCTCATCCTCAGAACCACAATACGCATCATAGTCCTCATTAACTTGCTGAACAATCTTGTCAATATCTTCAATAGATTCTACAGACTGTAGACGCTTCGCCAGAATATCATGCTTTTTCTCATGCTTTTCTGCACGAAGAACTCTTTCTACTTTGCTCTGTAGCATCTCTTTCAGATACTCAGGCGGAATTGAACTTTCTTGCTTATATTTAATCATACGTGCATTCGCCTGTCCCGTAGAAGCATCAACTGGGTGAGTAGCCTCAATTACCTGAACTCCCTTTGGATAGTCCGCAGGGTTCTCGATAATGTCATCATTAGCAGTTGATCCACCATAAGGATTTTTTACCTGCCCACCCTTGATTATATCAAGGGGAATACGTAGTACAACATCACCAGATGTATTAGTTACATCTACTGAAGTTCTAGAATAAGCCTGCTCCTTCGGTTCCACACCTTCATCCTCAGTTACCGACTCTTCCAGAATTACAGCCGCCTGTTCTACTTCATCCAGCACGCCTGCGGCTGCCTCATCATCCTCCGGGAGACCTTGTAGTTTCTTAATTTGCTTATCCACTACAAGTCCTTTCTCCTGGAGGGCAACCAGCCGTGCTTCCAATTCCTTAACACGCTTTTCCATCTTAATTTGACCCTCCTCAGAGTCTGCCGCCCCAGGCGTAACTGCCTCCTGGGCGAGCCGTTCTATGGTAGTTCTACTTTCTCCGTCCGCAGATGCTCCACAGAACACAATATCAAAACCATTACAAACATAGCGATCAGGGTCAATATATGATACATCCCGACCTTGTAGCTTTCCTGGATACTCCACACCAAATCCTCGCGAAGAGGATTCAACAGGAATATCATTTGCAATAAGGACCATTAAGTCCTTACCAGCACTAGTTGATAGAATATATCCCTCAGCAACTAGTGTATTACCCTGCATCTGAAGTGTATCAGGAAGCCACTTAATGCAGGTACTAGATAGCTTCGATCTTCCATCTGATGGATGATCTAGTATTCCTAGCAACTTGCTTGACTGTGCCATAGACTGCAGGCGGGGCATTTGCCTTTTCCACAGTGCGCTTGTGTACACTTGGCCTTCACTGTTTACAATATCAGCAAATGTAAGTTTCCATAGTACTTTAGCCTCCGTTTGTGGTGGGAGACTTGCGCCATTCTGACCAGCCTGTTCAAGAATCTCATATTCTACTTTTACATGTGATTCCAGAGGAACTAAACCATATTCCGCAGCTTTGGCCTGCGAGAGAGGATTTCCACTAGCAAATTCGTCTGCGGACATTGGAAGATATGTTTCGATTGTTCTTGGAGAAGACTCGTCCGCCAAATCTCCTAAGTGTGGAAGACTATCAACCGCGAATACAAGATTCTTAGCTCCGATAAGTCTCTTCATAATTTCTCCACGGCCATGTGTATATTTCTCCGCAGCGTCATCAGCAAACTGGCGAGCAGAGGCTACAATAGTATCCCGTGAGAGAATTGGATATCTATAATTTACTGGGTCTGCGAAGCTATCATTAGAAATGTCTTTATAGGCTTCTGGTTTTACTAGATATCCGTCCTGTCTTACAGAAATTCCAAACCGCTTGGACCTTTCGTTAGCCTTAACCTTTGCAACTTCTAGTTCCGCCTGTCTCATGCTACTAAGGTCTTCGGGAGGACTTTCTGAAGCAATAATTGGCATGGTATCCATAGGTACTGAGGTTCTGCCACTAACGCCAGCATTCTCAGCCTCTGGTGATACCGCAAGACTGCCTGAACCTGTCACACCCGCACCAACGGCTGCGTCTGTGGGCGGGCTAATTTTTCCATGATTCGTTACTCCATCTGGGGCATAGAAATGTGCATGTAAGCCTAAACTGCCCTTATCTTTCTTCAGGTATTCAATTGTGCTGCGAGCCCAGTTCTCGCCCCACTCCTGAATCCATCCAACATCAAAGGCTAATCTAGCTAATGCATCTGCAACATCTCCGCCGTCTTCTGATCCATCACTGGCTTCTACTCTACTTGAAAAGTTCTCTACCATTGTAGCAATAGAATCATAAGCGGGATAGAAACCAATTACGCCAGGACCATCATCCACAACCAGGACGGATTCACGAATCTGCGAAAGTGCCTCAAGCCCAACGTCCACTCGATCTTGAGTAAGACCTTTGTTCTTAAGGATTTCCTCTAGACGGCTTAGACTTTCAAATAACCTATCTAGAGCTTGTGCATCGTTTTTCATTAGTCACCCATCCCGAGACGCGGGTTGCCCTACACTAGTCACTTATAATTCTACACTAAGAATAAATATCTGTCAATAGTTTTTTGAAAAAAACTTCAACTTTTTTTATCCGTAGAGCACCTTTTTGCCATTTTCACTTACTTTTTGCTTCTTTTCTATACCTTTTAGCTGCTTTTCACGTAACTTCGCAATAAGTTCGGCCTCTTCTGCACTGACCTGCATGTGCCTATCATAACAATCCTGCAATGGTAAGAGCATCTGCCCCGTTCCGTCCTTCACTTGCATTTCCTCCTAAAATTGAATTGGAACCATCTAGAATGGCATAGAAAATAGTTTTGAATAAATCTATGGAAGTTTCCTCCGGTGCATCCAAAGGAATTAGTTTACATGTTATCTGTTTAGCTTTTGAGACCACTTCCTCCACTAACTCTGAGACCGCCTGAACTGCTGCCCGCATCTCCTCCTGTGGAGTAAGTTCTAGGTGTTGTGATTCTTCCCTTCTTTGCTCTTGATTTTGCATATCTCTTACGTCGTTTTGAAGTGGGCTCTCTCTTATTAGTTTGTCCACCTGATTCTCCCCCTTTCGCTGAATCTCTTTCTCGAATAGCAATATTTCCTACAACTTCTCCAGCGTGTTTCTTTATTACACTTTTAGTAACTGGGTGAGTCTCTCCTTGCACCAGGCGCAAAATTAAATCTTCACCTTGAGACTTGCTCAAGGCTGGGCTTCCGCTTTTGACTTTGGTGCTATCTGTTACTCCATTAGCAGAAGGTGCAATCTTACCAGTTCGTGGGTCTATAGGATCAATTGCATATTTCTCCATCTCTTCGTGGTATTGCTCTAGTTCTTCCTTGCGCCACTCTTCAAACGTGTTCCAATCGTCCTCATCATACCCAAACTCTTCCATAAACACCCATTTCTTAGAAATTGTTCCGGGTTCAATGGCCGCAAATGTTGTCCATGTAGCTACCTCAACACTTCTAACGGCTGCCTCATCTCGTTCGTCATCCGTGTTAATATGGGCCATAATAATATCATATTCAAATCCACTTACAGCCCCATACTCGTAAAGTAGTAACAGATTAATTAACTTACGGCATCCATGTCTCTCATCACCCTTAAAGTCCCTTTGCAGACTTCTTACGTGGTGAACCCAGTGAAGATCATCTCTATCTACACCATCTTCAGTTAGTGCTCCACTCTTCTCTGTTTCCATGTTCAAGAAGCGAAGTGGAACACTGGTTTTACTTAGAATACGATCAAGGGCATACTCAATGTCAGCAAGCTCCGCAAGTTGACTAGATTGAAATTCCAGTGGCACAATCTGTCCACCATACGTAGTAACGTCGGACTTGTTAAGTGGGTCTCTCACAACAAACTGAGGAATATAATAGTCACTAGCTACATGTCCAGGATGCCTTATTGATGTAACATCATCCTTACTAGAATCCAACAACTGTGCCATAGTCTGGGCACGACGATACGCTGCGACCTTAGCTGCCTGTACTTCGTGACCAGTCCCATCCTCTACTGGAATGTAGTGCAGGAACCTAGGATGTGCCCTAATATTTCTGTCAATACGAATAGCGTCTTCGTTAGCTGCTAATGCAGCCCAGTTCATACGCTCCTCATACATCAGGCCACGACCAAGACCATACTCATCCTCGTGGCGCTTAAAGTGTATAATCATGTTCTCAGGATACTCAGTATTAGAGATACCATCATCGTACACATAGCCACGCATTCTATGACCCAGTGTGGGGTGACGCTTCGGCCACAAAGCCCACTCCTGTAGCCACTTTAGCTCCATAAGGCGCGGGGGGTCTTTTGTGATATTAAATACTGGCTCACGAAAGTCGTTACCAAAAGCTAACATGTTTCGTAAAATAGTCGGCACTTGTCGGACAAATCCGGACTCTCGCAGCGTCTGATTAATAAATGCACTTACTTCATCTGGAGTAACACGTAGACCAGCAGGAACACTGCGAAACACAATATTTAAAACAGGACTATCTCTACCCTCCTCATCATAATCTGCAAATCCAACAGCCATGTTAATATAGCTATCAAATGCACTAGCTACACGTCCATCTTCCTCATAACCCATTCTACGAAGAAGCTCGTGAGTAGCTCTACGTGTGGCGCTGGTCTGCCACTTCATTCGCAGATTATCCCACTGAGATGAGTAATCTACCAATGAAGTTACTGCAGCATCGGGACGATCAGGAAGTGGTAGCTTCTGTTCATCATCCCAATCTTTAGACTTTTTCTTAACAAATCTAGCAGCACGAGTGGAGGCCCTGTCATAAAGATTACCTAAAGCCCTAGTCATTGCCTTAAACGGTGAAAAGTCCATTTTTACACATCCTATGCCGCAAGATACGCTCGCATCATAAGCTCAAACGAGTCATGTTCTTGTGGCGATCCCATATCCTCGAACAGCCCGCGTCCGGGCATTTCTCTGGTGTGTCCACATTTCATACATACCCACGCAGTCTTGTCCTCTCTTAACGATGGCATATAAGAGCCGCTACATCCAGATATATCACATGCAAATGCATCAATCAGATTATCAGCTTCCAGGGAGTTATAGGGCCTCCATTCAATATCTGAATAAGCCTGACAAACCCTCCCAGCAGCACGCCACGCTAACCAACTAGCCATAACCGTGTCTGTGTATCCACCAGCACCAAACTTTGTAAGTTCATCTAGCCACACCTGAATATCTGTGTTTGCTCCAGGTCTATGCTGAACACACAAATGGCACTCACATTCTGCTGGGTGATTGGGTGGATTGAGCAGTGGATAACCTATACGACCGTTCTCCATTGCTGCAGCCATTGGTGGAATACCAATCTCCAGATTGGCCTTGTTAGTGCTAGTTGTTTCTGCCATAAGGGGTAAAGCTACCGCTTGCTCACCTAATTGGTCATGGATCATTCTCTGAAATCCATTGATCTCTACACAGATCGCAGCAGGATTATACTTTTCATTAACCCTTATAATGTGGTAAATCGTCTCCTGTGGCTTCATACGACCGCGAGTAATCTCCACGGGCCATAAGACACCCCTGGCGTCTACAGAGCCAACCCAGACGACACTGTAGGCTGCACGAGACGTTTCTGCAATAGCGAAATCGACCCCGACCACAATGGTGCCTTCCATCATGTAGTCTAGGTATTCCTTACTACCATAAACTAGTCCTAGCTCCGCACCTTTTGCCTGGGCTGAATTAATGGCGGCAGCACCAAACAGGGCCATAGAAGGGTCTAAGGGATCAAGAAGCATCTGACAGCGAAAGTGAAATGGAGAGTCAAGGTCCATCATAGCCTTGATCTGTCTTATTTGCTTATTATCAATTTCAGCAGGCCATGCTGGTTTTCCATCATCATCATAAACAGGCAAAAACTCAGCGTTGTCATGCCACTCAGGATGATTATAAATTGTCATGTTAAAGTCTGTGGCAGACCACGGAGTTCCAAGAATGATGATCTTGTTTCCGTAGGTGATTGATTTGTGCATTGCAACTGTTGGAAACCAGGTCTGCGTGATGGTGTGAATGAGCTTCTCTTGCATGTTAGGGCGCTCTATAGCGTTCTGACTAGATACAACGTCGTCCAGAGCTAGAATATCACTTCGTCCACCTACGCCCTGACCCATAACGGTCCAGGCTTCTACATTTGCATCTCTAGCTGTTCTACCTGCAAGACCTAGCTGTGTACTGCTCCAAGGTAACGAAGGCTTAATGTGGGGATAAACCTGGTGATATCTTCGGTTCTCTTTGATTGTTTTTCCAATACGCTCCACGGATCGTCTGGCGTGCTTTTCATTGGAAGAGACATACTTTATGCGAATATCGGGGGAGCTTCCGCAATCTCCGATCATTTTGAGAATGGCACCAATAAGCTGTTCAGTTTTAGCCGAGGCGCGAAAAGCAATAATAGCCAATCTTACCGGAGGCGGGGCGTGCATTTTATACTGCCACCTGCGGTGAAATGGGGCCTGCTTTATTCGCTTGCCCCCCTCTTTTCGCATTACAAACTCCATGAACGCATTGGGGTTATATCTAGCAGTTCTAATAGCGCGCTCTAGAGATTGTTGACGAACTGCATTCTGCAGAACTCGCTGCTCTGCCTCTGGTAGATTTTTGATTAGTTGGTATGTTTCGTTAAACGTCATCTGCTTCCACAACAAACTCCACGTCTTCAGCTTCCTGAAGTTCTTCCTGCCAATTCTCGCTGTACTCTTCTGAGATTTTTACATCATAAAACGAGTCACATGCTGGGCATGTACAGTCAGAAGGGTGAACATCACTACCTTCAGTTTCTCTGATTGCTTCAACTAAAGCACTGGCAGTTTCTTTAATTCCCATCTTCATGCCCTTGAGCGTGTCTAGGAGCTTGTCCACGTTTTCCTGGCTTACGCTTTGGGCTCTCAGGCCGCGTCCTTCGTCCTCCGGGCGCAATAGGGCATCATTGAGCACACCCAAGGCCCTCGGGGCCATAGCGCCGTAAACTCGAAGAATTTCGACTTTCTGCTTTATACCAAGAGAGTCAAATACGTCCGGGTCCTCAAACTCTTCAAGAATACGAGCAGCAATACTGCGAAATTCTGATAAAGTTTCAAGAGATGAATTCATCTCCTGAGTGTGTTTGGCTCTTAGACTTTCTACGTCTGTTTGGCTAATGGTTGTAATTTCAGATGCAATGTCGCTTGCTTTCTGAAGAGCAACTGAAGCCTCTTCAGGTTCTTTGTTTAGTCGATTGAGCCTGTACTGAAGCTCATCTGCCCAATTGTCACGTTGATACCAAGTGTGAACTGTGCTGATGGGAACTCCATGATCCCTAGCAATATCAGATATGACCGGCTTGGGTATGCTAGAGTTTAGATATGAGGCTACTGATATCTCCAGCCATATCTCTCGGCAATGTTCTCGCATATCTGAATTGTGCTCTTTGTTATGAACAGGTTCCATTACTCAATTCCCATAGCTGCATTTACTGCTTCAAGCGGTGTGTTACCCTCACCAAGAATCTGAAAATCTTCTTCGTCATATCCTTTGCAAACAGCCCAGTACTCTCCACGCCCAGGAACCCACATTGTCTTAAGCGCCCAGTTACGATTGTCAGCTAACCATTCCCACGCATCTAGGGCATCCTGACCTTTCCAGTAGCGTATAAGAAATTCTCTACCAAACAAGCACCAGCATTTTCTACACTCGTATGTGTCGTCTCGACCGTCAGATTGACCCTCGGAATACTCTGCCCATCCACCACATTCCGGACATTCAAATCTAGCTTTTTCCACTATCAATCTCCCCCAAACATTTGTGCCCTTGGCAGTTTCGTTGCTAAAAGACTTTAAAGACTTTATATATTTAGAGAAGTAAAGTAGTATACGAACGAAGTGAGTATACTACTAAGGGCCTGGCAGTTTCGTTGCAGAGATAATCACCATCTTTAGTTTTCTTTAACAACGAAGCTCCCTAAAATTATAAATTTAGAATTTGTATATATATAAATATATAGGTTGATTACACATTTTGTATAATTTATAATGTTCGTAAGTAAAAGTACTTACGCTACTTACGATTTGTATATACAAAAGTTATAAGAATTCTTATCATTTTCTGTCTTCCAGGAACGCTCTCAAGGATGGAATTTCATATAAAATTGATTGTTCAATATATCTCGTGTTTATAAATCCCAGGAATATATCGTTCTCTTTATCAACTCTATCAATTGTTATCTCATAAAAGATTTCGTTAGGAGCACTTCCATTATCTTCAAGCTCTTCAATGTATCTTTTGATCTCATTTCCAATATTTCTCAAAAGTGAATTAGCTAAAACATTTGTCTTATCTAGGCTAAGAATTTCTTCAGATATTGTAACCGTCAATATGTGAGATTTATTTTTTATTTTCATATCTCCTGTACTTAAAAATACACCCAAATTCTTTCCCACCTAAACTTCAAATACTCTTCTATCATGGAACTCTTGCTGCTTTCCACCATTCCATGTAAAAACTGGTCTTAAGTATCCTACAACTCTACTGTAAACTTCACACTTTTGTCTAAAAAATTCGTTTCCATCTTCATCCACAAACTTAACCTTTCTTGTTGCTTCATAGACTGGGTGCAATTATAAAATGCCTCCCGTGGTTAATATTCTTTAAGGTAATACAGGTGGAGACGAGAGGGTATGATCCTCCAACATCCTGGTTGCAAACCAGACGCTCTCCCAATTGAGCTACGCCCCCAATATTTATACCATTATACAGCAAGCATTTTTGAATGTCAAGTACTTATGAAAGATTTTTTTTCCTTTTGCCCTTGCAATTTTATCTTGGACGTGCTACAATTAGTTTTGGTGATTGATATGCCTTATACGGTTGCTAGTTCTCCTGTTAAGAAATCTCTACCTTCCGGGGCCAATCGTCTATGGGTAAGAGTTTTCAACAAGACATATAAGAAATCAGGCGACGATGCTGCTCGCAAAGCCGCCTGGGCGGCTGTTAAATCAGCCGGATACTCAAAGGGAAAGGAAGGTAAATGGACTAAAAAGTCTGATTAGCTATGTGTAAATTAAATACGGGCGCAGACTTGATCCTCTTCAGGGCAAGATATAACTGCTCTAGGAGACGACTCGCCCAACTCTTAAGAATAAGAACTCAAGAATTAGTAAGAATGGAAGAATCAAGCTGCGCCCTTCCAGATGTAGTTAACTTAAGATTTAATGACCTTAAAGATTTTATGAAGTATGATGAGATACCAGATGATGATGTATCTTAATTGGTAACATCATGTCCCGAAGCTGCTAAATTTCTGTAAACAGTCCACTGTTGGGGACCACACTTCATCCAGTGGTCTAGTGCTACTTGTATCTGATATTTAGCATCTTCTATGCTTGTACCAGCTAACCTAGTAAAATCATAGACCTTGCTCCAGGAAGGCTTGTGCATCTGAAAAATTCCATAGCTTCCGCCACAACTGTGATCTCCTGTCGCACCAGGTCTCCAGTGGCTTTCTCCATTTCCAACATAGCAAAAAGTCTTCCACGGAAACTTGGGATGTTTCTTTACATGTAGTGCAATAAGATCAGAAGCAGCCTCGATTAACTCATCAGATAAGAACCACTGTGAGTCATAAGTTGACTTATCTTTTAGCCACGCCTTAATCTTACATTTAACGGCATCGTTCTGGCTTAACTCCGTACAGTCCTCATCCACTTGTGTATCCCTCTCTATGATAACAATACCAGCGTTATCTATCATTCCCCGAGTTACATAATTTGGTAGTTCATTCCCCCTTGGAAAAAGAAATAGCATCAGTAATACTAGCAAAAAATCACTCCTTAGTTTTTGGTCCCCTAAACCAAATTACTTCTGTTCTACTGGGTTGCTCTGTTCCTCCCTTTGCCTTTCGTGTTTTGGCAATATGAGAAGCAGAGCATTTTCGTTCTCTCTCTTCTCTGCTCCATCCATGCTCATTTGCTACCTGTTCATATAGATCATTGGAATATCCACGAAGTACAAATGCGCCGCTGACTTCTTTTAGCATATCTAGTAATCTAGTATGCTCATCATTTCCCATTTCGTTTTCATATACCTTTGCGTCCCCAACTCTGGTATCTGCTACGAAGGGGGGGTCCATTAAAAAAATAGTTTTTGGTGTATCAAATTTTTCGATTACTCTACCAAAGTCCCAGTTAGTTATTTGTACTCTTTGAAGCCTCTCAATGATCTCAGGTAAACAGGATATTCTACTACGAAATCCAGAAATTGTCAAGGCCCCACTTTTGTTATTACTAGACACTCCATATCTCCACTGATGTTTTGTTTGTATCTGAATACTTTCATCATCAGTATCCTTCACATATGGAACTCCAGAAAACGCCATACTTAATACTACAATCCACTTCCAAGCACGCATAACTTCGTCATCTTCAGGATGAATATATCTACATTCATCCCAAACTGCTTGACTATACTCTGTTAGTTTAAGCCTTTCCATTAGCTCATCTGAGTTGTCACGTAATACCTTAAATGCATTTGTAATCAAGTCAGATTTGTCGTTGAGTACCTCAACAGGAAACGGTGGGTCCTGATTTAGAGTATATAGACCAGAACCCGCAAATGTATCTACCCATGTTGTTAGCTCATACTTTTCTCTAAGGTCTCTTATAACATCATTGTGCCATTTGAGAACTAGAGAAGCTCCCCCGTAATATGGAAAGGGGGCTCTAGTTTTGCTCATTCGCTTCCTCCCGTGACCATCGCTCCAATCCCCCAATTGCTATAGTCATAAAGTCTTTTGCCTTGTCTTCCGGCTGAAATGCATATGACATTCCAAGCATATAATATACTAGCCCAAATATAACCATGCGCTGAAGAGACACCTCTGATGGTGCATCGTCGGAAAATAGTTCTTTCCACGTACTTAATATCATAGAGGCCATCGCTGCAAACCCATCTTTTTTGAAATCTATATCTGCATAGTTGTATCCTATAAAGTAGTCATCTAATTTGCAGAAAAGTTCTTGCATTCTAGCTGTAAAAGTATCAATATCTTCCTCACTAGACTCCGACAAACTTTTACTGAGTGTTCCATCTTCCAGTGAATCAAAGAACATACTAGCACAAAAATCATTAAGCTCTTTCTTTACGTCCTTCTCCATCTTCAACAATTCCCCTCTGTAGTAGGTATGAGTAGTCCTGATTTATTAGCTCTTCCAGTGAAAGATTTGTTGCATTTTCGAGTCCAATACCACACTGCTCATAAAATTTGTAAACCCAGCGTCTGGTATGACAAATCATTCTTAATAATACACTCATATCTAGCTGCATAGACTTGTATCTGTTACGTAGTTTAATTTGCCACATCGTTAGTAGTAAAACTGCCAAGGATGTTGCAATGTTCCAGTATATCACACTGAATCACCATATCCTCCCAGGTACTCTTTGTTAATCTCGATTCCAGTTGAGTTCCTGCCTAAATCATATGCAGAGTCTAATGTACTGCATCCACCAGCAAATGGGTCTAAGACCCAATCATTTGCATAAGTGTGGACATTTATTATTCTATCTAGCGCCTGCTTAGGCTTCTCTGTTGGGTGCTTTTTATTTGAATTTACCAACTCCTCTGGTATATCAGTCCATACATTTGTATATCTTTTATGTGGATTAACTTCAGTTCCAGACATACCCTTCTTAAATGCATTGGGTTCATCGGAATACTGAAATTCCTTGTTCCAAATAAAGTTATTATTGTCAACTACATACCATAGTAATTCTTCCCTTGTATATAACCAGCCCCTTCTTGCTCCGATTCCTCTTCTTTTTTTCCACGTTATTAAGTCCTTGAAGTGGAAGTGTCTATTTAATATCTGCATAAAGTCTAACATGGAGTTAGATTTTTCTCCTACTCCACACCACATATAGAGAGAAGCATTAGGAAGCATTATAGCCTTTACCATTTTGCACCATGTGTCATTAATTGCATGTGGAATGTCCCAATTTTCACTTAGTAAGTTTCCATAAGGAGGATCAGTTAGTACAAGAGCATATTTCTGATCTAGTGTTGGTAAAATCTTATAGCAGTCTCCGTGTATGACCTGCTTAATATAATTACTATCTTTCTGCACCGAATCACCATATTCTAAAGGATTTTTGGATCAGATTACAAATGGAAAGAATATCAACTCCTTTTCTGCACAATCTATAGCACAAAAAACCCGAAAATTGAGTTTTTCTACACAGAAAGTATAAGCTAAATAACCAACCCCCAGCCACACGTCTAGTCTGGGTCACATACTATATTCGCCACGGATGGCGCAGATTCCTTCTTTGCAGAAATATTTTTTGCGGGGGCAGGAATTCGACCCGCCAACGTCGAATACCATAGTCGGAGGTGGTCGTATGTCAGACCGATCAGGTGTTTTGTATCTCATAACCGCAACATGTCCGGTTACAATGAACGTAGTAACACAGCGCGTTATCACAATTGTAAATTTTGGTGAACGTGTCTCGACAGATTGCCCCGACTGTGGTAGCATACACTGGTACAAATCATTATACCACGATGCTGAAAATCTGGCAAGGGGCTGGGATTATGTTGAAGAATAATAGTTTAGAAATACGTGTTCAGAGATTGGAGGATCGTATACACCAACTAGAATATGATCTTAAGTACTTACGTGAGCAATGGAGAGATGATAAATTTATCGAGGATCAATTAAGAGACATTGCATATGAAGAAGCTAAGAATGCTTACCATGATTATGAACCTGTATGCGATCACGAGTCCATAGATTATGAATACATATTTGATGAAGTTGCTGAAATGATTCAGGATGCTCTTGAAGCTAGATAATTCCTCGCGGCTGCGCGGAAAATTTTTTAGGAGGATTTGAAAATGGGAGATATGTGGGAAGAGGATCAGCAGGCATTTATAAAACTTTTGAGAAGAGTGAACGAGCTTAATTGCGGAGTTTGTTGTGGTGAATTGGAAATACGAATGGTGCCAGATACTAGCTCGCGTGGTTTTTTTATGGAAGTTAATTATGTTTATGGTCATTTAGTTTCTGCAGAGTGCTCCAGTCTATATAATTTCGCCCAGGCAATTAATGACTGCATTGACAGCTTAAACTCTAATTTCCAGCTATGTCCGATTTGCCAGGAAGATGTGTGGATCGGAGAAACTTATGCGTGTGATTATTGTGAAAAGCCTGTGTGTGATAATTGTCTAGAGTATGTAGATGGGTATGGAAATGTGTGTTCACAATGTAAGCCAAAAGTAATGAAGCAGGTGTTTGGGGAGAATACAGATATTGAAACAAGAGTAGATAGTATTGAGGCTAAGTTGGAGCAGATTGCAAAGGTAATTGAGGGGAAATTGAATGGCTAAATTACAAAATTACGAACTTGCTGTTTTTAATGAGTTATTAGAAGAAGTTTTGGATAAGGAGGGTTATTACTTAGAGATACGTAGCCCAGTTAGTTTAAACGACGGCTGGTTAATTAAGATTTATAGAGATGGGCAAGAAGTTGTTAGAATACAGAATCAGTTATTTCATACTGCTATATGTTATGCTATCTCAGATTTTAGGAGCATTTACACGAAAGACAGAATTTGTACAGTGTGCCACGGCTCTTATGTAAGTAGTATGGATGATGAGTGTTCAGAGTGTGGAAAGACTGTTTGTTATCTTTGCAAAAAGAATGTTGATGACTGCCCTTACTGTCCAGATTGCTATGACAGATTATTTCTTAACTGTGCTATTTGTGATAATATTTTAGAACGCGACGACGATTATTACTATACATGTGACTTTTGCAATAATATAGTTTGTGAAGAATGTATTGACTTTGGTGAAGAGGGAGTCTCTTGTATTTGCCAGGAGTGTATAGATAAGCCAGAGATTAAAATTCAAATGTTAAAAGCTAAGATAGAAGAATTAGAAGAGGAGATTAAAAAATGCATCTAAAATTTAATTATTCTACAGCACCGGCTCATATAAGAATAGAGAGTAAAGGAATTAACTTATGTGATTATTATGCAGATGGACCATATGAAGATCAGACAGAGGGAATTTGTAATGCTTGTATAAGTGCTTTGGTAGATAAGTTTAATGAGGTCATGGATGAGCTTTATAGTATTAAAAATGAAGTAGAAGATACGTAT
>Ga0172363_10001341_pt1 | contig 19822 bp, 21 predicted proteins | sample LakKivs2_kivu2a2_FD_114541 | JGI IMG/M metagenome (GOLD analysis project Ga0172363, IMG submission 114541) | Sediment microbial communities from Lake Kivu, Rwanda - Sediment s2_kivu2a2 | ecosystem: Environmental > Aquatic > Freshwater > Lake > Sediment | place: Rwanda: Western Province, Lake... | reverse complement strand
CGCAGACCTTGAGATAATGGCTGGACAGTGGCTTGCGACGATACCACCTGCGACTGCTTTGTCTGCTGACTTAAATACTGACAAGAAGGTTGATTTTAAGGACTATGCTAAGTTAGCTGATGCGTGGCTTGAGCAGATCTTGTGGCCGTAAGGGCAGTGTGTGTGAATGTTTAGCCGACGCCGGCACGGCGTCGGACCCCGCAGTAAACTGCGGGGCTAAATAATAGAACGATTGCGGGGTCTATCCGGGTGTATCCGGATAGACCCCAATTGTCTGAAGAAACACGCCACTTGAGGGACAAAAAAGGTTAGTGGTTAGCCGGTAATAGCTTTCCAGCTTTGGTTGAGCTCCTCCATCAAGGTGATTACTTCACGAATCATTTGAGGGTCACGTCTTGTGTTGGCTTCGGCCAGACGCCTGTTCATAAAACAGTAGACCTTACGGAGGTTTGCGGCTATTTCACCGCCTCCGTCCATATCCAAGACGGCATTGAGTTCATTAATTATATCCTGGGTTCTGCCTATGTATCGACCTTTTGCCTCGTAGTTCTGGGCTTCCAACTCTTTTATAGCCAGCTTCATGAATCTTATTGCACCGTCATAGAGTAGCACAATCAGCCGACCTTTGCTTTGGGTCGTGACAGCTGCAGTGTGATATGCTTGGACTGCTTTCATACTGTTACTCCGGCTTCAGGCACAAAGGCACAAAAGTGTCTTTGTGCCTCTGTGCCTTTGTGCTTGTATGCTGTTTATCTTAGCAGCGTCAATGCCATCTGAGGAATTGAGTTGGCCTGAGCCAGCATAGCAGTACCTGCCTGCGCCAATACCTGGTTTCTTGTCAAGGTAGCCATTTCTGTAGCCACATCCACGTCAGATATGCGGGATTCAGATGACATCAGATTCTCGGCCTGGATATCAAGAACTTCACGGGTGCTTTCCAGACGGTTCATCATATAGCCGAAGCTGGCACGAGCCGTATCCTTTAAGCTGATGGCGCTATCCAGAGTTGCCAGAGATGCCTTGGCGCCGGCTGCGGTGGTGATGGCCAGTGCATCAACGCCAAGAGCGCTGGTGGTCATATTGCTGCCAACGACATCGATGTAATCCGTTGCATCGCCGAAATGGATCGATACAGTAGCAGAATTGTCGAGCATCTTGATGCCGTTAAAATCGGTCGCGCCAGCGATGCGGTCGATTTCGGCAGCCATTTGGGCAAACTCATTGTCCATAATGACTCGCTGTGCAGAAGAATAAGAACCTGTCGCTGCCTGCTCAGCCAACTGCTTCATACGCACTAGGCCGTTGTCGATGGTTTGCAGCGCACCTTCCATAGTCTGCAGCAAGCTTATACCGTCCAGGGCGTTACGGGAGCCCTGCTGCAGCACAGCGGTGTCGGCACGCATCAACTCGCGAACAGCCATGCCTGCTGCGTCATCTTTTGCGCTATTGATGCGCAAGCCTGACGACAGCCTTTCGACCGATGTGGCCAAAGCATCATAGCTCTTGCCTAACTGCCGAGCGGCATTTGCCGCCATAATGTTGTTCTTAATTGCTAACATATTTTTACTCCTTAATAAATACCAAAAATTTTGTGGTCCCCCGCCTATGCGGGGCCAAGCTTCTAATTTTTGTCACAGAGAGCCGATAAGAATGCCGAATATTGAAGAAGAAACATCGAAGTTCTGAATTCATCGTTCAATATTCGATATTCGTTTCTTGCTCTGTGTCATCTGTGGCTCTTTGCTGCTTCTACACCTCATTATCGATGAAAACAGAAGGCACTTAATGGGCTTCTTTACGGAAAATGGCTGTGGGTTGATTAGACCTGTAATATTGTTTTTGCAGATGCTGATACAGCGCCCCTCCAGCCTAAAATAGTAGAAGAATCCCATATAGTAAGCGTTGCTAGCGATAAAGCAGCAGCGTTTTAGAATGCCGAATATCGAAGTTTGCAATTCGTCATTCAATATTCGATATTCGTTTAAGCTTCATACTTGTAGCCTGCCTGTTGCTTGGCAGGGCAGTTTGACACCATAAAAGGATGGTCTTGGTTGTTAGCAAGTAGTTTCGGCAAATTGGGCTTGGACAAAATAGCGCACGGGCATACAATGTTGTCGGTGCCCGAAACGCAGTGACCCCGCTTTGCGGGAAGTTAAAACCTTATGCCTCCAAGAAGGAAAGGCATCTTGTTACGGACCAACGACAGAGATAACCGGAACAATCTGCCAGGCAGGAGCACCTGTAGGGACAGCGGCGAAACTCTCTCAGGTAGTTATTCTTCCGAACTAACTGTCGATAAAACGTTGGACCTTGCATTTTCCCACTACAACAGGGGACGTTTGCTGGAGGCTCAACAACTATGTCGGCTCGTCCTTGATAAGGCGCCGCAGCATCCCGATGCAATGCACCTGCTTGGCACTATTCTTAGTGAAACAGGCCAATGCGCCAATGCGGTACAACTTCTCCACAAAGCCATCGGTCAATCACCCGGGCACGCCCAGCTCCATAACAGTCTAGGAATAGCCATGCACCAACTGGGAAAGCTCCAGGAGGCTGTTTCGCAGTTCAACAGAGCGCTTGAAATCCGGCCTGATTTTGCAAAAGCGCACAATAACCTCGGCGCCGCGCTGATTAGGCTGGGTCGTGTGGATGAGGCGGTGCTGGCCTGCTGCGAAGCAATCCGCCTGCAGCCCGATCTGAAACAGGCACATAACAATCTCGGACTGGCGCTGAAGAAAAAGGGAGATTTGGAAAACGCCGTGGCGTCATTCCAGAGGGTGATAAACCTTGACGGCGAATATGCCGAGGCCCTGAGCAATCTTGGTATGGTCCTTACCGCTCAAGGTAAACTAAAAGAGGCTGAAAAGAATCTGCAGAAGGCAGTGAGCCTGGTTCCGAGTTCGGCCGAATTCCTCAATAATCTGGGAGTTCTCTTTAACCGGCAGGGGCGTTTTGAAGAGGCTGTCGCCGCCAGTGAAGAGGCTATAGCTATGCGTCAGGCCTATGTCGAAGGCTATAACAACCTGGGCACTGCACTGATGGAGCTCGGGCGATTTGCTGAGGCAAATGTGGCCTTTGAAAAAGCGATCTGCATTGATTCTGAGTCCGCACAAGCCCATCACAATCGGTCGCTCGTCCTGCTGTTGACCGGTCAATTTGAGCAGGGATGGAAAGAATACGAGTGGCGCTGGAGACACGACGGGTTTTCCACTCCTGCCAGACCGTTCTGTCAGCAACGGTGGAACGGTTCTGTAGAAGGCGTGAGAAAACTGCTGGTATGGGGTGAACAGGGTATTGGCGATGAAGTGCAGTTTTCGGGGCTCATCCGGCACATAATATCGCGAGGCATTGATGTAGTTATTGAATGTGACCGGCGATTAACGCCGCTTCTTGCCAGAAGCTTTGCCGGAACCATCGTTGTTGGACGCAGGGACCCGCCAGCACCACTTTTAGCCCAAAGTGACCCATCAATTACCCACCAGATCCCTATGGCTTCCATTCCTCACGTGTTGGGATTGCTCCCCGATTCCATGCCCTTTCAGAAGCCCTCTATGATGCCCGACGAAAAACATCGCGACCTACTCCGCAGCGAATACAAACGGGATGGAGACCCTCTGCTGGTCGGCATAAGCTGGAGAAGCGGAAATATTCAGGAAGGACCGAAGAGGTCCATACCACTGGAATACTGGGGTCCCATATTGAGTTCCCCGGCTGCGCGTTTTGTGAGCTTGCAATACGGCCAGTGCTCAAAAGAGCTGCACATGGCTCATGACCGCTTTGGTGTAGAGGTATTAGAAGATAAAAGAATTATTTCTCTTTCAGACCTCGACAGTTTTGCTGCGCAAGTGGCTGCGATGGACCTTGTAATCTCAGTGGACAATTCAACAGTTCACTTCGCTGGCGCCCTCGGAGTTGAGGTCTGGACAATGTTGCCCACGACGCCGGATTGGAGGTGGGGCCTTGAAGGTGACAAAACTCGCTGGTATCCCAGTATGCGTCTGTTTCGGCAGGGTGAAAGAGGGAAGTGGGAATTGGTTATTTCGAGGGTCGCCCAAGAACTTGCTACCTTTATTTGTTGTCGGAATCGTTTATACCAGCATGTTGATTGATCCGTCAGCAAAGACCATCTGTGGTGCGAAATCACCTTGATAGATGTCTTTAACAGTGCTCGTCAGCCATTCGTGAAAAGATTCCGCGTCGTTGGTGCTGCTGCGGGGAACCCCAATCAAATCGTGGTCGCTGTCGCTTTCTCCGGCAAAATGATGTTGGGCCATTTCGCCGTTATCCTGTCCTGGTGCACCAGCGTCAGGCTGCCGCTCAAGCTCGTCGGATCCGCTTGGGGCGGAAACTTCCAGACGCCTTATCTGAACTCCGGAGTCCTGTAAGTTTCGCATTATCTGGGGCAGTGTCAGCTCAATCTCGCGTCTGGTCTCCGGCTTGTTGACTTCAAATAAAACGGTTATTTTCTGGTCTTGTTCTTGTTGAAACCTGACAAAGACTTCGCCCAGTTCCGGCGGATTTAAATAAACAGTAAGATGCGTATCCCCCTGTCGCAGAGAGCCTTCAATAGACACAGCTATCTGTTGGCTGACATTTCCACCGACCCCGATTAGATCGGGGCTGGGTGGAGCATCGTTGGCGATCCTTGTTGTTTGGCTGAGGGTCGATGATTGTTCTGAAAGAATCGTCTGGCAGGTATGAAAAGAGTATCCCGATGGATCGGGACTGGCGGTCTTTGTCTGAGCCGAGCATGTCTGCGGTCGAATTCCGTTTAGTATTCTGGGACGGCTGTCAGCCGACGTAACGCCGGTCTGCGTTTCGTTGGCTGTGGATTTAGCAAGCTCAGGATTATTTGTACTATCGTGTTTAGCCGTTTTCTCAGCAGTTGATTGAGATTTTCTCGGACTTTCAGCCGGCCTTTGAACAGCGTTTAGCTGATAGGGTTTAGCATTCGGGTTTTTTCTGTCCACTCCATGCTCTACGCTGCGCACTACTACAGCCGTACCTTGGTCAGATGTCGGCTGCATGGTGAGCTTTAGGCTTTTGTTTTGGAACGTCAGGCGTTCCAGTTTTTGTCCAGACAAAGCCAGCTCTTTGCCGGCGTTGTTGACTCTTGCCTGTTCCTTGAGACCTGCAATCACGCCTTTAGAAGTGTCACCCAAAAACGCCTTCAGTCTAGTCCATTTGGCATCACCCTCTGGCTGATAACCTTCGGAGAGCTTCGTTAACTTAGCTGGTTCCAGGTAGTCAAAGTGTGCCGGGATTGCGTGGATTCTGGATGAATCATCAAGCTCATCTTGACTGTTAAGGCGGTTATTATCGGTCCTGGCCTTCTGATAATTGTCTGCTTGGCACGAGTCGTCAACTTTTGCGGTATGGTGTCGGCTGGTTTTAGTCGTCGTCAGTTCTGATTGGATAGAACGTGCACCAACCGCACCTGCGGACAAGGCCGCGACACCTGAGAGGTTGACATTCATACTCAGTCCTTCTACGAACCTGACTCGTACTTAGCAAGCCACGTGCCACTAACGCAAACAGGAGCACGCCAAGCCGATAAACGTTTGTAGATATTGGACTTATAACTATCAAGAAGATGATAATTCTCACTGTATGTCAGATCGCTGGCGGCTGATTCGGAGGAATATTCCAGAGGTAGGAAAATTCTTCCGGTTCTGCTGATAAAGAAACGCGCGCGGTGTAAAGAATCCTGACACTGCTGTCGCTATCTGTCAAAGGCGTAAAACGTAAAGCTAAAAGCGTAAAGTTACGGAATTCAACAGTTTTTCGCTTTGGGCTTTAGTCTTTAAGTTTCCTGTTAGGTGGTCTACAAGGCGGAAATGGCTGACTTCAGGCATTTGGCACGATTATTGCTCAATTTGGCGTTGGGCAAAGATCGTTTATACCGTCCCCGCTCCTGTCTTTCGACAGGAAGACGCGGGGTAAGGAGCAAGATTGAAGTGTCCAAGACAAGCAGCATCGTAGGCCTAATCGAGGCTGGCATAGAGGCTGAAAGCCTTCGCCAGAAGGCGATCGCGAGCAATATTGCCAATCTTGAGACTCCCGGCTACCGCAGGATTGACGTCCAATTCGAGCAGTTACTCGCAGGGGCTTTGAAATCGTCAGAAGACCTGGACATTAGCGAGCTTGAGCCACAGCTCTATCGGCCAAATAAAACCTCTGTCAACGCTAACGGCAACGATGTCAATCTGGAGACCGAAGTTGGTGAAATGGTCAAGAACACCCTCCGTCATAAGACTTATATTAGGGTGCTCAGCAAGAAGTATAGGCAACTTGAACTGGCGATCGACACAAAGTAGGACCGCGATACGAAAATCAAATATCAAAAAGCAAAGTGTAAAATTGAGGAAGTCATCCCGACTTGTCGGTATTCTGCAATTTTGATTTTTGAATTGTTAAAGGAGTAGAGCGAATGGACTCTAACAACATATTCGGACCTGTCGACATAGCGGTTTCGGGTATGCGTGCACAGGGCAGGAATATGGAGGTGATTTCCTCAAATGTTGCCCACGCCCGCACGACCGATGCCGGCAAAGGGCAGCCGTATCGCAGGCTTGAGCCTGTACTCAAGGCAGAATCTGACGAGATAGGCGGCGTGATAGTGGACGAGATAGTCAAGGACATGAGCGATTTTCAGACAATTTTCGATCCCGGCAATCCGCAGGCCGACAAGAATGGATATGTTTTGATGCCCAATGTGAATTTGCCTGTTGAGATGATGAATTTGACCGTTGCCACTCGTACCTATCAAGCCAACGCGGCAGTTCTTAAACGTTACCAACAAGTGGTAGAAACGACGCTTGAATTACTCCGGTAAACCAGTGAAAACAGCCACAGAGGACACAGAGTCCACAGAGATTAATCCGCCAGACGTATGGCGGATAAAAAATCCCGATACATCGGGACTCTGATTTTTCTGTGCTCTCTGTGGCAAAAAAAGGCCAAAGCCATGATTGATTTCAATGCCAACGTGGTGTCGATGCTGTCGGACATTAACAAACTATCACCCCAAATTCGCCAGAGGCCGACCGAGAAGGTGGACTTTGGTGAGTCTATCAATGCTGTAGGAAAGTACATATCCAAGGTTGATGACCTTCAGCGCTCGTCGGATATGTCCATACAGGAGCTGCTATCCGGAAAGAGCCAGGATATCACCTCGGTAGTCTCAGCGGTGGCCAAAGCTGATATGAGCTTCAAACTTCTTGTGGGCGTCAGGAATAAGTTTATTGAAGCCTACAAGCAGACAATGAATATGCCCTTATAAATTCAATGAGCTTTTTTCAAAAAATAGTTGCAGTTTGGCAAAAGATTAGCCTGGTTCAGCGAGCTTTGCTGATCGCAGTTCTTCTGGCATGTGGAATCATCAGCACGCTTCTTGTCAACTGGGCCCGCAGACCTGATATGAGAATGCTGTATCAAGGATTGGCACCGACGGAAGCGTCAAAGATCACCGATAAGATCAGCGAAAAAGGCGTTTCTTACCAGTTAGGTGACGGAGGAACAACCATATACGTTCCCGAAGAAAAGGTCTATCAGCTCCGTCTGGATATGGCCAAAGACGGACTGCCTGATTCTGAGCAGGGTGGTTACAGGATATTTGACGCCGAGAAGATCGGTGTTAGCCCATTCGTTCAAAATGTCAACCTTAAACGGGCGCTGCAGGAAGAGCTGGCCAAGAGTATCCAAATGATAGAAGGCGTGGTTCATGCGCGGGTGCACATAGTCAGTCCTGAGCGAACGCTGTTTGCCCTCGATACTGAAAAGACTACAGCTTCTGTGGTACTGTGTCTGAAGCCCGGCTACCGAATAAGTCCGCTGAACATAGCGGCGATTACCCATCTGGTAGCCGGCAGTGTTGAAGGGCTGAAATCAGAAAATGTAACCGTGATTGATAGCCAGGGCCGCCTTCTTTCCAGTGAGTCGAACCAGGCTTTCGCTAATGGCGCAGGTACTGTTCAGGAGTATAAAGAAAGAGTTGAACAAAACCTGTCTAAAAAGGTCGAAGATATGCTTACGGCTGTGCTAGGGCCTGGCCGGGCCACAGTAGCAGTCAGCGCTATTATGGATATGAACAGCGTCAGTACGGTCACTGAGACTTACGACCCCACTGCAAAAGTGCCCACAAAAGAAGAGATCAAAACCACCACTGAAAACGGGCAGGCCAGTGCATCAGCCACAGGTGGAACTGCCACGCCAGGCAGCACAAAAAAGGATGAGACCATTCTCACCGTGTATGAGGTGGGCAAAACTGTAAAACAGGAAGTTGTATTGCCCGGCATAATAAAATCGCTGTCGGTGTCTGCTTTCGTTGACTTATCTGTTCCTGATGCTAATACAACAGGGGCTGCTGGATCTGCCGCTGGCGGAGCAATGATAATGCAGCTATCCGATGTAGAGCAGATTATCAGAAACGCACTGGGTCTTAAGGAAATTGATTCGCTTAAAGTGGTTGCCGCTAAATTTCATCGCCCAACGGTATTACCAACTGAGGAGGAACCGTCGAACTGGCCTCGCTACATTGCGATAGCCCGTCACGCTTCTCTGGGCATTATGGCCATCTGTGCGCTGCTTGTCCTTCGGATATTCAGTGGGGCCAGGAAAAAAGCGGCTTTGGCAGCCGAGGTAAGACAACTGCCGCCAGGCGAGGCATCTGCCAGCCTTCTGCCGGCTGGCCAGTCAAGTGCAGAGCCGTTGGTGTTGCGTAGACAAATAGCCAGTGCCCTGCAGAGCAATCCTGAACAGGTCAGGCGATTATTTGCCAGTTGGGTCGAAGAAAAGGAGTGACAGGTAAATGGTTTTGACAGGCAAGCAAAAAGCTGCACTGTTATTAATGAGCCTTGATGTTGCCGCCGCTACGGAGCTTCTCAAGGGCGTAGATCCAAAATTGGTTCAGGAATTGGCGGCGGAATTGACATACCTGGATGCCGCCGGCCATGACACAACCAAGCAGAGCAATGATGTAGTCCGGCAGTTTTTTAGTTCGTTGAAGGGCGAGCCGGCATTTCATCTTAAGAGCTTTGTAAAGGAAATGCTCAATAACACCGTAGGGCAGGAAAAGGCACAGCAGATCCAGGCAGAGATACAGGAATTACTACATAAGCGAGACCCGTTTATAGACATTCGTTCGGCTGATCAACAAACGTTGGCATCGGTTCTTGAAAATGAGCGTCCTCAGGCAGTCGCCGTGGTGTTGTCGGAATTGCCGGCAAGGAAAAGCTCAGCGATTATCGGCCTTTTGGGTGAAGGTATGCGGGTCAGCGCTATCACCAGAATGACCGGCGTCGATGCAGTCACCGCCGAAGCAAAGGCGCGAATTGCCGAGACAGTTCACACGCGTATCGAAGCCCTCAGCGCTGCTCGCGGAGCAAGTGCATCACAGGCAACGCCTTCGCAGTCTTTGAGGAAAGTAGCTGTGATTTTGCGAAACCTGGACAAGGAAGTTCGGGATGGTGTGCTCGGCGCTATGCAGGAAAAGGACGCCCAAGTTGGCGAAAAGGTAACCAGCTTGATGATAGTCTGGGAGGATATACCACAAGTAGCCGACAGGTCGCTGCAGGAAGCGCTGCGAGGAGTTGACGGACGGCAGTTGGCCTTAGCGTTGTATAAGGCTGAGGAAGCCATTACTCAAAAAATAAAATCCAACATCTCCGAGCGAGCTGCAACTCAGGTGGACGAAGAAACATCGCTTATGTCTGCGCCAAAGAAAGAAGATGTCAAGCAAGCCAGAGAAAAGATTGTCGGTGCTCTGCGAGAGATGAATACTAAAGGTGAGCTTAGATTTATCGAAGAGTAGTACAATGTCTGGCACGTTTACGATAAACCTCAACAAGCCGGTGACATCGGTAGAAATACTAACCACACAGAACGCCAAGCACGCAGAGCGAGAATTAGGATTGAGCTCAGCAACGTCCGCGGACCCAGTCCCGGTGGTCGGGATTATGCAGGATTTGGAAAAGCAGAAGGCGGAAACGGCGCAGCTTTACCAAGTGCTCAGCAGTCTGGTTGATGAACTCAATAGGTTCTATGATGAACTGCTGGCCAGGCACAAAGAGGAAATAGCCAGGCTTTCGGTAGAAATTGCCCGAAAAATTTTGATGCAAAAAGTGCAGAAGGGAGATTATCAGATCGAAGCCATCGTCAAAGAGGCGGTAAGGAACTCTCCTGTGCATCAGGATGTGGTGGTGCATTTGAACTCTGCTGATCTGGCTCAGTTACGAAAACTACAGCGCAGCCATACAGGCGTGGCTGGCAAGGATGATTCAGGCAGTATCCTGGCTGGTATTGAATTTATTGCTGATTCCAATATTGGACTGGCAGAGTGTTTAGTCGAGACCCCAAAAGGGATAATTAAATCGCTAATTGACGAGCACCTTGCCCGAATTAGTGAGGCGCTCGAGAAGGCGGAGTAGCCTATGACTGCGAATCTATCTGGCAGTTGTTTGATTGACTTTGAGAGATTTCACTCGGCATTGCAGAAGGTGAATCTGCTGGACTGTCGGGGTTATGTGGTACGGGTTTCCGGCTTGACGGTTGAATCGACCGGACCAATAGTGGGACTTGGTGAGCTTTGTGGAATCCATATCCGCGATGGCCGACATGTGCTGGCGGAGGTGGTCGGATTCCGAGGTGACCGGCGTATCCTGCTGCCGCTAGCACATATAGAAGGCATTTCACCAGGCGATGTAGTCACCGCCCGAACCACTCCTCGTTGCATTGCTTTAAGTGAAAATGTCTTGGGCAGAGTTATAAACGGCTTGGGAGAGCCTATTGATGATAAAGGTCCCTTGATAGGAACAGAAAATAGGCCCTTAGATGTCGGTAGTCCACCGCCGCTATCGCGAGAAAAAATTACCGAGCGTTTGGGTTTGGGGATCAGGTCTATAGATGGCATATTAACCTGCGGCAAGGGTCAGCGAATAGGCATCTTCGCAGGCAGCGGCGTGGGCAAAAGTGTTCTGTTAGGGGCTATCGCCAACTCCAGCGAGGCAGCGGTGAACGTTGTGGCCTTGATAGGTGAACGAGGCCGAGAGGTCCGCGAATTTCTTGAGGAAAACCTTGGCTCGCAAGGCCTGGCGCGCAGTGTCGTTGTAGTTGCCACATCAGACTCGCCCCCTATACAGCGAGTAAAGGCGGCGTTTGTGGCTGTTACCGTTGCCGAGTACTTCAGAGACATGGGTAAGAATGTCTTGTTTATGATGGATTCACTTACTCGCTTTGCCCAGGCACAGCGCGAGATAGGCCTGGCTGCCGGTGAGCCGCCAGCCGCAAAAGGCTATTGTCCGAGCGTTTTCTCACTGATGCCAAGACTAATTGAGCGTCTGGGACGCACTGAAAATGGCAGCATCACAGGCATCATAACGGTCCTGGTGGAGAACGATGATTTGACCGACCCTGTGGCCGACAGCGCCAGAAGCCTGCTGGATGGGCACATAGTCCTATCGAGAAAATTAGCCGACAGGGGACATTACCCAGCCGTGGACATCCTACAAAGTGTCAGCCGGTTGATGCCAGCCGTAGTCAGTGGCGAGCACAGAACTGCTGCTGTCAAGTGTAAGGAAATATACGCCACCTATGCCGACGCCGAGGATCTAATAAATATTGGTGCCTTTTCGCCCGGCAGTAACCGGCGCATAGATGGAGCGATTACCCTGATTGACAGGATAAACGGATTCCTTGTTCAGCCAATTACTCAAAGAACAACTTTCGAAGAAACTATCAGGGGCTTGTTTGCTATTACCAAGTCATGGGATGAGTTAATAAGTGCTAAGTAGGTAGGGTGGGCTTTAGCGGCTCGACTGAGCTCGCCGAAGTCCCACCGAGAGGAGATGGTGGGGCAAGCCCCACCCTACATTGTAAGATGAGAAGATTCGTATGGCGATTGCAGCGCGTTCTGCAGATCAAAGCTAAGCAGGAACAGACAAAAAGAACCGAGTTGTTCGAGCTAATAGAAAGATTAGCTCAAACGAGAAGTGAACTGCTGACGCGGCAAAGAATACTGAAGGACATCATCGCAGATATTGCGGCAAAGAAACCGCATAAGCGGCTGCACCAGCAGGAGTTCTTCTTGAAGTACTCGATGACGAACGATGAGCAAATAAAGAAGTTAGCACACAAAGTAATTGAACTGGAATCAAAGCAAAAGAAAAAAATTGCAGAGCTTTTGGAGGTTAAGCGGTTCAGGGAAGGTTTGGAGAAATTACGCGCGGAGGCAAAAATGCGATTCATAAAAGAGCAAGAAAAACTCGAGCAGAAAGAATCGGATGAGGCAGCGACAATTTGCTTTGCTCGAAAAATGATGCCAGACCAGGAGATAACCGGTGAGTAAGAAACTAATCATAGTGACGGCGGCGGTAGGCCTGGTGAGCTTTGCAGGGGCGTTTGTTTTTGCACGGCTGACCAAAAAAACGCCAGTGAGTCCCCCAAGTGAGCCAAATCAGCCTTTGGTAGCAGGGCAGGAAGTTGAACTGAAGCTGCCCAAGCTGACAGACGACGTAGTCGGTGTACTCGCTGCTGATGATAGCGCGACGAAGAAGTCGATGACAGACAAACAGTTCAAGTCTCTTGTTTATGAGGTTCAGGAGAAGATACGACAGTATGACAGGCAACTTGCGAGCCTCGAGACTCGAGAGCATAGGCTGCAGATGACTGCGGATTCGCTGAAGAAGGACATCGAAAACCTCAATAATTTGCGAGTAAAACTTGCCACAATCGTTGCCGGCCTCAAAGAAGAGCAGGATAAGCTGCTGAAGAGCCGGATGGAGATTGCTCAGACTGAAAAGGCCAACTTAGCAAAAATCGCAGCTACTTATGACAAGATGGATTCTGCCAGTGCCAGCAAAATACTCAGTAGTATGTGCGCCGCCCAAGCGCAAGGCGGCGGCCCCGGAAGTGGTGGCGGCAATATGGATGATGCAGTGAAAATTCTGCATTATATGACCGAAAGGACCAAAGCCAAGGTATTAGCTGAGTTAGTTACCTCTGAACCCAATCTGGCGGCGGTTCTGTGTGAGAAATTAAAGCAAGTGGTCGAAAAGTAGGCGGCAGTATGGATGTAGCTACTATAATAGGAATACTTCTGGGCTTCACCGTCATAGCCTGGGCCATTATGGCCGGCGGCAGTTGGAAAATATTTGTCGACTATCCCTCGATGGCGATCACCATAGGTGGAATGTTATGTTCCACCCTTATACATTTCTCGCTACCACAGTTCCTGGGAATATTTTCGGTAATCAAGAAAACCATAGTCACCAAAGTACCGTCTAAATCTGAATTGATTCAAAAAATGGTCAACTTCGCTGCTATTAACAGGCGTGACGGTGCATTGGCGCTGGAAGAGGAAATTGGCAAACTTGATGATTCGTTTTTTGCCCGGGGTTTGCGGATGGTTGTGGATGGACAGGATGCCGAGGCAATCCGTGAGATTCTATCGCTTGAGATTCAATACCTTCAGGCCCGGCATGCAGATGGGAAAAAAATCTTAGAGTTTATGGGATCGGCGGCTCCAGCTTTTGGAATGATAGGAACGTTGATCGGCCTAGTTCAGATGTTGCGAAATATGACTTCGCCGGAGATGATTGGGGCGGGAATGGCAGTAGCACTAATTACCACGTTTTATGGTGCGATGGCTGCTAATCTTATCTTCATTCCGTTAGCAGGGAAGTTGGTGCTTTATTCCAAAGCAGAGACGATCGCGAAGGAGATGATTATAGAGGGCGTTTGTGCCGTCGCACAAGGTGAAGCCCCTACCGCCGTTCGTGAGAGGATGCACGTATTTGTTTCGCAGCGCCACAGAGAAGAAGTAAAGGCTAATATATAAAATGGGATTCACAAGGAGACAGCCGCCGGCGGAAGAAGAGCCAGGTGCGCCGGCATGGATACTGACTTTCAGCGACTGCATGACGCTGCTATTAACTTTTTTTGTGCTGCTTATAACTTTCTCAGCTCCAGGTAGCGGTCCTGTTATTTCGCAGACAAGAGATGTTTTCCGCAAGATTATGCCCGGCCTTGGCCGTTCTGATGAGAGGTATCGCAGCGCACTACTAAACATTCTCGGCGTTAGCTCTGCCGAATATAGTGCAACTGGCAGCGAGAAACCAACTTCAGAAACAGCGGGTCAGGGCAGTCTGAAAGAGGACTTTGGCTCGAGGGATTTGAGCAACCGCAGGGTATTTTTGATGCCGTCGGAAAAGATTTTCTGGGGCAAAGGAACAACTATTTCATCGCAAGGCCAGGACATCCTGGAGACTATGGCCGAATTCTTGAAAAGGCTTTCAGACCGTGTGATTATAAGCGAAGGTAGATACGACAACGGAAAAAAGGGTGATAGCCTCGGTTTGCAGCGGGCGTGGGTAGTGCTTGATTATCTGGCGGCAGAGCAACATCTTGGCACAGACCGATTCAGTCTCTCAGTTACAGGAACGGTACACCGGGAAGATGCGCAGGCGCGTGTCAAAGCCGAAAATGGTGCGGCCGGCCCACCGCCACGACTCTTGCCCGCCATGCGTCTGGCGGGCAAGTCGGGAGACCCGGGGGCTGGCCAACGTATGGTGGAGATTGTGTTGCTGGAGAGGAGTTTGTACAATTGAAAAGTGAAAATCACGTAACCGAAGAAGGTAACCCTAAAGCTCCCCTCTATATTATTACGTTCTCAACGCTGGTGACACTACTATTAGCTTTTTTCGTTGTGCTGGTGAGCATGGGAACGGTACAAGACAGCACATTGTTTGATATAGGCTCAGCCATAGAATTGGTGAAAAAGGGATTTGGAGTAAGCGAGAAATTTGATTTCGGCTCCACCAAGATACTTCACCCTACAGGTGATGCTAATGAGCCTTCGGATGGCAGGTGCATAGATGCAAACGGAGAAAGAATTCGTCGCATTATGAAAGTATTGGCCCAGCACACGACGATGATGCCCTCACAGATAGTTGGGAAAAAAGCAAATTTCATAGTTACTGCCATCCGATTTGCCCCTGGCGAGTCAACCTTGAACGAGGAGGCAAAAAGATTCCTGGCGAGATTTTGCATGGACTTACAGCAGAGTCCGGATTCCAAGGCTTCAAGCATCTACGTGCTTGGCTTGGCTGGCCAAAAGGCATCTGCTGAAGATCAGTGGATACTGTCAGCCAGGCGCGCCCACACGGCAGCAGAGGTAATAAGAGATGCTTTGCCGGATACAGCCAGATGGTCTGTTTATTCGTGGGGGGCAGGACCTGGAGGGCAATGGGTAAAACAAGATAGATTTGCCTCCGAAGATTCACAGATATTAATCGCCGTATTAGCATCGAGCGATTAATTTGTACGTCTGTAAAGTTTTTCGACAGCTTCCTTTTGTAGGAATTTGAAATTTTCCGTGCCAATACCCATTCTGGTCTTCCGGCACGCTATTTGCATACCATTGGGGTGTGGTGAGTAGTAAGTATTTAACCAATTTGCTAATTAACCAGTTTCGTAGCGTATCACCGCACAGGAGAAAAATCGTTATCCTGCTGACAGCGGTTGTGTTATTCGGCGGCGCAATTATGCTCAGCTCGGCGCACTCGGCTGCGAACGGCGCCGGATCGAAAAATCCTGGATTCGATGCTAATTCATCGTTAGTAGGCCAGCGAGATTCCTCAACAAAGGCGGTCTCCGATCAAGTCGGGAATGACCTTGGTAGGGGAGAATTGTTCTTGAAGATGATGTTTTCGGTGGTGCTCGTCCTCGCGCTGGGTGCAGCGGCGGCCTATGTGTCAAAGAAGGTTCTGCCCCGGATAACTAATCTGCCTGGCAAAGAAATTCGTATTCTCGAAACTGCGCATCTTGGACCGCGTAAATCAGTTCACCTGCTCAGGATAGGTAATCAACGCCTTCTGATAGGCAGCACAAATGAGAGCATAACCATGCTGGCTGATGTTACTGAGCAAGATGAACCTGACTTCGTGGATTCATCATCGCAACAGATAGACGCTTGCGTAGGAAAATAGATGTCTGCCAAAGTTGGCAAGATAGCTTTTCTGGCTTTTGTGCTTCTGACTTGCACCTGCGCGGAGGCAAGCCTGCCCAAGCAGGGGTCAAACCGTTTATCGCTTAGTCATGGACTGCCGCAGGCAGAGATTCGAAATTCCCAGACAGAGACAGTGCCGGGTCCAAACACCATGCCCAGCATCAAAGACCTGATGACCGTGATAGATAAGGCAACCACCGATAACGGCGCCGGCAAGGATTGGTCGACGCCCGTCAAATTAGTAATCATCTTTACAGGATTGGCAATTCTGCCCAGCCTTTTGGTGATGATGACGTCATTTACACGGATAGTTATTGTGCTGTCTTTTGTTCGGCGTGCTTTGACCACACAAACCATCCCGCCAACCATTGCCATCATAGGTCTGGCATTGTTTTTGACGCTATACACGATGGCCCCCACGTATGCCAAGATCAATAATGTCTCAATTCAGCCGTATCTGGCAGATAAGATTGACTTTGCAACAGCAGCGGTCAAAGCCGGCGATTGCATCAAGGAATTTATGCTTCGCCAGTCTCGGCAGGCTGATTTGGCCCTGTTTGTGCAGATGGCCAAGATAGAGCCTCCTGCCAATCCTGCGGATATTGGTCTGCATATAGTAATCCCGGCGTTTATTATAAGCGAATTTCGGACGGCTTTTGAGATAGGCTGCCTTCTGTTTATACCTTTCCTGCTGGTGGATATGGTCATTGCCAGTGTCTTGCTCAGTGCGGGAATGATAATGCTGCCGCCAATGATGATTTCACTGCCTTTCAAACTGATATTGTTCATTCTTGTCGACGGGTGGGGATTGTTGGCCAAAAGCCTTAGCTTGGGCTTCAAGTAGCTCGAAATCAAAAATCAAAGAGCAAAATGCAAAATTAAGGAAGTCGTTGCCGCACAGCGGCAACTCCACAATTTTAATTTTTTATTTTTGAATTTTGAATTTGTTTGTGTATGGATAGTAGTCTTGCTCTTTATCTGGGTCGGCACACCTTAGAGACAGCTTTGCTTCTGGCTGCTCCGATTCTGCTTACCTGCACCGTTGTGGGAGTAATTGTCACGCTGCTTCAGGCTGTTACTTCTATACGCGATATGACTTTAGCCCTAATTCCCAAGCTTATCGCCGTAGGCATTGTGGGGCTATTGTTCGGCAGTTGGATGCTTCAGGTATCGCTTAGGTTTACCGGCGAAATCTTTGCCTATATCCAAAATATCGGACGCTGATTGCCTGTTAATAAAGGCCAGGCACAAAGGCACAAAGTGGCAAGGGCACAAAGTAACTCTATACCTCTGTGCCTTTGCTGCCTGTGGCGAAAAAATGCTTGAGAAGCTGCTCAGTTTTGCGCTGGTTCTAACGCGGATTTCGGCGTTTTTCATGTTTATCCCCGTTTTCGGCTGGCAGATAATCCCGGTTCAGATCAAAGTCGCGATGACAGTGTCAATGGCGATTTTCTTCTCAACCATAGCAGGTTGCACTATCGACCCGCAGCAGGTTTCTTGGCTGCAGGCGATACTCTTAATAGTTAATGAAGCCACTTATGGATTGGCGTTGGGCTTGGTCGTAACTGTTATGTTCTCAACCGTCAAATTCGCCGGGCAGACCATCGAGCGCGAGATGGGCTTAGCTATGTCCGAAATTCTTGACCCTTTAACTGGAGAAAGCAGCGAGGTCCTGGGCAGCTTGCTGGAGATGATATTTGTTATACTGTTTTTGAGTGCTAATGGTCATCATTTGTTTTTGCTGATATTCAGCCGAAGCTACCAGGCCTTCCCGCCGGGTAGTATTCCCACCATAGCTGCTTTAGCTGGCGGAATAGTCCAAGCTGGTTCCACAATGCTCTTGGCCGGCCTTAGATTAGCCGCACCGATGTTAGCAGCTTTCCTGGTGTTGATGGTCGCGCTTGCTGTTTTAGCACACGTAGTGCCGGAGATGGATATTCTATTTATCAGCTTCCCCCTGCGGATCGGTTTGGGGTTGCTAATGGTTGCGATATTTCTGCCGTTTCTGGCGAGTTTTGTATCTGAATTTGCCGATTGGATGGGCAAATTGGTACCTTTGTGAGAGGGAATGAGAAGTTCAAAGATCAAAATGCAAAATTAAGAAAGTCATCCCGACCTATCGGGATTCCACAAGTTTGATTTTTTATTTTTGATTTTTACACTATTTTATGCCGGAGCGACCAGCCGCTGAAAGGACTGAATTACCGACTCCAAGGAGATTGGAGAAAGCCAGGCAGAAGGGTGAGGTGCCGCAGAGCCAGGAACTGGCCTCGGTTGCGACTCTGGCTGTGCTGGTACTGGCGCTGGCTTTATCGGCGCCGACTCTGCTGCAGTGGTTCACGCGGGCAATCAAGTCCGCCTGCAGTCCACCTTTGGCGGACCAGGTTTCCATTTTTGCCGACAGCAAAGCATTTATAGAATATAGCAACGCAAAAATCACCGATATGATGCTTGTTGTCGGTCCTATTCTGGTTGCGCTTGTTGGTGCATCTGTTCTTGCCTGCTTCGCTGTCAGCGGCCTTAATTTCGCACCGGAAGCTCTAAGACTAAGGTGGGACGCGATAAATCCGGTATCTGAACTGCAGAAACTCGTAAGCACGCGTTCCCTGGTGCATCTGGTTACATCTATTGCAAAATTGTGTTTCGTCTCCATCATAGTCTGGCTTTATCTTCAAGACAAGCTCGATGCGTTTGCCACACTTCGGTGGGCCTGGTCTACTCAGTTGCTTGCAGCTATCGCTAAGCTGATATTTGGGCTGTGCGTACGCGCTTGCATCGCACTGCTGGCGATCGGGATTGCTGATGCTTTTTATCAGAAATGGAAGTACCTTCAGGAACTGAAGATGACGCGTCAGGAAGTAAAACAGGAACGTAAAGACCTTGAAGGTTCGCCGGAAGTCAGAGCTCGGATCCGCAGAATTCAGATACAGATGTCTATGAAGCGACTTCTGGCCGAAGTACCCAAGGCCAATGTGATTCTTGTCAACCCGACGCATGTGGCTGTGGCTCTTCGCTACGAGGCAAAAACTATGGAGGCACCTATCCTGGTGGCAAAAGGCGCGGACTATTTGGCAGAAAAAATTACCGCCATCGGACGAGCTTATGGTGTGCCCATCGTTAGAAGACCAGAATTGGCAAGAACCATATATTCAACGGTACAGCCTGGTAGATCTGTACCGGAAGGTCTGTATGTGGCAGTGGCGGAGGTGCTGGCCATGATTTATCGCCTGCGGCAGAGAAAAAGAAGCCGCTGAGTCGTATTGTCGCCAGTTTGCTCCGTCGCCGTGCCAGCAATGGCTAAACTATTTTGAACTGAGACCTAAAGCAGACAATTGGTTTTGTAGTAAAGCCAACGTTTTTTCAAGACGGGCGTAGCGAGCCACCAATCTCTCTTGTTTTTTAGCCAGGCGGTCCTGTTCGAGTTGGATTTTATCCTCAAGATTACTTATATTGTCGGTGACATATTCCTGGTCGAGGTTTATTGAGCCGGTCGTTGCCTTGAGCATTTTGTTTAGGGCGTCTTCCAACGCGCCGGCAAAGCCTTGCTTGACCCTGACCGTAGCTGTGAAAGTCCCATCCTGGCTGAGGTCGATGCTAAGGGCAAGGCCGTTCTCCGGGTGCATAGGGTCACCGTTTTCGTCGAACGAGCTATTTCCGGTGATGATATTATCACTGTAGGTAGCGTCGCGGTATGTTGATTCGGTAGCAAGCTTAATTCTGGCACTGGTTATGGCTCTACCGCTTATTGTCACTTGGACATCGTAAGTGCCAGCTTTGGTATAATTGCTGCTGGCCGAGTAAAACTGGATAGTATTACTG
>Ga0172363_10001337_pt1 | contig 19834 bp, 18 predicted proteins | sample LakKivs2_kivu2a2_FD_114541 | JGI IMG/M metagenome (GOLD analysis project Ga0172363, IMG submission 114541) | Sediment microbial communities from Lake Kivu, Rwanda - Sediment s2_kivu2a2 | ecosystem: Environmental > Aquatic > Freshwater > Lake > Sediment | place: Rwanda: Western Province, Lake... | reverse complement strand
GGCCTTATCGCTAACTTACGGCCGTTGTTTTGCCGAGTTCCTTAACGAGGTTTCACTCGTTCACCTTGGGCTACTCGCCTTGCCTACCTGTTTCGGTTTGCGGTACGGATTGCCACACTTTAATTTTATAAAGTTTTTCTTGGAAGTTTATTCACCCTAATTGCTCTATCCGTAGATAAAGCTCCATGCGAATCCAATAACGCACTAGGATTACTAAACTCCGTCACTTTATTAGAAAGTGTGGCAAGGGTCGGAATATTAACCGACTATCCATCCCCTAAACCCTTTCGGGGTCGGGTTAGGTTCGCCTGACCCTTGGCTGATTTCCATTGCCAAGGAAACCTTAGGCTTTCGGTGACCCGATTTCTCATCGGATTTGCGGTTACTCATGCCAACATTCTCTCTTCTCCTGACTCCATCCCGATTCGCATCGCGGACTTCGCGGTCAGGAAAATGCTCCTCTACCGAACGTAAAGAAATAAATTTCTCACGTTCCCGTATCTTCGGTACTAAGTTTGAGCCCCGTTAAATTTTCAGCGCGCCTCGCCATAGTCCTCCGACCGAAGTCGGAGGAATAGAATGGTGAGTTATTACACACTCTTTAAATGGTAGCTACTTCTAAGCGAACATCCCATCTGTCAAAGGCGAAACACTTCTTTTCCCACTTAACTTAGTTTAGGGACCTTAGATGACGATCTGGGCTTTTCCCCTTTTGACTATGAAGCTTAGCCCTCACAGTCTAACTCCCTCGTATGTATTTTCCGGCATTCGGAGTTTGGTAAGAATATCTAGGTTATCCCACGATACTCTTTCCAGTGCTCTACCTCCGGAAATTTTAACGAAAGGCTAGCCCAAAAGCTATTTCGAGGAGAACCAGCTATTACCAAGCTCGATTAGCTTTTCACTTCTAGCCACAACTCATCCCCTAGTATTGCTCGGCTAGTGGGTGCGGACCTCCCCCCGATTTTAATCGGGGTTCATCCTGGTCATGGCTAGCTCGCCTGGCTTCGGGTCTTTTGCCTCTTCTTTAAACGCGCTATTCACACTCGGTTTCCCTATGCCTCCGCCCTGACGGACTTAGACAAAGAAGAGACAAGAACTCGTTGGCTCGTTCTGCAAAAAGCACGCGGTCATCCCGACGTAACGTCGGGACTCCCACTCTTTGTAAGTGTATGGTTTCAGGTACTATTTCACCGCCCTCACCGGGCTACTTTTCACCTTTCCCTCACGGTACTCGTTCCCTATCGGTGTGATTGAGTATTTAGCCTTGACACAATAGTTGTGCCTGATTCCGACAAGGTTTTCGTGCCTCGTCGTACTCAAGAAAGATAGCAAGGAGCATGAAGTCGTTTTCATCTATGGGACTATTACCCACTATGGTTGTTCTTTCCAGAACATTTGACTAACGAAACTTCACCAAAATACTCTCCCTCGGTAAGTATTCCAATGCACCAGAAATACCCCCGACACTATCCCCTTACAACCCCCTAAGCCCGAACCGCAAAGCGGTTTTAGGGCCGGGTTTGGGCATCTTCCCTTTTCGCTCGCCACTACTAAGGGAATAAAAAATTTTCCTTTTTTCCTCCGGCTACTGAGATGTTTCACTTCGCCGAGTTCGCGTCCCGATGCGTAAAGCAGTCGGGACTCCGACGTTTTAACCGTCGGAGGGTTTCCCCATTCGGACATCCCCGGATCAAAGGTTGCTACACACCTCCCCGAGGCTTATCGCAGCTACGCCACGTCCTTCTTCGCCTCAATCACCCAAGGCATCCACCATACACCCTTGAATAACCTGCTGATTAGCTGGCAATTTATAGACACTAATTATTAAATTTTCAAAGTTCGAGATTAAAAAAACCGCTTGAAAGCGGTCTAAACTTACGTAGGTAACCAAATACCCGGTTTTTTCAACCGCTTTCTTTGTGTAGAAATAGTAAAATTTTCTCCATATAGAAGTTGTTAACAGTCTTTAATAATACCATTGTAACATGGCGGAAATTCCTTTGTCAAGAGTAAATTAGATTTTCCTTATTTTTCCAAATCGTGCCTTAATTTCTCCAAAATCCTAGCCGCATGGTCTTTGCCACCCAAACCAAAAGCTAAACCCCCAGCCAACGCCAACATAGCAATCAAACCAATAACAATGGTCTGAATTAAAGTAGTAGCAATTCCCAGTTGAGTTAAGGCAATTATAAAGCCGAAAATCAGAATTGCCCATTTGGCTATTGCTCCGATAGTTCCTGATGAAGATAAGCCCGCTGCATCAACACTGGCTTTCACCAATCGCTGAATAAAATTAGCAATGATTACTGCTGCCAAAAGAATTATAGCCGCAATAATCACGCTGGGCAGGTAAAAGAGGACGCTCTTCAAGAAAAGAGTGACTTCCCGAAGACCCAAAATATCCACCGCTGCCATTAAAAAGACGATGATGAAAAACCATTTCACTAATTCCTCAAAAAATCTTCCTGAATCTAATCTGAGCTTGGCTTTGGCTAAAACCTTTTTAAATCCCAACTTAGTTAGAAGGGTGTCTAATTTAATTGCCCTGATTATTCGATTGGCTACCTTGCCCAAAAAGACCGAGATTAGCCAACCAATAATGAAAACAATGAGAGCAGCTAACAAAGTAGGCAAAAACCCGATAAAACTTTGCCAAATGGTTTTTAACGAATCAAGCAATATCTCTAACATAATTCAACCAATTTCTAATTTCTAATTTCTAAACCTCGACCTTTGATTTTATTATAGCATAAAAATAAAAAGCAAGAAACACGCTTGTGGATAAAAATGGACCCAGGCAGAATCGGACTGCCATCTCCGCTTTGCAAAAGCGGTGTTTTGCCACTAAACTATAGGCCCCTGGAAAAATGGGCGCGGATGGAGTCGAACCATCCACCTCTTCTTTATCAGAGAAGCGTTCTACCGATGAACTACGCGCCCTAATTCAAAATTAATCCCGCAGATGGGATTAATTTTGAATAGATTTTCAAAAATCTTTATGCCTTTCCAAGAATCCTGAACATTCCCGTGCCACAAACCGGACACTTGCCCTTTAAAGCCCTTCTCTTGCCACCCTTTCCCTTCATAGAAACTTCCTTAGCATCCTTCATCACTTGTTTTTTTCGGCATTTAACGCAATAAGCTGTGTCAGCCATAGATTTTTACTCTGATTCTGGCTCGGGAACCTTATGTCCCAAATCAGAATCTATTAATTATTATTAAAATTTAACTTAGCTTCATTATATCTTAAAAATAATAAAAATACAAGCTAAAAGTCAAATTCTAGCTTGTGGATAAGTAATTAAGGTCAAATTCCTTATAGTTGCCCTGATGCAATGGTCTTCCTTTTAAGTCCAAAGACCAACACTTTTTCATCGATCGTTTTAAGTAAAAATTTTCCATCCACAGGTTCCCCTACGGATGCCTTGTTCATGTTATTCCTCATGTCGCCATAAGGCATGGACTATATCATCTTCCTTTCAACTAATAATTTGAGTTTTTTAGGATGCCAAGAACCTATTAACCTTGCAAACTCCGTATGCGATTTTGCCAGAACATATATTCTCCAATAATCTGGCTTCACGTTTTTGCTCGGGTTATGAATTTTGCCTATCTTTATTCCAGAACATTCTAATATCTTTTTTATTTTTATCAGTTTGTTTTTATCTTTAACAGCTAACTGAATATAGAATCTACTGTTTTTGTTCTGAGGAATGCCACCTTCGGCATCAAAAAATCCTCGAATATAAGCAACTTTTTCTTTCTCAGATTTTAGTTTTAAGGGATCAAACTTAAAATTCAGAAAGGATGCTAACGTCTCTAAAACATAAACATCTCTTTCTTTTCCTTCTTTGTATATCCAGGCATTGAATCCAACAATTCTGAATAACTTTTTTAAGATTTCTAACCAATCTTTACCTTTTTGAGCTATTCTGAATCGTTTATTAGAACTGAATGTTCCATCATGCAGTGTTGCTAAAAGATAAGCTTTAACTTCTTCTTTGTTGTTGAAAGGAGTTCGGCGTATAGTCTCTGAGGGGTCCGATGTTTGCATCGGACTTCCCTGCTGATTGTCTGCACTGGAATCATTTTCACTCATAATTATATTTTATCATGAGTAGCTCCAGATTCACAGAGTTCCCAGCATACAGCCGAATTTCTCTTCAACGTTACCGTCGAAGGTCACAACTAACTTATGACTTCGCCCTAGTCACCGAATTCACCTTAGCCTCGCGCTCCGCGCGAGGAAATCCTAATTTCTAAATCCTAATTTCTAAATAAATTGTTTAGGATTTAGAGATTTGGGTTTAGAATTTCCTTGTGCGAAGCACAAGGTATCGGGTGCCCCCGGCTTCTCTGGCGTGACAGGCGGTGAGTACAAAGCTTGAGAACGTATTCACGGCGGCGTAGCTGATCCGCCATTACTAGCGATTCCGGCTTCATGAGGTCGGGTTGCAGACCTCAATCCGAATTGAGAGACCGTTTGCTGCGATTGGCTCCACCTTACGGCTTAGCAACGCATTGTCAGTCCCATTGTAGCGCCTGTGTTGCCCAGGGCATCAGAGGGCCATGCTGATTTGGCGTCATCCCCACCTTCCTCCTCGTATACCGAGGCAGTCCCTTGTGACACATATAACACAAAGCAGGGGTTGCGCTTGTTACCCGAATTAACGGAGCAACTCACGCCACAAGCTGACGACAACCATGCAGCACCTGTTCCGACGTCCTTGTAGAAGTTCCGACTTTCGTCGGAATGTCGTCGGAATTTCAAGCCCTGGTAAGGTTCTTCGCTTGTTGTCGAATTAAACCAGACGCTCCACCGCTTGTGCAAGCTCCCGTCTATTCCTTTGAGTTTTAGTCTTGCGACCGTACTTCCCAGGCGGGGCACTTAACGCGTTAGCTTCGCCACTTGAAGGGTCGATACTTCAAACGACTAGTGCCCATAGTTTAGGGTGTGGACTACCAGGGTATCTAATCCTGTTCGCTCCCCACACTTTCGTCTCTAAGGGTCAGGAATGCGCCAGCTGAATGCCTTCGCCTTTGGTGTTCCTTAGAGTATCAACGGATTTCACCCCTCCTCTCTAAGTTCCATCAGCCTCTCACATCCTCAATCCCGATGGTTTTTTCCGCAGCCTTAATGTTGAGCATTAAGATTTAACGAAAAACCTATCGGGACCCCTACAGACGCTTTACGCCCAGTAATTCCGGACAACGCTTGGGGCCCTCGTCTTACCGCTGCTGCTGGCACGAGGTTAGCAGCCCCTTATTCTCCGCCTACTATCAAAATTTATGGGCGGAAAAAGCACTTTACACCCCGAAGGGCTTCTTCGTGCACGCGGCGTCGCTCCATCAGGCTTTCGCCCATTGTGGAATATTCTCGGCTGCTGCCTCCCGTAGGAGTAAGGCCCGTATCTCAGTGCCCTCGTTGGGGAACACGCTCTCACGTCCCCTACCCGTCATCGCCTTGGTGGGCCATTACCTCACCAACAAGCTGATAGGCCGCAGGCCTCTCTCCGAGCAGAATCCCGCATTGCTGCAGAAAACTTTTATCCTTGCGGAGCTATTGGGTATTATTCCCGCTTTCGCGGGATTATCCCCATCTCAGAGGTAAGTACCTACGTATTACTAACTCGTTCGCCATGAATCTAATTCATGCGACTTGCATGCCTTATCCACGCCGCCAGCGTTCGTCCTGAGCTAGGATCAAACTCTCAATAGAATAACAATTAACTTTTAACAATTAACAGTTAATAGTTAAGTGTTAATTTGTTAATTGTTGATTGGTATCAGGACAACTATAAGAAATTCGATTCTTACGCTTGCATCAAATTTTCAAAGGACTAATTAAAAACAGAGCTCAATCTTTGAACTTTTATTCTAAAACTGAACTCTGTTTTTAAAGTACGCTTAATTGTTTATGGTTTTCACATAAAGCTTAGAAATTAGAATAATTAGGTCAGTTAGATATTAATGCTTATATTTTCTATTCTACTCCAAAAAAATCCCTTGTCAAGCCTTTTTTCTCCATTTCTCTATTTTTTTATGATTGCCGGAGAGTAAAACTTTTGGAACTGACCATTTATTAAAAACTTCTGGACGCGTATAAACTGGATAACTGCCTTTGATTTCTTCCAAAGATTCACGTTTTCCCAAAACCCCGGGAATAAAACGGCTGACTGCGTCAACAACTATCATCGCAGGAATTTCTCCGCCAGTTAAAACATAATCTCCTACTGAAACTTCTTCATCAGCAATATATTTCGCCACTCTCTCATCAACTCCTTCATATCTCCCGCAAATTAAAATCAATCTATCTAATTTTGAAAATCTTTTCGCCATTTTCTGGTCAAACTTCTTCCCTTTCGGCGAAAATAGAATTACTTTTAACTTTTGACTTTTAATTTTTAATTTTTTCAAACTTGAAACCGCTTTATAAATCGGTTCAAGTTTGAAAATCATTCCCGGCCCCCCACCATATGGCTTATCATCCACAGTTTTATGTTTACCAATAGTATAATCCCTTAAATTATGAATTTTAATTTTCACCAATCCCTTTTTCTGGCCGCGTTTAATAATTGACTCGTTAAAATACGAGTCAAAGATTTTTGGGAAAATTGTGATGATATCAAAAATCATATTATAACAAAAACCGCACTACTATAGTAGCACGGTCTTTGCAGACATACAAGGAATGCCGTTATAACTTCAAATCTTCAACTACTTTGTCAACATCCTTTTTGCCTCGAGTGGGTCTTTCTCTGCCTTCCGGCTCTTCAATCTTAAGATTAACCCGAGCATTGTTTTTCAGTCCAACGATCCTAAGCAGAGAGCGAATAGCTCGCGCAGTAGAACCATTGCGGCCAATCAACACTCCCATATCTTCGGGATTAACTTTAAGAGTTAAAAGAACACCCATCTCATCAACTTTCCTGTCAATTTTGACATCCTTAGGATTGTTGACAATGTTTTCAACAATGAATTCAACGAATTCCTGATCTTTTGCTTTAGCCATAATTCAATAAGTTAATGAATTCTGATTTTCTTTTTACCCGCCTATGGCGGGAGTAGCCGACCTTTCTGGATTCCTGAATTACAGGAAACAGTGCTACTATATTTTTATTTTATTCCTTTTTTTCTGCTTTGTCAATAGGTTTTGCTTCCCCGCCAACACTTTCAGAGTTTGGCGGGCCCGCCACAATAGGCTCTGCCTTTTGGGCGGGTTTCTTCGGCTTCCATGCCTTTACTTTCTTGCCTTCTATAATCTTCTCATCTATCAATAAATTATGCAAAGTCGGAGAAACTTGCGCGCCTTTACTAATCCAATGTAAAATTCTTTCTTTTTTAAAACTCTTCTGTTTTGAATGAGAATTATAAAAACCAAGGTCTTCAATATATTTGCCTTGGGGCCTGAAAGTATGCTCAACCAAAACCACCCGAAAACTCGGTTGATTCTTTTTCCCAATTCTCTGTAATCGTATTTTTAGCATTATTTTATTCCCAACCTTTCTTTTTAAGGGCTTTGCGGGCGGCAGCTTCTTGGGCAGCTTGTTTGGACGGACCCTCGCCTTTTGCCACCAATTCACTATTTAAATAAAGCCCGACCACAAATGACTTAGCATGGTCAGGTCCGCTCTCTTTTAAAACTTCGTAACTCGGGGTAATGCCCACATGTCCCTGCGCTTGTTCTTGAAACTGGCTTTTGGGGTCTAAATAAAGTTTCTCTTTTAAAATTCGGGGTAATTCGCAAAGCAATTTTTTCTCAACAAATTTTTCTGCCTTGGCTAATCCCTGGTCTAAATAAACTGCTCCCATCACTGCTTCAAAAGTATTGGCTAAAATAAATTGCCTTGCCCGACCGGTATCCTGTTTCTCGCCTTTAGAAAGTAAAAGATAGTTATTAAACCCCAAGCGATTAGCCACTTCGGACAACATTTTACTATTAACTAAGGCAGCTCGCCAACTGGTTAATTCCCCTTCGGGGTTGGGGTAGTTGGTAAAAAGATTGCGGGTAATCAATAATTCCAAAACCGCATCGCCCAAAAATTCCAAGCGTTCGTTATTTTCCATTTTACATCCCGGATTTTCGTTCAAATAAGAGCGGTGAACAAACGCCTGTTCAAGCAGTTTTTTATTTTTAAATTTTACACCAAGATTTTTTTCTAATTTTGACAAATCCATATTTATTTCCCCATTTCCCGATAAATAGTTCCCAAAACGCCGTTAATAAAACGACCCGAACTTTCTCCGCCATAATTCTTGGCTAATTCTATTGCCTCATTAATCGCCACTTTGGGCGGAACTTCTTTTGTGTCGCCAAACAATAATTCAAAAATCCCGATTCTCAAAACATTTCTGTCAACAACGGTTATCTGTTCCAAGGGCCATTCGGGAGCGGATTTTTCAATGATTTTATCAATTTGGGGTTGATGTTTCAAAACCCCTTTAGCCAGTCGATTAATGAAATCTGATTCTTCAACCCCTGCCCCGAATTCTTTTACATTTCTTTGTAAAACTTTGTCCACTTCAAGTTTTTTGTCTTTATTAAAATCCCATTCGTAAAGGGACTGAAGAACTATGGAACGAGCTAAATGCCTTGAAGACATACTATTTTTTTGATAATTCTTCCAAACTTAATGGTTTAATTTTTTGCTCTTCTTTGGCTTCTGCTTCATGTTCTTTTAATTCTTTTTCTTTTTTCTTTCTCTCTTTCTTTTCTAATTTTGCCAAAACATCAACCACTTCTCGACCATTGTAATAGCCGCAGAAAGAACAAACGCGATGAGCTAAAACTGGCTCTCCGCATTTCGGACAGCTGGAGAGCTTTCTTTTTTTCATTGCTAAATGAGACCTTCTTCTATCTCTATGTGATTTCGTATGTCTTTGTTTCGGTACCGGCACTTATAGATGCGGATTTACGCAGATCTAGACGCAGATTTACGCTGATTTGTGTCTAGCTCTATCATAAATCCTCCTCTTAATTTCTAATTTCTCGCTTCCAAAATTTATTAACAAACCTAATTTATAATCGGAACCTTTTAAATATAACCAAAATTGTTTTTCGTCTTCTAACATCAATTTTGGTTTGCGTTTTAATTCTACCAGAATTTTATCATCAATGACAAAATCTGGCACATACATTCCAACTTTCTTATTTTTAAAATATATATCTATTCTTTTTTGTCTATCAACTTTTAACTTTCTTGATTTTAATTCCTCATACAAAGAATTGTCTACCACTTTTTCCTTAAATGCCCCTCCAAATTTATTGTAGACCTCGAAACACGCTCCACGAATCTTGTAAGTAATATCTTTATATAAAAAATCGCCAACCATAATTATCTACGTTTATCCGCGTTTTGATCCGCGTTAATCTGCTTCTAATGATATATTAGCAGAAAATAAATTTTATGGCAAGAAAAAGAAAGAGTGCACGACCGTGCACTCTTAATTTGTTCGAGAAAAAAGCAATCATAACTGATTATATGCCTGACCCTCGTGTAAATGTCATAATCCCCCAAGCGATAATCACTATCCCTATTGCCAAAATGATTACTGATGCAAACCCTAGCCCTGCTGCATTTCCTATAAGCTTCCATGATATTGGTCTTGCCGCGACTGCGTTAATAATAGGCATCATCGCGCGGGCTACCATAATAAATATACCGACACAGAAAATGGCAATTCCTATCAAAATTTGTACTATTCCGCATGTTTTATCTACTGGGCCGGGTGATTCATTCTTGGTTATCTCTTCCCATATTTTTTTCATTTTAAAGCCTCCTTTTTATTCGATTTTGTATTTAACATTATACACCCATCAAAAATCCTGTCAATAGCTGAATGTCATATACCAACTTTTTTCCGATCGAGCAAAAGGTGGTACAAAATAAAAACGACACTTTTGTACGATCGGATAAAAGTGTCGCTTAGACAAGATGGGTTGTAATTCTAATTTCTATTTTCCAATTTCTATACAACCAATTTCTATTTTGCTATGATTAAGGGGTATGCCAAGTAAATTTATTCATCTCCATGTTCATAGCCACTATTCATTGCTTGATGGATTGGCGAAGATTGATGAATTAATTGAAAAAGCCAAAGAGTACAAAATGGACTCTTTGGCTTTAACTGACCACGGAGCAATGTATGGGGCAATTGAGTTTTATAGAAAATGTTTGGCTGCGGGCATTAAACCAATTATCGGGACAGAATTATATCTTACCCCAGGCAGCCGCTTTGACAAAACCGCGGGCAAAAGCGACATAAGATATCACCTAGTTCTTCTAGCAAAAAATAAAATCGGTTATCGCAATTTAATCAAATTAGTAACCAAAAGTCATTTAGAGGGATTTTATTACAAACCGAGAATTGATAAAGAACTTCTGGAAAAACACAGCGAGGGATTAATTCTCTTGACTAGCTGTCTTCAGGGTGAAATCCCCAACGCTATTTTAGCCGGCGATTGGGCAAAAGCCAAAGCCACGGCTCTGGAATATAAAAAAATGTTTGGTAAAGATAATTTTTATCTTGAAATCCAAGACCATCCCAATAGTTTAGACCAGATGCGAGCAAATGAAGGAATGATAAAATTAGCTAAAGAAGTTAAAGTTCCTTTGGTGGCGACCAATGACGTTCATTATTTAAATAAAGAAGATGCCGATGTTCACGATGTTTTACTCTGCGTCCAAACCACGCATACCATTGAAGAAAAGGAAAGATTGACCATGAAAGGCGAAGATTTTTCTTTAAAGCCTCCAGAGCAAATGATAAGAGCTTTCAAAAAAATCCCCGAAGTAATCAGCAATACTCTAAAAATTGCTGAGAAATGCGATTTAAAAATTGAATTGGGTAAAATTGAACTACCTGACTTTCCTCTACCCGAAAATGAAACTGCGGATACTTATCTGGAAAAACTCTGCGAGCAAGGACTTTCCAAAAGATTTCCCGCTAATCTTTTTAAGCAGAATGACCCGCAACTTTCAGAAATAAAAAAGCGTCTCCAATATGAATTAAAAGTAATTAAGAAAACCGGCTTCGCCTCTTATTTCTTAATTGTTCAGGATGTAGTCAATTGGGCAAAAGAGCAAGGAATTGCGGTTGGTTGTCGGGGCAGTGCTGCGGGCAGTTTGGTTTCTTATCTTTTAAATATTACCAATGTTAATCCCTTAAAATATAATCTTCTTTTTGAAAGATTTTTAAATCCCGAGAGAATTAGTATGCCTGATATTGACCTTGATTTTACGGATACGCGAAGGGACGAAATAATTGATTATGTTTCTAAAAAATACGGTCATGACCGCGTAGCTCAAATAATCACTTTCGGGACAATGGCAGCTCGGGCAGCAGTCAGGGACACGGGTCGGGCTTTGGGTTATAATTATACTTTTTGCGACCAGATTGCTAAGATGATTCCTTTTGGTTTTTCTTTAAAAGACGCTTTAGAAAAAGTGCCGGAATTATCCCGAAGTTATGACAACGACGACCAGGTAAAAACCTTGATTGACATTGCCAAAAAACTGGAAGGAGTAGCTCGCCACGCTTCCACTCATGCCTGCGGAGTGGTAATCACTAAAAATCCGCTTGATTTTCACACTCCGTGTCAACACGCTTCTCAAGATGACCAAACTATTGTTACCCAGTATGAAATGCGAAGCATTGAGGCATTGGGCCTGTTAAAAATGGATTTTCTCGGTCTGAAAAACCTAACCATAATTGAAAATGCTGTCAATTTAATAGAAAAAATCAGAAACCAAAAAATTGATGTAGAGGATATTCCTCTGGATGATGGAGAAACCTTTAAGCTCTTTCAAAGAGCTGATACCACGGGAGTATTCCAATTAGAGTCCTCGGGGATGAAAAAATACCTCCAAAAATTAAAACCCAATGATTTGGAAGACATTATTGCTATGGTTGCTCTTTATCGACCCGGCCCAATGAACCTTATTCCCGAATATATTGCCCGAAAACACAAGGAAAAAGAAATAAAATACATTCACCCCAAATTAAAACCAGTTCTGGAAAATACTTACGGCATTGCGATTTATCAGGAACAATTGATGCAGATAGCTAAAGATTTAGCTGGCTTTACTTCCTCGGAAGCGGATGTTTTGAGAAAAGCGGTAGGCAAGAAAATCAGAAAACTCCTTGACCAGCAAGCCAATAAAATGATTGAGGGAATGGTTAAAAATGGAATTGAAAAAGAAATTGCTCAAAAAATCTGGGACCTCATTGAGCCCTTTGCCCAGTATGGATTCAATCGGGCTCATGCTACCTCTTATGCTTTGATTGCTTATCAAACTGCTTATTTAAAAGCACACTTTCCCCAAGAATTTATCACTGCCTTAATGCAAGCTGACCAAAAAGATCTGGACAGGATTAATATCTTGGTTGAGGAGGCGAGAAAAAAAGGTATCCAGGTTTTGCCGCCGGATATTAATGAAAGTTTTGATAATTTTACCCTGATTCCTCCTCAATCAATCCGATTTGGGCTTGCCGCAATTAAAAATGTAGGGCATAATGTAGTTAGAGCAATTGTTGAAGAAAGAGAGCAAAGTGGCGAATACCAATCAATGGCGGATTTTCTTTCTCGACTCTCCCCTGCTCCGGACAAACCCGCGATTATAAATAAAAAATCTCTGGAGAGCTTGATTAGGGCAGGTGCTTTTGATAAAATTGCTTCTCGGAAAGAATTGCTCGGACAACTGGAAAACTTGCTTGAGTTCGCTCGCCAGTCCCAGAAAACAAAACAATATGGTCAGGTAAGTTTGTTCGGTTCGGAGATTTCTTCTAATAATCACGTTCTTTTTTCCAACCATAATCAAAAAACGCAGAGAAAATTGTTAGATGAAGAAGTTCAATGGGAAAAAGAACTTTTGGGAATGTACATTTCCCAACATCCCCTGTCTTCGCATCAAGAATTTTTAAAAGATAAAATAATTCTCATAAAAGATTTAGCCAAGCAGAAAAAAGATAGCCGAGTTAAAATTGCGGGAGTAATTACTAAAATTACCCGATTTATTACCAAATCCGGCAAGCCCATGCTCTTTGTAGGGTTAGAAGATCTAACTGGCAAGATTGAAGCCCTAGTTTTTGCTGGAGTTTTGGAAAGAAATCCAGTGGTCTGGCAGGAGGGAAAAATAATAATTTTAACTGGTCGCTTAACTGACAAAGACGACCAACTAAAAATCCTCTGCGACGAAGCAGAAGAGCTGAAAAGTTATGGCAAGTAAAAATAAAATTGAGACCATCCGACACTCATTGAGCCATATAATGGCGCACGCGGTGAAAGACATTTTTGGGAATGCCATGCCTGCCGGCAGGCAGGTTAAGTTTGGCATTGGACCGACTATTGAGAGTGGGTTTTATTATGATTTTGACCTGCCTGCCGGCAAGGCAGGTTTGCCAAAAACTTTAACCCCCGAAGATTTGCCGAAAATTGAAAAGAGAATGCGCGAATTAATAAAGAAAAATATAAAATTTGAAAAAAGTCTTGCTACTAAGGAACAAGCGAAAAAATTATTCAAAGGACAGCCATATAAACTCGAACTTATAAATGAAAAGTCAAAAGTCAAAAGTCAAAAGTTAACGATTTATAAAAGCGGCGATTTCACCGACCTTTGTGCCGGGCCGCATGTTAAATCAAGCAAAGAAATAAATCCTGAGGCTTTTAAATTAATGAAAATAGCCGGGGCTTATTGGCGAGGTGATGAAAAAAATCCCATGCTCCAGAGAATTTACGGAGTAGCGTTTAATACCAAAAAAGAATTAGATGCTTATTTAAAACAAATTGAGGAAGCGGAAAAACGTGACCACCGTATCATTGGTCAGAAATTGGATTTATTTAGTTTTGATGAAGAAGTAGGTCCGGGCTTAGTTCTCTGGCATCCCAAAGGAACAATTCTGAAAAATATAATTGAAGAATTCTGGACTAAAGAGCATATTAAAAATGGTTATGAAATAATTGATACTCCGCACATTGGCAGAATAAAACTCTGGCAAACCTCAGGTCATACTGGTTTTTATAAAGAAAATATGTTTGGTCCAATGGAGGTTGAAGGCGATAAATATCTGATTAAACCGATGAATTGTCCTTTTGCAATGAAAATATATAAATCCCAAATCCGCAGTTATCGGGACTTGCCAATTCGCTGGGCAGAATTGGGAACGGTTTACCGATATGAAAGAAGCGGAGTGCTTCACGGCTTAATCCGAGTGCGCGGTTTTACTCAAGATGATGCTCATATAATCTGTGCGCCCGAGCAATTAGGAGATGAGGTAATGACCGCGGTTAAATTTGCAATCAAACTTTTAAGGGATTTTGGCTTTAAGGAATATGGAATATATTTGGCAACTCGTCCCAAAAAATATGTCGGAACCATAAAAAATTGGGAAAAAGCTACGAGAACCCTAAAATATGTTCTCAATAAATTAAAATTAAAATACAAAATTGATACTGGCGGCGGTGTTTTCTATGGACCAAAAATAGATATTAAAATTAAGGATTCCTTGGAAAGAGAATGGCAGTGCACTACTGTTCAGTTTGACTTCAATTTGCCAGAAAGGTTTGATATGACTTATATTGATAAAAGGGGTAAGAAACAAAGACCCTATATGGTTCACCGCGCCCTGCTTGGTTCAATAGAAAGATTTATCGGGGTTTTATTGGAACATTATTCTGGCGCCTTGCCTTTCTGGCTCTCCCCTGTTCAGATTTATGTCATTCCGGTTGGCTCGCGCCACGAAAAATATGCCCGGCAAATTAGTAGGGATTTAACTGAAAAAGGTTTCCGAGTAAAAGTTAAGAATGAAAATGAAACCGTATCCAAAAAAATCCGCGATGGAGAAATGCAGAAAATCCCTTATATGTTGGTGGTTGGCGATGAAGAAATAAAATCCAAATCCGTGCGCATAAGAACCAAAGAAAAAGGAGATATTGGAATGATAAAATTTGAAAAATTTATTAAATTAATAATTAAATAAAAATTATGAAAAAAATATATATTTTATTATTTATAATCGTAGTTTGTGTTTTGGCAATTGGCTTTAGCGCTAAGGCACAGGAAGAAACATCTTCCGGGATTTTGCCCAATAGCCCGTTCTATTTTCTGAAAAATTTTGTGAGACAGTTGCGGCTTACTTTTACTTTTAATTCGGTAAAAAAAGCTGATTTGCGGCTTCAATTTGCCAATGAAATTTTGGAGGAGGCGAAAAAATTAGCAGAAAAAACTGGCAATCAGGAACTTTTCCAAAAAGCCATTGACAAATACGAACGACAAATGGAAAAAATTCAACAACAGGTTGAAAAATTTAAAAACAAAGAAAAAGATGATATGAAAATAGATGAATTTGCTAATAGATTTGATAAAAAAATTGAACTCCATCAGCAAATAATGGAAACATTAAAAGAAAAATTAGAGGATAATCCACAAGCATTGGAGAGCGTGCGAGAAGCAAAACAAAAGACAATTCAACACCTTGAACAAACAAAAGAAAAACTCATAGAAAGATTTCAAAGCCGAGAAAGAAAATGTAAAAATATGTGCGGCGACAATCAATGTCAAGAAGTAGTTTGCCAGGCAATCGGTTGTCCCTGCGCCGAAACCAAAACAACCTGTCCGCAGGATTGTAAAGCCGAGCAGGAATGTCAAAAAGACGAGGATTGTGGATGTGGCAGAAATATTAAAACAGGGGAATGTTCTTTCGGAAATAAGAACTATATTGACACAAAACAACAATGCCCTGACTTCTGTACTGGTTTTACGGGAAACCTGAGGATTAAATGTATAAGTAACAAGTGCAAGCAGATAGAAGTATCTAAATAGATATCTCTCCAATAAATGAAAAAGTATTATCTTAAAACATTCGGCTGCCAAATGAACGAAAGCGATTCCCAAAGAATCGCTTCGTTTTTGGAACAACAAAAATATCGAAATACAGATAAAATACAAAATGCTGATTTAATTGTAGTTAATGCTTGTTCGGTTAGACAAACAGCAACAGATCGGATTTTTGGATTAAAAAATAAATTTAAAAAATTAAAAGCAAAAAAAATTTTAACCGGTTGCGTTCTTAAAGCTGACAAAAAGAAGTTTGAAGAATTTTTTAATAAAATTTTAAGTATCAACGATTTTTTCAAATACCATAAATTTTTCGATCGTACAAATTATGGTAAAAATTATTTTGTTTCAAAACCGAAATATTTATCTAAAAATTCAGCTTTTGTGCCAATAATGACCGGTTGCAATAATTTTTGTGCTTATTGTGTTGTGCCTTATACGCGAGGAAGAGAGATTTCGAGGTCGGTTAAAGAAATTATTGAAGAAGTAAAATGTTTGGTGAAAAGGGGATACAAGGAGATAACTTTACTTGGGCAAAATGTAAACAGCTACAAATATGATTTTGTGGAGCTTCTTAAAAAACTAAACTCCTTGTCAGGGGATTTTCAAATAAAATTTTTGACCAATCATCCTAAAGATATGTCTGACGAATTAATTAATACCATTGCCAAATACAAAAAAATAGCCAAAGAAATTCATCTACCAATTCAAAGCGGTGACGATAAAATTCTAAAAAAGATGAATCGTGGATATGCCGTTAAACAATACAAGGATTTGGTTAAAAAAATCAAAAAGATAATTCCTGATGTTAAACTTTCTACTGATGTAATTGTTGGTTTCCCCGGCGAAACAAAAAAACAGTTCGAAAATACGGTTAAATTATTTAAAGAAATTAAATTTGATAAAGCTTATATTAATAAATACTCTACTCGTCCCGGAACAATTGCCGCAAAATTTAAAGACAATGTATCCTGGGAAGAAAAGAAAAGACGCTGGAGAATTTTAGATAAAATAATAAATAAGCCCAAAAAATTAATTGTGATTGTGGGACCAACTGCTTCGGGAAAATCTGAATTAGCCATAAAAATTGCTAAAAAATTTGGAGGAGAAATTGTCTCGGCTGACTCAAGGCAGATATACAAAGAAATGGATATCGGAACGGCGAAGCCGTTCCGAAGCGGTATCCCTCATTATTGTATAAACATCACAAGTCCCAAAAAACAATTCACTGTGGCTGAATATCGGAAATTAGCTTTGGAAGCAATTAATAAAATTTATAAAAAAGGAAAAATTCCGATTCTCTGTGGGGGAACGGGGTTTTATATTCAAGCTGTGGTTGAAGGTCTGAACATTCCCAGAGTAAAACCTGATTGGAATCTAAGAAGAAAATTAGAAAAGAAAACAACCGAACAATTATTTGGGGAAGTAAAAAAACTTGACCCGAGAAGAGCCAAAACTATTGATGTCAAAAATAAACGCCGTCTAATCCGGGCAATAGAAATTATTTTGAAAACCGGCAAGCCAATCCCCTCTTTAGAATTCTCCGCCAAAGGCGGACCAGCCTCGGGCTGGAATGTCTTGTATTTAGGCATAAAAAAATCTCCCCAAGAATTAAAGAGATTGATAAATCAAAGGGTTGAGAAAATGATTAAAAAAGGACTGGAAAAAGAACTAAAAAAATTAGTTAAAAAATATGGCTGGACAATTGTTCTTAAAAATGCGATTGGCTATCAGGAATGGCGTGGAAAAAATCCTATAAAAAACACCAAACTTCATACTTATCAATTTGCCAAGCGCCAAATGACCTGGTTTAAAAAATATCCTGGCAAAAAAATAATCTGGATAAAAGATTATCCAGAAACTGAAAAATTAGTTAAGAAATTCCTGTCCCGTTAATTTCGGGATTTACTTTAATTTTTTCTTTAGTATCTTTTCTACAACCTGGGGATTGGCCTGACCCTTGCTTTCTTTCATCGCCTGACCAATCAAAAACTGTAAAGCATTTTGTTTTCCTTTCTTATAATCCTTAACTGCTTGAGGATTATTTTTTATTACTTTCCCTATAATCTTTTCTAATTCTTTTTCTCCGCTAACCTGCTTTATTTCTTTTTTCTCAATTATCTGCGAAGGGTCAGCGCCAGTTCTGAACATTTCTTTTAAAACTGCCTGAGCTCCGCTGCTGGAAATCTCTCCAATAAAGGTCAAATAAACCAATTCAGCAAAATTCTCCGGAGTTATCTTGATTTCCCCAGTCAAAGAAACATATTTAGGAAGCTCGGTAATAATATAATTCGAGCTTAATTTTACTAATTTATCGAAGTCGGTTTTTATTCTCCCAGATTCTAGCCACGCTTTCAATTCACTCACTGCCTCTTCAAAAAAATCTCCTAAATATCTATAAGTGATCAGGGTTTCGATGGCGGGTTCGAGAATTTTGTATTCTTTTTTAAATCTTTCTCGTCGAGCCGCGGGTAATTCAGGAATTTCAGCTTTTATTTCTTCTACATCTTTTTTTAAAATCTTCAAAGGAGGCAAATCGGGTTCGGGAAAATATCGATAATCTTCGGATGTCTCTTTGGTTCTTTGGGAAAAAGTTTTCTGCTTAACCTCGCTCCAACCTCTGGTTTCGTGTATAACTTTTTCCTGCCTGCCGGCAGGCAGGTCTTTATTCTCCAAAATTTCTTTTTGTCTTTTAATTTCATAATCAATTGCCCGCTCAACTGCCTTAAATGAATTCAGGTTCTTAACTTCTACTTTGGTTCCTTTATTTAAAGAAACATTGGCTTCAACTCGCATCTGGCCTTTTTCCATATCCGCATCGGAAACCCCCAAATAACGCAAATAAGTTGTAGTTCTTGGGCAAATTTTCTCGCTTCACTTGCTGATTTGATGTCTGGTTCAGTAACCAATTCCATCAGAGGCACACCCGCGCGATTAAAATCAACCAGAGAATGGTCTCCTCTATCGTGAAGAAGTTTTCCTGTATCTTCTTCCAGGTGAACTCTTTGGATTCTTATCCCGGTTAATTTGCCATTCTTACATACTGGAGCTTCATATTGGCTAATTTGATAACCCTTGGGAAGATCGGGATAAAAATAATTTTTTCTTTCAAACCAGGCCTTTTCAGCAATTTTACAATTCAAAGCTAAGCCGGTTTTTATCACCATTTCTACTGCTTTCTTGTTTATTACGGGAAGAACTCCTGGCTGAGCCGTACAAATTGGACAAATATTTTTATTCGGCTTTTTTTCTAAGGGGTCATTAAGACAATCACAAAACATCTTGGTCTGTGTTTTCAATTCCACATGAATCTCTAAACCAATTGTGGGTTGGTATTTATTCATTATTTTAATCCTATCATTTTTAAGCTAATAAAAAAAGCCCCCGACTATGGTCGGGGGCATCAATTTCTCCTCCTTATTTTCCATATTGCTGCGCATCATCAATAATATCTTTACCTTCTTTACTCCACTCCCCTTGCCACATTATAACATCAAAAATTTCCATCCCACCATTCTTGGTTAAACAAACAACTCTCTCGAGGCCGGCATTGATAATCATCTTTTTACACATAAAGCAAGGAAAAGCATTCATAAGACTTTTGTCCGAATAGCTGCCCCACACATACATAGTACCACCCAGTAAACTTACGCCGGCTCTGGCAGCATTGATGATTGCATTTTGTTCAGAGTGAACGCTTCGGCATAATTCATAGCGCTGACCATGGGGAATGTTCATCTTGTCTCTAAGGCAGAAACCGCGCTCAAAGCAATCTCTGGTGCTTCTTGGTGCTCCAACATATCCTGTAGAAATAATCTGGTCGTCGCGAATAATAACGGCTCCTATCTTCACCCGAAAACAGGTACCTCTCTGAGCTACTGCTCTGGCGATGCCCAAATAATACTCGTTCTTAGAAATTCTTTTATTTTTCAAACTTCACCTCCTCTTCTAAATTCAAAACTCCATTCTAACCTTTTTCTTTTAAAAAATCAAGG
>Ga0172363_10001333_pt1 | contig 19850 bp, 29 predicted proteins | sample LakKivs2_kivu2a2_FD_114541 | JGI IMG/M metagenome (GOLD analysis project Ga0172363, IMG submission 114541) | Sediment microbial communities from Lake Kivu, Rwanda - Sediment s2_kivu2a2 | ecosystem: Environmental > Aquatic > Freshwater > Lake > Sediment | place: Rwanda: Western Province, Lake... | reverse complement strand
CTGTAGTACACTTCCGTTCCCTCGTTCCCGTGCAGCTCGTCCGCATCGAACAGGTACTCGGGGAACTCGGCGCGGACCCAGATGCCGATGATCGCATCGGCAAGGTCATGGATCTCGCGGATCGACTTGGCTGTTTGCCTCGCCACCTGACGCCAAAACCCCGGCAAACTGCACCGGGGTCGGCGTGGTGGATTCCCTCGCCTAGTCATCATCTTTTTTGAGATCAGCGAGGATGCTGTACTCACCGTCTTCGTCACCGCCTCCGTCTACTACTACTCGTCCGGGCGCTAGAGCAGCCAGTGTGCGCCGGTTGATCTCCTCGACTACCTCGCTCGGATAGTCGCCCCAGCAATGCGGGGGGCTGCCTTCCTCGGTTGTCTCTCCGCAGTCTATCGGATGGGGTATCCTGATGGCGTCGTGCCTGCCGCCGTGGCCATAGTGCCACGTGGTCAGGCTGGCTCCGTCAACCGCTTTTTCGATCAACGCAACATATTCGCTTCGCATTTTTCCATCCTCCTTTTGGGCTCGGCTCATCCTCGCCACATCTATAATATACGGGATACCCCGTATATCTGTCAAGTCTTTCCTGCCGATTTTTTCTCTTTTCTCTGCATTCTCTTGTCTAGTCATCTATAGCTCCATGTTTGAATTCTACGATACCGGCGCTAGGAGATTCCTCATTTATTATTAAAAACCTCCCAATCACACTACACGCAATTCCTTCCTCAATATTCACTTGACCAAGCTTATGACCATGACGGTATTCGGTTATTACCACATCCCCACCTATGTTACGTACTTCGTACGTAGTCTCGCTCTTTGATTTAGCCATTTGGTTCTCCAAAGAATTTCCTAACCTTATCCACAAAATCTGGATCTGAAATATCAAAAGTCTCATCCTTACGCTCACAAGTCGGATACCATCTGCAGTCCTTCTCTCTTTCCATAGTCCTCTTACTAATTATAACATTATTCTTATCAAATTCAAAGGTATGGATATCAAAGTTGACATTCGATTTATGGACATTCTTTTCTCTAATTGATAAGTAGAATGAATATGTATCTTTAATATTCCTTTGATACCTAATCCTTAGTTGTTTCTCTTTTATTTCATTTGGGATTAGTTTTCTGATTAACTTCGCATATGCTTTACCTATTTCTTTTCTTACTCGTTTGTGGTATCTACCGAGTGTGGTAACTTGTAGTGGGATGTACGGTGAGTAAATGTATGGTACTAATGCTGTGCCGAAGTTCTTCATTAGAATGGAATATCCTCATCATCAGGCATTTCCATCTCTTTCAACGCATTATTAGCAATATCCTCGGTAATGACTTCGTCAACTTTCGATTGATTTGGGTTAGCAATATTAACATTAGTATTAATTTTCTCGATCATCAATTTCATATGATTATCGAGAATCTCATTAACTAAAACAGTTGCTTTATCTGAGGCAGCTGACTTTAACCTATTTTTCAGCCTCTCCTCGAAGTCTCTGATAACTCCCTCTTTAGCATCCTCAATACATTTTGCAACAACTTCAGGTGTAATAATTTTATCAATGATATCATCTACAACCTTTTTGGCTTTACTCTCGATATAACCTGAAATTACTGAATCCCTATTACCAGCGTGTGATACCCTCCAACAACCATGATTCCATGAATCAATCTCAAGTCCAAGAGCAGATGCCGTTGCTGCTTCCAACTTCCTATTAATAAGCTGCGGTAATTCCTTGAGGAACTGAGCTACGATTTTATCTAACTGTGCGTTGATGATTTGTGAAACTCGCTTTTCATCCATTATCATTCCCCTTTGTTCCGTCAAACATCAAGCTCACGCCAAGCCCACGGCCTTTCGCGAGCGCGTCTGTGAAAATTCTTCGGCGTGCCCGAATTCGGCAGATATATCGCACACCTCTGCGAGCCAGTGCGAAAATGATCATTCAAGCGAATTTTCATCTTATCGATGCAATTAAGACAGTACGTCACTGGCATCTTACCAGTTAACTTCCGATCCCTTCGAATCCCAGGCCAACGTCTGTCGCCCCTGGTCATCTTGAAATGGATGCCACACTCCCTACAGATGCAGGAAATAACCTTCATTCTCTTGGCCATCTACCTCTCCTTTTAAATCCATTCACACCAATTAGGCATCACCATTCCCCTTCTTAGGACGACGGAAGAGCTGCTGACAAGCAACACACCTCTTCACCTGATGCACATCCTGTGGTTTCACCTCACGTGTAGAGCCGCAATCTATGCAGGTAATCGTCACAGTCTTACCAGAAATTACCCTCTCACCAGCCAGTTTGTACAACTTCCTGCTCTCAGTCAGGCAGAGCCTGGCCAGTTTACCAGAAATCCTCTCAATGTGCTTAGTGTGTTCCTCATCATGTAGTTGAGTATAGAAATGTGCTAACTCGTGGACCAGTACAGCTAGGTTGGCTTCGCTCAACGGGTTGTCGAACTCATTCGAGGAGGATTGGACATTATATGTCAATGTCTTAGTCTCGACGTTGAATCCGGCAACCTTCAGGATTCCTGAGAATTCCAGGTCCCTGCTGATAAATTCTACCGTAATATCGCAGTCGATTAGTTTCTTGGCGAGATAGGTGATCAGTTTGACAAATTTCTTCTTTGCTGTGTCCGGTTTAATCTTCTCTTCTTTCTGTTCAGCTTCTCTCTTTGCGATGTCATTGGAAGTCTGCATAAATCTTTCCATCGTACTTCTTATTCCAGCAGGTAGTAGATTTACGTCCATTAATTTATATCCTGCTGTGGCTGCTGTATCGTTGGCTTTCTGGTTGTCTGTCTTCCTGACGTTCTTGTCGCCAGTGAAGACGCTTACAATCTTCTTCTGGATATCTGTTGGTGCTCTGTCGATACCTCTCGATATCCAGTCTTTGGATACGTCTGATTCTACGAGGAGATTAATTACGTCTTCTGAACTCATGATTCCGCCGAATAGGGTTGATAGGTACCAGTTTGATACCGTATCTCTCTTGTCGTTTACTGGGATTCTCTGTAGGACGTTGATGCTGTAGTCACAGTCGATTTGCTGGACTGCGATTCCCATTTCGTAGAGGTATGCGCCATCTTGTTTGCGGTATAGTTCGATGGTGGTTGCTCTGTATTGGTGCGATTCTACTCCTTTTTCGATTACGACTGTTTCGAGGTAGGTGTTTTCGATGATGAATAATTTCTGCTTCTTTGGGACTTCTTTACCGTTGATTTTGACGGTTAGGTTTTCTGGCGGGATTGTGTTGGTGATGTAGTCGATTGCTTTCTGGACGTTTTCGCCTTTCCAGTTGTCTAGGGATGTCCAGATTTCTACTCGTGTTCCTGCTTTCCTATCGTTTTCGTATGCTTTGCGTCCTGATTCGAAGATGATCGTCCCGCCGACTGTCTGTACTTCTGCTTTGTCTGCGGCGGAGATTAGTTCTTTGAGTCCTCGGCCTTTTCTGCCTCTTTTGGTTACGTCGTCTTCTTTGTCTGTGAGGAAGATTGTGGTGATTAGGGATAGGTTGGCGAATCCTGCTGGGCTGTCGTCTTCGATGATTACGTGGCCTTCTTCGATGGTTACTTCGCAGTTTTTGACTTCTGATAGGTCGTAGACGTTGGATACTGCTTCTCGGATGAGGTGGCCCATTTCTCGACCGGCATTGAGTCGACGCCAGCCGGTATTAGAAATTGAGAACCATTCATTACTTGTTTCTAAGATGTTCCGGGCATTCGCATTTTCCATGTATGAATTTACTCCATTGGCAATTCCAACACAAGACCTGGTATTCTTCCGGATAATTATTTCTTCTAAGCCATCTGTAAAAATGTGGGCCTGTTCGTTCCCACATTTTCAGAGTTTTACGATGGTTATTACCGTCATTATTTGTGTGATCAATTGTTAAAAATTCAAGAAATGTTTCTCCACAACAACTACATTTCGGAGTTCCATTACTATATCGTTTCATAACTTCAATTTTAATATTTATCCTGGTACAAGTTTACCGAATTCTATTCCTTTATCAATAATTCTGAATAAGCTCTCAACTGCTTTGTTGTCTGGTTCATCCATGTTACCAATTTGGTAATCTTTTCGCCCCCTAATTCCGTTGAATCGTACTTTGAGTGTGACACCGACAACTGAGATATACATTATTGGGAAATACGCAAGTCCAAATTGATATTGGTTTAGACTAATATATTTCACTCCAAGATCATTAGCATATTTGATATTTATGTTATATCGTTCGAAGATTAGGGCTTCTACTGCTCCAATCATGTCCTTCGGGTTTGCTACGCGTTCAAGGATTTTCTTTTTCCTGTTTTGTTCTAATTTGTCCTTATGGCCGAGGATTATTTGTTTGTATTCATCTAATATTTTCAGTATATCTTTTGCGTCGAATTTATGTAATACTTTATGTGTTTTATTATAAATTACTGATCCTTCTTTATTTTCTTTAATTACAATGTGGCCATTACACGGATAACCTGGATTATCCTTAGGCCATAAGATGATGCTTCTTTTACCTACATCCTCAGCAGTTATATAATTACTGATTATGCTACATCTATGATATACTTCAGTCATTAGATTGAGTGGGATTGGCATCCTATCGATCAGGCTTTGGATTAATTTCTTGAATCCTTCAAATGATATCTTTCTAACGGTCATACTTTCGTGAAAGTAACCACTAAGGATATTTAACCCATAAATCTGGAAGCATTCCTGTTTATGATCAATGTCATCATAGTGCTCATACATATATTCAGCAATTTTATCGTCTTCAACTTCGATTTCTCTTATTACCTCGTGTGCATATGTTAATCTGACTACAAAGATCTTCACGTTTTACCTCCAGTTTTCACTTGATCGTTATAATGGTCAAGTAACCCATCGAGGATCTTCTGATCATTCGTGTTGAGTAGGCCAGCTTTGAAGTGCTTGGAATTGAATTTACTACAAATCTCCCATTTCTGGCCTGGGCTGTCACTACCCTTTAGCGGGTAGTATACTGACCTATTATAGATCAGTTGTCCGGATGTGAAGTAGTCTTTGTGTCGTACTAGGAGTTTGATCTTATACCAGAGATTGGTTGAATTTGGGTCGATCAGGTCATAGGTGAGTATTCCGTTGTCTTTTAGGTGGACGATTCTTACGCTGTGTGCTTCGATGATGCAGTGGTCTTGTTTGTAGGCTCCATCAGCGTATTTCTGTGGTGGTTCACAGAAGGAGTATGGGTGTATTTTCATCCTTTCATTCTCCTCTGTGTTCTCTAACAACGATAGGATTTTCTTGAGGGCTGTCTGCTTGTCTGGGCATCTGTAGTCTTTATGTGATGATTTGTAGCCGTGTTTTCCGTGTCTGTGGAAGCTTATGTCGTAGTAATTATATCTTGGATCGAATTTCCCGCCGCGAAGGCGTTCTCCACCGATTAATAGTAGTATTTTTGTACATTTTGGTTTTGATATTGTGATAGAGGTAATTCTAGCATATCCACAATCTGTTGGTTTGCCTCTGAAGTGTGTGTTTGGTGGTTCGTAGGCGTGTTCTGGCAGATGGTTCTTATGTTCATGGATTTTGCATTCCATGTCGATAGTGTTGATCCAACCATTCTTAGCGCCGGAATATGTTGCCTTAGGCCCATATACTACTATAGAGATGTTGATATTATAGTCTTTCAGTTGGTCTTTGAATTCTTGGTAAAATTCGTATAATGCATTCTCTTCGTACATTAGTGTCTCCCGTGGTGATCAAGGGGCTTGTAGGTCTTCTTGCTCATAATTTCTGCCACTTGTGGGAATGTAAGTGGCGTGAAATTATTTGCGAAATTTATTATTCCTGCGTGGTAGTAGTGGGAATCGCTTGTGAAGAGGCCTTCTGCTGCTTTATCAAACATGGCCTCTCCCTTTCCCTGAGAAGTGAAAGGCCGACCGGGATCTCGATGGGCAGCCATCCGGCAATTCGCAGCATCTGTGGTTTATTGCATGGATGATGCTTTCTGCTGCTTTTTCGAACAGATTTGGGTCATTTAATTCGAAATGTTTCCAATTCGCCAGACCATTAATCATTATACGTATTTCTAATAACATATCCTCATGTATCTTAAACCTTATTTCATCTGGGCCATTTGTACTATAATATATTAGATATGTTGTATAACCATATTTTTCATATGAAGTTCTACAATCATATTTCTGTTTTATCACCTCTGTCATGATTTTATCAGAAATTAATTTCTGCATTCCGTCACGATCCATTAGCTATTTCCTCTGTAAGATGTTGGTTAATGTGAAATTAACTGATTGTATAGCTCCAAACCCATACATTAAACCGAAGACAGCATGCCATATAGGATTATTTTTAACTTCCTTCACGGCTTGCTTATATAATTTAATAAATCGCTCATTTTTCGGAAGGTAATATACAGTTTGTTTTACATTAAATGCACTTAGATATAATTTATTAAGATCCTTTGGTGGTATATGTTTCATAATAATAATCTTATCACCACGCACTACTGGATGTTCAGTGCCGACAATAGTTACAATTCTATAATTATTCCTAAGTTGTTTAAATGCAACATTTGGTGAATGGCCTCTCGGTTTTGTGTAGCATTTTTGTTTCATAGCAAATGTCAATAATTCATGGAGCAATTCTAAATGTTTGATAGGTAATGTATTAAACATCATTTGTAGAATTCGTAATGCGTCTTTTTTATTTCGTACTGTATTTGCCCAACAATAACTCTGTGGTATATATGTGGTATACCATCGTTTCTTATTTTGTAGATCTTTAGAGATAATTGATTCAATTTTATCCATTAGCTATCTCCTTTTTGAACTCGTCAATTGCAAAGGCAATAAGATATACATCAGTCTTAGACATTTCATCTAATTTGACACTCTTAGTCGGAAAATCGTTTACAAGTTTCCATTGGTATATGCCATCTTTCTTCTCTATACCATAAAATTCTTCTTCATCTGTGATAATAGCAAAACTTGATCCTGACGGGGATGAGCAACTTGCAACCCACCAAATCTTGGTGTTAGGTTTAGCGATTTCACCTCGGTCTGTAGAAGCTATACCAGTCTCTAAGTCTAGTACTGCTGGTGCTACTATGACCATACAAACTTGGTGTTTGATACAGTATGTCTTATGTGTTTCATAAGTTCCGACATAGATTGCGGTATTGCCTTTGAGTTTACGTGGTTTAATTTTGTTAACTCGTACTACCTGCGAACCAAGAGAGGTAGTGGCACATCTATAAGCGCAGTCTAATGTGCGTTCGTGATGTAATTTCTTGTAGCCGCCTCTTTCTGTCCTTCTATAGACTCGGTAACGGACGTTGGAGATGTTTTTAACTTCTCGTTTAACTATAATTCCATCTTTCTTGAATGATTCATGGTCTAGTCCTTTGCTACCGTACCATAGTGAGAATCCTGCTCTGAGTAATGCTTCTTTGAATTCTTCGTAGGTTGTCATTTTGGCTCCATGGCCTTGGTCGTCGCCTTAATGATTGATTTATATTATATTAATCGTATTTGCACCAGTACCATCCGGAGACGGTTGGGATTTTCTTCTCCCTCTTCGTTTCTGTTACAAATAGCCGCAGTTACAGAAACGTCATCATGTTCATCTCCCAAGTACCGGCCCCACATCGTGTTCCGAACGCCTTTCGGGGTAGGCATGGTTCTCATTCCTGGACAACAGAATCATATAGATAAAATTCCTCGTTTAGGATGTGTTTTTCGTCGTTGTTCAACGTCCAAAATATGTTAATGTCCGTTTCCTTCCTCCCTGCGGTTTCTAGTGATTCTCCACGTTGGAGCGCATCGAAAAGTCTACGCGCTCGCTTACGGATAATCCGAATCATCTCATGTCCAGAGAACCCCATCCGGTCATCGAAAGGGCTAATCCTGTCCTGTGTGTTTCTCAAGAGATTGTCGCACCGCTCGACAATCGCAAGAATCCTTTCAGGCATCGACCACGTAAGCGTCATCTTGTCACCCTCGTATTGTGCGTTCATTTGTTAATACTTCTATAGATAGGAAATCTTCGGCTATTAATTTAGCGCTATGGTCATCTATCTCAACTAATATTCCATGTTCGATTAATATTTGGGCAATATATTTGATATGCGCTGAATCTACTTCTCTTTTCACCTTTTTCATGTTAATCCCAGAAATCGCACATCCAGAGTGTTGGTTTACTCGTAACCTTAATCTTGCCTTGCTTGATTAGTTTGTTGAATTTCCTCTTAGCAGTAGCGATCTGCCTATCGGTCAATTTCGCAGAACCATCATACCTATGGTGACAGATTACTCCGACTCCGATAATCTCGTCATCCTCGCTTCTGTTTAGGAATGCCGGATTATCATATGGGCTGAGTTTGAAACTCGCCATATCATACCATTTCCCATGTGAGAAGAATTCGATGTGTCCAGATTTTACACCGTAGATTATTTCTGCGCCACCTGTACCCATTTTATTCTCCTTTGGTGATCTTGAAATCCTTCCCTAATAGAGTCTCTAGGGTCTTAACACTAATGGTAATATTGTAATTATCGTCTAACTCCTCTTCGTAGAATTCAACTAGGGCGTTGAGTACTTTCTTGGTGAGTGGTCGTTTCGAGATAATCCATCCTTGGTGATTATTGAAGTAAACCTTCTTCTCGTCAAAGAGATCTCGCATTGCCTCAGCGAGATCTCTTGCATCGGCACCACGACTATTTGTCACTCTGGTAATTACACCATTAGCTTCATCAATCTTATCCCACATCCTATCATAAGTCCCTTCATCCAACGTCTGCTTTAAGTCTCGTGAGAACTTGAATACGACCTTTTTCATGTTTACTCCTTGATGTTGACTACATGCCCCCATCCAGGACCCTCAACCTGGCTATTATTAGCAATAACGGTGATCATTGGGAATGGGCGTGGCCTAGACCAATTACAACACCCATCTGTGAGCATAATGGTGCAGTCATTGATGAGTTGCTGCTCTTCCAACCAAGCAACTGGCTGAGCCATATCAGTACCGCCACGACCACTGATCTTGATCTTCTTCCATTCACCTTTCCGATACCGGCCATATCCCTGGAAGGCATGATCCCACTGGAGGACGTGGATCTTAGCCTTGAAGGCAATGGCTTCGATTTCGGCAAAGAACTGCTGGAGCATCCTGGTAGTGATCGACCCCGAAGTATCAACGATTACGTTGACGGAGCAAGCAGCATGGTGGGACCAGCCAGGGACTCCGAATTGGCGGTGCCTTCGGTTGACCCTGCTGTAAGTGGACCGCTTATTGCCGCAGTGATTACCGAGATAATTCCTCAGTAATTCACGCCACCGGACGATTGGCTTTTCGAGAGCAGCCAGGACTTCTTTTAGGTGACCAGGGACATGACCCTGTGACTTCTCTGCTGCTTGCTTGGACATGTCGTTGACGACCTGTCGGGCTTCGTCCTCGCCTACATCGGACTGACCCCAACATTCATGGTCGTCACAGCGCTGGCCGTACTTGGAGTCCATCGTAGACTTCTGGTCCTTGTTCTCCTTGCCCTTGCCGCTCTTGCCTTTGCCCTGTCCTCCGTCTTCGCTCTCCTCACCTTCCCCTTCGCCTTCGCCTTCCCCATCACCACTCCCACTATTATTCATCTTGGGCGGGGGAGGGGCTTTGCCCTGCTCGAACATCTGGTAATACTGCTCTGCTGAGAGGGTATCATCCAGGGATTCTGGGCAGAATACGAGTTCTTCGTATGGGAGGACTCGTTTATTCTTGTCAACGTATCCGATTCGGGGCTTGGATTTCTTGCCGTTGACTGAGAAGTCACAGCAGTCACCCCAGATTGTGATGTCTCTACCATTCCTGCGTACGGGGTGCAGTCGGAGGAGGTGTTCGATGACATGTTGGACGCTACCGAAGAGTTGCATGAGTGTTCTTGATCGTACGTAGGGCTTGTAGAATAGGCATTGGACGATGCCGCCGTGTACGATTCTGATGCCTAATTTCCTCTTTTCGGGCGGTTGCCAGCTCATTTCTGAGGGCACCCATTCCATACTCATTGCCATGTGGCCGTAGTATGGTTCACGGACAAGTAGGCGACACCGCGCTTGCATTAACTTATCTGCTTCTGGGACATCAGGCATGTTATTGAATTCTTCGAGTTCTTCCATGCTTTCTCCAATCAAATGTATTTAAAAGTGAACCGTACTATGGAGACACTGATATGTTTGACAAGGAATTGACTCTAAAAATCCTTGGTGATGTTGGCCCACTTAGATTCAATCCCTATGTTATCAAAGTCTGCCAAGGATGTGGTATCTCTGAAAAGCGTCGTTACAAGGGCTTTGGAAAGCCATCTGATCCACATTATTGTACTAAATGTATTGCTAATCGGCCAGAGAAGCGAAAAGCATCTTCTATTGGTGCTAAAAAAGGATGGCAATCAAATGAATATAGAACTAAAATTGTTGAACATAGTAAATCTTTATGGCAAGACCCACAAATGGTCCAGAAAATGACTGCTCATGATAGGGATCCAATTAATAAAGCTAAATTAATAGAGCGTAACAAGAATATGAATAGTAATTCAAAATGGATAGAAGCTATTTCTAATTCCATGAAGAAGACATGGGAGAATATTGAATATAGAAGACATATGATATCTGAACTGTCTAGAATTTCAAGGGAATCTTGGCAAAAACCAGAATTCAGAAAGGGTATGAAGGATTTATTAAAAAGACGTTGGAAAGATCCAATATTTAGAGACAAAATGACAAATGTATTATTACAGAGTAGAATTAATATGCCGCATATCTCATCATTACAAACTACTCTTTACTCTATTTTAGATGATTTAGGAATTAAATATTATCGAGAATATCCTGATAAACCAGCTGATAAAGAATGTATAATTGGCCCTTATTCATTCGATTGTGTTATTCCTAGAGATAATAAACCAACTATTTTAGTTGAATGTCAAGGTGAGTATTGGCACAAAGGAGATAAGCCAACCGATAGAGCAAAAGCATCATATATTAATCAAAATTTTATAAATCAATATGAGATTAAGTATATCTGGGAACATGAATTCTCGTGTAAGGATAGAATTATCTCATTATTGAAATATTGGTTAGGTGTTGAACAGCCAAATACAGTTGATTTTAACTTCGAATCAATAAAAATTAAAGACTGCCCAGCCTCAGATTATAGATTATTACTTTCGAAGTACCATTATCTTGCTAATGCTGGTAGGGGTGGTATTGCTTTTGGAGCTTATTTGAATGATGTTCTGATAGCTGTTTGTGTTTTCTCTCCTCTTATCAGGCAGAACCTACCATATGATTCTACATGTACTAGGGAGTTATCAAGGCTGTGTATCCATCCGTCTTATCAAAAGAAGAATTTTGGTAGTTGGTTTATAACTAGATGTATTAAACAATTAGATAGTAAATTTAAAACAATTATTAGTTATTGTGATACTACTTTTAATCATGATGGCGCTATGTATAAGGCATGTAATTTTATATTAGATGGTGAAGTTGAGCCTGATTATTGGTATATTAGAGATGATGGATGGGTGATGCATAAGAAGACTCTATATAATCATGCTATTAGAAATGGTTTTACTGAGTCTTCTTATGCTGATACTTGGGGTTATAAGAAGGTTTTTGGTTTAAAGAAATTACGTTTTATTTTTAATAGAGATTAATTATACTGTTGGGTCCTCAAAATCCTCGAATGGGTTCCCTTCACACATTACAGCTAATGGGATCGGCGTAACGGTGTTATCATTATTTTTCTGCATTGCACATACGAGGGCGACTGGTTTCTTGTCAGATTTTCGAATTGCGCTGACTAATGCTAAATTATTATCTGCGTGAGCTGTTTTGAGTGTTTCGAAATTATTAATGTATGCTTTATCCAGTTTAGGTGGTTTCATTTAAGCACTCCTTAATTTCAAATTTTCCCTTAGCAGGGACGTAAAATCAGTGTCAGGTGCGTTGCCATCATAATCTCCGTAGACTGCGATCTTTGTTTCACAGACGATTAGTTCTCTCATTTTAGTTCTCCAGTGTTGAAGTTATCTCACGAACTTATATCTGTGTTTTTCGGAACCATAAACCTTGTTATATCCTTTGTCTTTAGCATATTGATTTTCAGTTTGCTTGAGAACCACAGCATGGTTGTAGAGGGTCTTTTTATGCATAACCCAACCAGATGCATCAACGTACCAATAATCAGGTGATACTATCTTATCTAAAACGAAATTACAAGCCTTATAAACAGTGCCGTCATGATTATAAGTAGTATCACAATATGAAATTATACATTTATATTGTTCTGGTAATAATTTAATACATCTAGTTATAAACCAGCTTGCAAAATTTCTTTTTTGATATTTTGGATGAATGCAAAGCCTTGATAATTCACGAGTTTCATCTTTTTTGAATCCTATAGATTCTTCTTTATTCTGACGTAAAGATGGTGAGAATACACATACTGCTATTAATTCATTATTTAGATAAGCTCCGAAAGCGATGCCGCCAATACCAGCATTAACTAAATAATGATATTTTCCAAGCAATAAACGATATTCTTTAGATGGACAATTTTTAATCTCGATCTGGTCTAATTCAAAATCAATTATGTCAAATTTTGATAATCCTAACCAATATCTAAGATTCTCTATTACCTTATCCTTACATTTAAATTCATGTTCCCAAATGTACTTCAATTCATATTTGTCAGCTAAATTATTTCTAATATATGTTGCTTTTGATAAATCATTTGATTTTGATTTATTAAGTGAATGCCAATATTCACCTTGACATTCTATAATTAAAGACTGTTTCCCATCTCGTGGTATTACACAATCGAATGAATAAGGGCCAATTACGCATTCTTTATCAGCTGGTTTATCAGGATATTCACGATAATATTTAACATTTAAATCATCAAGAAATGAATATAAGATAGTCTGTAAAGATGACACTTTAGGCATTAATGATCTAGCATGAGCTTGTTTCATTCTCCAATTTTCTGACTCCATAATAGCTTTCATTTTCATTTTATAATATTCTTTTTTCCATAATTCTTTACTTCGTTCAGAACATTTTGAATAATCTCTTTTCTTCAATAATTCCAACATCTTCGATCTATAAATATCATTTTGCCACAATTTCTTATGTAATGAAATCATTCTATGTTTATACTCAGGATCACTCCATAATATTCTAGTTGCTGCTTTTATCTTAGGATTACCTTTAAGAGCTAAACTAACCTTTTTACGATATTCTGGATTGTGCCATAATTCCTTAGATCGTTTCTCAAATAATTTTATCATTTTAGATTTAAAATCTTTATTTAGCCACATATTTTTACCAGCTTTTGATAATTTATCACTAACTTTCTTTAATCCAGAACTTACATTATTAGCAAAATTTTCATCATTCCATTTCTTCTTCATAGAAACACTCATTTTATTAAGTGTTTCTGCTGAATATTTCCTATTTATAATCTTCTTTCTATAATTAGTATTTTGCCACAATAATTTACTTTTTTTAGATAATTTATCTTTTACATCCTCCCGAGACATTGCTTCTTTAACTAAAGCACTATGCCTCGGCTCGTCACATTTTTTACATATCCATCTTAATTGGTTATCTCTAAAATCAGAGACTTTTGTTATTAATTTAGTAGATTCAACTCCACATTTATCACATATTACAACTACTTTATATCTATATTTTGGTTTATCAATCCCAAATAATTCTTTAGTTCTACCCCAATTAACCATTCTTAGCCACCCTTTCATTATTTATCTTTGATTGAAAGGGTGGCTAAGAATGGGATGTGTTGCCCACATCCCATATAAAGGATTAATCCTTACCCCACGTCACAACCGACAGGAGTTGCTGCAACTCAGGACGTTGATTTAAGCGATCAATAAGAGTATTCTTGAACATTGTGCTGCCCGATGTACCAATCAGCTTAGCCAACTTGGTATTGGTCAAGCAGGCAACACGCAGAGGATCAGTCTTGTCATTGCCAGCATCCGACGTGACCAGAGACTTGCACATCGCCACCACGATATCCTTGTCGGGGTGATGCTTGCACATCCACTCCGCAAAATCGCAGACTACCGTGGCGACCTTGTCTTCCTTGATCTTAGGCTTCGCATAACCCACAAGGCCCCAAGCAAGACCTGTCATTTGATTCCTGGTCAGCTTCGTCAGCTTGGGCTGTAGCAACTCGACACCCTGAGACAGCAACTCATTCGGCTTCACAGGGCAGTCATACCGTGAGAATGCCATTGCAATCTCGCGGCCAACCAATCCTGCGATGCACTCGGTCTTGGCATCCTCAGAGAAGGGATGACCTTCCTTCTCGGCGTCTGCCGCCGCAGTCATTACCCTGACCACGGCATCCCACGACCTACGGCTAGGTTGGATCTTGAAGCCCATGTCCTTGCCTTCCAGGTCACCGTCAAGATGCTTCAGGTTGCTGGTGGTGAATTCGATGGCCTTCTGCGCGGAGATTCCATGCATGTTGACCATCCAGCGGACCCATTCCTCCAGGGTCGTCTCGCCACAACTCAGTGTGACGTGGCAGAATCGGTCCAGGAATGCCGGATCGGTGAAGCCATTCGTCTGGTAGCCTTCCATGAAGTTTCCGGCGCAGACGACATTCCATCCAGCGGGTAGGATGTACTGGCCGACCCTGCGGTCATAGACCAGCTGGAACAGGGCTTGGAGGACGTCGTCCTGCGCTCTGTTGACTTCGTCGAGGAAGAGGGTTCCTTCCTTGAGGAATGGCTGCATCTTGAGCCAGTAGGTTTCCTTCTCTTCTTCGGGCAGTTCGCGGTACTTGCTAAAAAAGTCTGTGAAGTTGGTGTTGGCGATGGGCATGTCTGGCGGCGGGAGGTACTGGGTCCGCATGCTCTGCAGGTCGGGATGAGGGAATCCCCGGATGTCTGATGCTTCGAGTTGAGAGCATCGCATGTCTACCATTCCGAGGAGATTTTCCATCATAGTCTGTCGGACGACTGCAGACTTGCCGATGCCATGATATCCCCAGATGAAGAGGGTGATTCGTGCTCTACGGGAGAGGATAAGCACTTCTTTGAGAGTAGAAATCTTCATTCTTCTTTCTCCTTTGGTTTCTTGTTTATCTTTGCGTTGACATTAGATGTTATGCAAAAATAACACGTAGATATACGTTGTATGGAGGTGTTGATGAAATTTTGCTCCGGTTGTTCTCGCGATTTACCCATTACTAATTACTCCCTTATATCGGGGACTAATAGGCCACGTTCTAGATGTAAGAGCTGTGTAGCAGCTCTTGCTATAGAATATCGAAGACGCCGAAAACATGAATTTGTATCTAGAGCAGTGTCGTCAGAAATTGTCGATGATATTAATAAATTTCATAAGACTTGTAAGAAATGTGGTTGTAATAAACCATTAATTGAATTCCATAAGAAAACTAATACAAATAATCGATTTGCTTCTTGGAGTAATACATGTAAAGAGTGTGATAAAATTAAAATGAAAGAATTATTTTCTAGTGGTTATAGAAGGCCATGTCTCAAAACTCTTGAACATCGTTTAATGGCATCTAAATTATCTATTTCTAAAAATAGAAACATTATTAAATCATATGGTGAAAATATCGCTTTAGATATTACTATTAAAGATATTAGAAAATTGATCAATAATCAAACTAGAAATAATCAATTACTCTGTTCAGTTAGCGGTATGGTATTAAGTAGAGATGGTAAAAGATTGGACAGTGCTAGTATTGATAGAATAAAATCTAATGAAGATTACACTAAAAACAATATTCAGATCACTTCACTTTTCTATAATTTAATTAAGGGAAATCGTTTAGATAATGAAGTTATCACATCTATATTAAATAATACATCAAATCCAATTCAAATATCAGACAATTTAGTTCACTCTATATGGGATAGAAAACATCGTAGTAATACAACTAAATTACCATTTGAAATAACGCTAGATGATGTTAAGAATGCGTTATATAAGTGTTTGTCGAATGATGTATTAGTTTGCCCTATGACTAACTTCATTTTATCTGATAATTTCTTATTTAAACCATCTATTGATAGGATTAATAATGATTTAGGTTATAAGACTGGTAATATTAGAATAGTTTCTCGATTAGCTAACATTGGTAGGAATGTTTTTAGTGATGAGCATTTCTATGAAGTATGGAATAATTTTTATAATAGTCTTAAATTATTATATCCACACCCAAATATAGAAATATTAAATTATAAGGTTAATAATAATTATGATCAATCAAAAATTTATTTATTTGAAGACGAATTTAATAATAAAAAAGATATGTTTCTTAAAATTTTAGAATATAAAGGTAAATCAGAAAAGGTATTAAACCTACGACCAAATCAATGCAAAATACAACTAATCGATGATAAAATCGCATATAATTTCTATAATATTTATCATTACATTGGCGGGGTCATTTCAAAATTTCATATTGGCGTTTTTTATAATAATGAGTTATTGGCTAGTATGTCATTTAGAAAACCGGTAAGACAAAATTCTGGCGATTGGGAAATTTCACGAATGGCTAGTTGTTATAATTATCATGTACATGGTGTTTGGTCATACTTATTACAATGGGCAAAAGCCAATTTACCAATAAGTGGTAAACTTATTTCGTACTCAGATAATCGTCTATTTGGTGGTAATGTATATGAAAAGATAGGTTTTAATAAAGAACATGATGTAGCTCCTGATTATTACTGGATTAAGGATAATATTAGGCATCATAAATCAGCTTTACGCAAAACTAAAGCTGAAAAAACAACTGGTCAAACTGAAGACCAACTGCGAACTAATGAAGGATATTACAAATTATGGGATCTTGGTAAAACAAAATGGTCAATGGTAATATAATTATTCGGGCTTCTTACCCTTGCGCCACCAATCCGGATCAGAATCTTCTTGAGTCCCCTTGCCTTTCCACCAATCGGCGGAATCAGGGTCCTCTTCCTGTGCCATTTGAAATTTTATCTCGGCTATAGGTTCACCAGATACAGCGGCAATAACTAAGTCAATCATCTTATCGACGTTCTCGACCCGCATAGTTTCCTGCATGGTCTTCGGTCCTTCTTTCGTTACGATAAGGAATGCCTTCTTCTCGATATCGATCTTGATTGGGTATTCCCTATGGACGACTTCGAATCCTCCGTCGATGTATTCCATTGATGTCATTACTGCTTGTGCGTAGAATCCGTATCCTTCGATCATATAGATGTTGCATTTGGTGATGTATTTTTTGCCTTTGTCATTGAACTTGGGTTTGAATTCGTCCCAAGCGAAGCCGAAGAATTTGATGCTCTTGGGTGGGGGTCCACCTTCGGGCAATTGGAATTCCTCGTGGGGAGTACTATCTTCCTCGTGTGACATTTGGTTTCTCCATGAATTTATTACCTTTATAACTTATCAAAATTTTCATCTAACCATTGTGTCTCTGCATTTAATGCTTCCTGCCTAGTCTCAAAAGGTCCAAGTATGATTCCTGGTGAGATTATACTCATATCAGCAGTCCATTTGTTGTCTGGGGTTGGTTCTACGTGTGAGGCCCGTTTGATATTCCCCTGCCCTTGATTGAGCAGGGGTTTTAGATTATCTTTATAGACGAATTTCATTCCTTGCGTGGTTACTCTGACTTTGACTTTATCCATTTCCTTCTTTTCCATTTACATTCTCCTTTTCCAAGGCGAATTCGTACCGCCGTTCATTCCTTGCGTGGTTACTCTGACTTTGACTTTATCCATTTCCTGCATCCTGCATGTTGTCTTGGGTGGCGTCCGCTTCTTGGTACATCTCCTCAGTCTCTTCGTCGCTGACGACCTTTCCGAGAGCCTTCTCGATGGGTTCCGTGAGGGCTTTACAGCTGCTGCCTTTGACGCCTTCGGCGCTTACTTGGGTGGTTCCGTCCTTCTTAATCCGAACTCGGATCTTTTCCATTTACATTCTCCTTTTCCAAGGCGAATTCGTACCGCCGTTTGGTTACGTGGTATTCCTTGACGTAGGCTTCGGTTCCGACGAAACCCAATTCCTCGTCCATGTCCAACTTCTCCATGAGCTTTCTATCCCATGGGTCCTTCTTGCGCAAGAATAGGCCTTCGCCTTTTTCTTTTGCTCGTTTGAGGCGCATTAGGTAGGAATCAATTTCTCCATCGAATTTTCCGGTCATGTTATATGCCCATTCGATGAAGTCGTTCCATTCGAGCTTTGAGATAGGGATTACTTGGGTCAATCCCTCATCTGGGAAGTATTGCTTGAATTGCATCTTTACCTCCTATCTGAGGCGAGTGATTTCGCCATTGAACCAGGCAAGGGCAGGTGATTCCTTCTCACAGAACTCGGTGATGGATTTCTTGATTGCGTCCATCAGTTCGTGTGAGAATTTGTCGTCATTGTGTGCCTTACCCCGTTCTTCTACTCCGTTTACTACTCCTGCGGCACCTGCTACTGTACCTACGCCTCCGAAGATTTGCTGGAAGGCGTTAGCATCCCTTTGTGCACCGAATGCTGGTGAGATGAGGAATCCTAATGTCGATCCTAGGATCTTTAGGTTGGCGTCTTTTTCTATTACTGCTGCTTGGTTGTGTAGTAGTACTGTTTCTTTGCAGACTTGGATCATTGATCTGCAGAGGATCCATTCTATTTCTTTTACTGATTTTGGTTCTAGTCCTTTGGCTTTTTCGAAGCAGTACATTGCTTCTTGTAGGGTGGATTCTTTGTTTATTAGCATTCCAGATTTGGCTGAGCCTAGTCCGGACCAGCCTAGCGATGATGTGGGGTTTCTACTGAGAAGGTCAGAGAAGATTTGCTCTGCTTCTTTGTAGCGTTTTCCACATATCGCTAGTATTCCTTTGTCGTAATCAAATGATGTCATATTCACCTCACTTTACCGCTTCTTTGGCCTTTCCGACTTCGGTGACCTTGACTGCCTTCTCTACGGCTTCCTTGGCTGCGGCAAGGTCGGAGGCCAGTACAACTGTGTCTCCGTGCTTTGCCAATACTCCCAAAGAGATGAGAGCATTAACTCCTAACGTATATTTCCCCAGTGTATTTCGTATCGGGAGAAGACCCTGCGAGAACCGCTTCGCGCCCTCTTCCTTGACCCAAGCAATAGCGTCCTCAGACAATTTCCCGAAATGGTACATGTTGACGGCAACATTCCAGTGCTTGTACCACATGGATTGCTTGGGGTTGATGCGGATTTTGACGAAGTAGTCTTGCCATTCGATGTGGGCGTTGCCGATGATGGAGAGTTTCTTCTGCGGCTTTTGAGGGTTGTCTTCCCTCATGAGGATGTTTCCGTTTTCGTCTTTTTGGTTGATATACCGGCTATGTTCCGGCATGGTACCCCAGATATCATTCTTGCAGGTGAGGGTACTGGGTGCGTTCTGTTTTGTGTTGACGCATTCCTGCGGGATCGGGTCGATGAATGCTTTGCGGTCTACCATGACTTCCTCCTTTGGTATGGGTGAAAGTGGCTTGGGCCACTGGTTTGGGCAGTACTACGGTTAGCCAACGTGTCCACTTACATGGTTGCCTTCGACACCCCAGAAGCGAAGTTGACCATGAAAGCCTTAGGCATAGCTTCTTTGCTGACTTCAGAGTTGGACGGGAGTCACATATGAAGGTACCACACCCGTGCTTGGTGGGGGCACCGACTAGAATTAAGAATATCTCGTCCCGTACTGAAATTGGTGGTAGTAATTTATTAATAGCTTTAGCAAAGGTGGCTAGTCATTTTCTCTCCTCGAAATTGTCGCTT
>Ga0172363_10001332_pt1 | contig 19855 bp, 20 predicted proteins | sample LakKivs2_kivu2a2_FD_114541 | JGI IMG/M metagenome (GOLD analysis project Ga0172363, IMG submission 114541) | Sediment microbial communities from Lake Kivu, Rwanda - Sediment s2_kivu2a2 | ecosystem: Environmental > Aquatic > Freshwater > Lake > Sediment | place: Rwanda: Western Province, Lake... | reverse complement strand
GGATCGCAAGAAGGATTTGATAAAATACAAGGGTTACAGCGTTTATCCGAGGGAGGTTGAGGACGTGATTTATGAGCATCCAGCCGTGAAGCTCTGCGCGGTAATCGGCAAGCCTGACCGTGTTGCGGGCGAAATTCCGAAGGCGTTCATAGTCTTGAAGGACGGAGCAACAGCTTCGGAAGAGGAGATCAGGAAGTTTGTCAACGAGAAGGTTGCTCCTTACAAGGCGATTAGGGAGTTGGAGTTTCGGAAAGAGTTGCCTATGACTTTGGTTGGCAAGGTTCTCAGAAGGGTGCTTCAAGAGGAAGAACGGAAAAAAGAAAAATAGAAACGGATATTGTTGCTGGCTAGCTGGATATTTTGATGGCTTGGGCAGGACACTGCGTTTCGCAGGCAAGGCATTGGATGCAGTCTTTTTCTCTTGCTGGATCAGACTTTTTCTCAGAAGTCGAATGTCCAGGTGCTTCCGCCCATTCGAAAACTGTTACAGGGCAAATCTCGATACAGACGCCGTCGCCTGTGCAGATGTCCCAGTCAACTGCAACGTTTGTTCCGTGTATGCCAAGTTTTTTAGGAGGCTCAACTGGACCCCAAACGTCGTGTCCTTGATGTTGGGCTACGATTTTGCATTTCTTTTTGAAGTCTGGATCTATCGGCATCACAGTTCACCCATTAGGTAGAGGCTTGTGGGTGGGAATATTAGTTTTTCTCAAAGAGGGGGAAGATGGGATAAAGCATAAAATCGTGTTCAGCCATAGAGAGTTGTTGGTGAAAAATATGGAAGTAAAAGGGTTTTACGTTTTGCCGAAATTGTCGTTCGGGTATAAGGATTTGGAGCCAGTCATGTCGGAGCAGCAGTTGACGATTCACCATCAGAAACATCATCAAGCCTACGTGAACGGGGCAAACAACATTCTTCAGAAGCTTGACAAGGCGCGGAAGGAAGGGGCGGATTTGGATTTGAAGGCGACTTTGAAGGAGCTTTCATTCAACATTGGTGGACATTTGCTGCATTCGCTGTTTTGGGGCAATTTGGCGCCTACTGGAAGAGGGGGCGGAGTGCCGTCTGGGGCTTTGGAAGATGCTTTGAATAGGGAGTTTGGGAGTTTTGAACGGTTCAAGAAGGAGTTCAGTCAGGCTGCAGTTAGTGTTGAGGGTTCTGGGTGGGCGGCGCTTACGTGGTGCAGGCAGACGGGCAGACCGATAGTGATGCAGGTGGAGAAGCATAATGCTAATGTTTATCCGATGTTTAGGATTTTGATGGTTTTGGACGTTTTTGAGCATGCTTACTACGTTGACTACAGGAATGACAGGGCAAAGTTTGTGGAGAACTTTTGGAGCATTGTGGACTGGAACGAAATAAACAAGAGACTGCAAAACGCACTAGAATAGACGACTATTCTCTCTATCCTTTTTTTCGTTTTAGAAACGGCTTGGGTTTTGTAGGCTTCTCGGAGACTAGACCCCCCTTATATATAGGGTCAAGCTGTTCCTAGTTGAATTTCTGTCATAAAAAAAGTCAAGATGAGCAAATGCATTCATGATTAGTTTGTGTTGTCTAGATTACTTCGATTACTACGTAGACTTGGGTGCAGTCCAGATCCCAGTAGTTTCCATTGTGGTACGTTGCTCTTGCGTAGATGCCGATTTGTAACGCGTTGACTTCTTCAACTGTCCAAGCTTGTCCTGTGTAGGGGTTGGCCGTGTAGGTTGTTGAGTACGTCGTGTAGGATGTCGGCGGCCTGTTTGTCGTTCCAAAGTAGTCTGTGCTGTGAGTGCGAATCAAAGTTTGGTGGTAGCCTGCGCGGGCTCCGCTTCCGAGGCTTGAGACACGGTTGTATACTGTGACGCTTTTGATGGTGGCGTTTTCTGGGATCGTGATGTTGGCGAAGTTGAAGCTGTCCTTGTACCACGATGTTGAGTCGCTTGCAATTATGACTGTGGAGCCTTCGTCGGATGTTTCCTCGTCTACCTTGTCCCAGTGGCTTCCTGAAGTGGGGTATTGATACGGGAATTGGGTGTATGTTCCCGCCGCGTTTGGCCGTTTGGTTACGTTCATGAGGAGAACAGTCACCGACCCGTCTTGCGCAGTGTGAGATATTGCTGCTCCTTGACTGTCGATGAGCTTGGTGTCTTGGAGATCAAGTGTTGTTGTTCCTGATGCGATGGCTTTGAACGTGAGCGTGACTGTTACTGTTGTGCCATTAAATGAAGATGTTGGATATAGAGCGATCAATGCTTTGAAGAATCTGCCGTGCGTCGCATTGTAGCCATTTTCTACTCCTGGACCACCACAGCAAGTGTTGTTAGACCAGATGCCCGGCGCATAGACTGTCGCGCCGGTGCAGTTCAGAATGGAGTTGTTCCAGAACAGTTTGTATTCCCAGCCGTAGAGATCTGTAACGTTGTTGAGGGTTATGTTGATGGAGAAACTCTCGTCTTTTAGTACCGTGATTTGGCTTGGATCAACTGAGAACGTCGTTCCAGAACCCATGAGAGGTGAACCTTCAGAGAAGGAAGGCGAGACTCCTTTCCATGTCTTGCCAAAGTTCTCACTCATATAGAAGAAATCCATGATATCAACAAAACCATCGGAGTTCAAGTCGCACAAAGCATTCCATCGAGGATGACCTGGATAGGATCCAAAAGCTTGGCTTTCGACATAAAAGTCATACAGTTCAACATAGCCATCTTCATTTACGTCGCCGAGTAGCCAGTCTATGTAAGTCATGTTTGCAACGTGACCTTGATCGTAATCCAGCTGGTCTGCACCATTACTGAAAGTTGGAAGACCATCACCATCATCATCAAACCAAGGAATCTCACCGAGAGGAAGATCTACTGAAAATCGTGCCTCATCATTATCCCAAGCGTAGTTCCATGCCTCCAACATTGACACATGCGTATTATTGTCTATGTCAGCATTGACCGTTATATCTGTGTGAACAATCTCGTTTGTCGTGGAATTGTAATACGTTCTGCTGCCATGCAAGGCATCTATGAAGCGTTCTGACCACTCACTATAACCATAACCAGCTTCCCCTTCATAGTCAATGTCATCCCAAGACCACCAAGTTTCATTGGTTGTAGACATGATTATTCTGTTAGGGGCGCTTAGATCGTCAATCAAGCCACCGCCAAAGCAAGACTGATTTCCCGTAAGACCACCTTGTTCCACGAGAATTAACTTTCCATAGCTCAAAGTGTTAAGGTCGTCCGCCATTTCGTCATCCCAATACCATCCATCTCTAACCTGCTTGCACTCATCCACGCCGACCCAATCGAGAAAATCCCCATCTGAATTGAGGTCCATGCCCACAATCCACTCATCGCTATTCACATCTTCTCCATCGCTTGCCAAGTTATCAACAATATTATCATGGTTCGAATCAGCGTCAATCGCTACATCACAGAGATCATCATGATCTGAATCGGCCAATAAATCATCAGACCAATAATCACCATCTAAATCCCCAAGAACGTCCATCCGATAATCGCAATAGCCGTCATCTCCAATATCGATCTCAATATATCCGTCTCCATCAAAATCGCGCACGCGATCCCCAATCCCGTCTCCATCGAAGTCGTACAACTAATTAAGCTTTAAACACTGTTCATGTAGGTTATTCTCAGAAATTTCATTCCCTTCATCGCTACTGACATCATATCTACCCCACGCCATGGCCCATGGAAGCCAGTTGTCCGGACCACCGCCACCGTCATGCAAACAATAACCTCCTCCATGACTTGCGTAATAAATAAACACAATGTCGTTCTCATCCGAACTATCCTTAAGCCAACTTGTAATCGCGGATCGCACATTTACTTTTGTTGACGAAGCATTTACGTTAGGGCGACTCGTAAAGACATCAAGATAGTAGATGCCATCAAAATAACAATTTTCCTTTAATGTGTGATACATATATTGAGCATCGTTGGAGAAAGTGCCATTCTCACTACCAGAGATGATCAGTGCCCAAAACTTCACTGTGGCATCTTCTTTTGATGCGACTGGGCTGATCTTCGCCGCGATCAACGTAAGAAGAAGAACTGACAGGATTATTGAGCTTGAGATTTTACTTTTCTTTGTTTTTGACGTCATTTTTTGCTTCCCCGCTTTCATCGTGACTTGTGCATGTGAAAACTAATCTACTGGTCTTTCAGCTGGAATGTAAATCTGGTGTAAACTCCTCCACCGTTTTCATCCCAGAAACATACGTGCATCACATTTGCGCCAGCCTTTAACGCAGTGGAGACGAAACATGGAGCCAACAGAAATGTGTAGCCGATTTCAGGCTTAAATGTGCATCCCCACAGCAGAGGAGCTGGTCGCGGCTCATAATACGTACCGTAAAGGAATCCGTTGTTAGCCAAAAAGCTCAGCGATGTTATGTTGTCCGCAAAGAGAACAAAGGGAAAATCAGCCAACCCATACAGTCCATTTCCGGAGTCAATCATGCCGTTTTCATTCCTATCAAAAACTATGCCAACATAGTCCTCTGGATTATACTCATCATCATTAATACGAACAGCAATCAGCAGTGAACAGCAATTGTCAGATATATCCGCCGATCCGTACAACGGTTCGAGTAATATTCTCATCGTCAACGTTCCGTTGACGATGCTCTGAGTGCCCATTCCCCACGTAAAAGTGAAGTTCATATACGCTAGTTCTGTCTGTTCTGCAGCTTCCTGTGAAGTCTGCTCAGCAAGAATAGAAGTTTGAGAACTGCTTATGAAAAATGATAGGATAATAAATCCAACAACACAAAAAGACAAAAGATGATTCATTTTCAATGCAGCATTCCTCCAAGAACAACATAAGAATCCCCACTATTTAAATCCTCTGTTGGTTGACAAATTCTCTTCGATTTGAACACAATTCTGTCTAGTAAACCATGCACAATATTCTTCTCTCCTCACAGTAGAGGTCGTTACTGACTTCTTTAGCTTTGCGAATTGCATAGTCGCTCAGTTGATGGACTTCATAATTTCACAAACAAAAAAAGAAAATCTGAGGGTGCGGATTTGGGATAAATTGTTATATGACGCTTCAGCCATACGCTAGACTATTGGAGGAAGTGTAAACGATGAATGTTGTGAAGATTCACGGCAAAAACACCAAACACAAAGTCACAGTCTACGCGATAAGCACCTGCGCATGGTGCAGAATGGCAAAACAGTATCTGAAAGACAACGACGTCGAATACGAATACGTGGACGTTGACCTCTGCAACGACGAAGACCACGAGAAAATAAGACAAGAAATCCTGAAAAGAGGAGGAGACCTCAGCTTCCCAACAATAATCGTGGACGACAAAACCCTGATAACAGGCTTCCGCAAAGACAAACTGAAAGAGGCTCTGAAAAATTGACGCTCGAACAAGCCCGCAGAAGAGCGGAAAGCGACGCCAAAACTTACGGGTACTACCTGAACCCAAACCAGCAGTTCCTCAACGACCTTCTTGAAGGCTTGAAACGAAACGAGGAACGCTACGGCTACCCATCCTGCCCGTGCAGACTCGCCACAGGAAACCTTGACCTAGACAGAGACATAATATGCCCATGCGACTACCGTGACCCAGACGTTGCAGAATACGGGTTCTGCTACTGCGCGCTATACGTGAGAAAAGACGTGTACGAAGAGAAAACCCCGATCACTCCCATTCCAGAGCGCAGACCCGTTGAGAAGCAGAGCAGAGCCTTCGGCAAAAAAGAAACAGCACAAGAAACAAAACCACAGAACGCAGAACCGTCTGTTGTTAAGAAGATGTGGTACTGCAAACAATGCGGATACGTCGTCTTCAGAGAAGAACCGCCCTACGTGTGCCCAATCTGCAAGGCAAAAAAGGAAATGTTCGCTGAAATAGAAATAGACACAAATCTGCGAGGATAGCACAGAACAAGACTGCCAGCCTTCACCGAAAGCAGCACTCTCATCTTGATATTTTGATCTTGACTTCTTTCCAGTCCTTCTTCACACCACGCAGAGAAGACAACGCGCCAGCAATCGTCCCGCCAAAAAACTTCTCAACAAACTCGTTCAAATCCAGCCTCTCACCATCAACCACAAGCTCAACAGCCAAACAGCCTCACCTCCCACTCCAGAGAAGAACGATATTGCAGTGAAGGTAAAAGCCTTATCCCAAAACCAGAAACTGACTGCCTTCAATGGGTTTTTGTGAGAATTTTCGGTTCTTTCCATTCTTCTCTGAGAATACTGTAGAGATATCTATCTCGCCATTCACCTCTGATAAAAAGAGACTTGCGAAGCACTCCCTCTTTCTTGAAGCCCACTTTTTCCAGAACCTTCTGAGAAGCCAAGTTTCCCACATTGGGGAGAGCGTAAATACGCACAATCTCTTTTGAAAGAAACAGGAAATCCACCATGATTGTGACAGCTTCAGTGCAGTAGCCTTTCCCCCGCTCGCTTGGAAGCACACCATAACCTATTTCCATATCCTTCAACTGATGTATTTCGCCAATCTTGGTTCCGTCCTTTTTCTCCACAAAGAACAACTTTCCTTCAGCAGAAAGCTGATCATACCACTGCCCCAGCTCCGCTCCAGAATACTGTATGAGAGGATTATACTCACCAAAGACTTCAGGATTGTTTAACCATTCTACAATTAGCGCCATGTCTTCTTTTTCCACAATCTTCAAATTCACGTTTTTTCCTTCGAGCAATCACCAACACCATCTAGAAGTCACATCAAAAGGATTTAAAAATGAAACTCACTTTCCGTGGTCACAACATGTGTCTGTCTCTAGAAGTGCGCACCGTCAGTTTGGGGCAAGAGTCTCATGCAAACTTTTTAGCATGTTAAACCCACTAGTCTACGAGAACAGCCATGAATAACAAGCAGTCACATGCGAATGCAGACAACAAAGCCAGAGCCTTAAAGATAATCAGCTTCCTAGAAAAAGAATATCCCACCGCAGAAACAGCCCTCGGATACGGAAACCCTCTGGAACTCCTAGTGTCCACAATACTCTCCGCACAATGCACCGACGAAAGAGTAAACATAGTAACCAAAACACTGTTCAAAAAATACAAAACACCAGAAGACTACGCCAACGCAGACCTGAAAAAACTGGAACAAGACATCAAGTCCACAGGCTTCTACCACAACAAAGCCAAAAACCTCAAAAACACAGGACAAATGCTGGTCGAGAAATTCCATTCACAAGTGCCGAAAACCATGGCAGAACTAACTGAACTGCCAGGCGTCGCAAGAAAAACCGCCAACATAGTCCTGTCAAACGCCTACGGAATTGTGGAGGGAATAGCCGTGGACACGCACGTGCGCAGACTGGCGATGAGGCTGGGACTCACAGAAAACGAGGAACAAAACAAGATTGAGAACGATCTCATGGAGACTGTTCCGAAGGACAAGTGGACGAAAACCAGCGACTTGCTGATATTTCACGGCAGAGAAGTGTGTGCGGCTAGAAAACCAAAATGCGAAACATGCGTTTTGAACAAACTCTGCCCGTCAGCCAAGTTCAGCTAAGAATCAACGAAAACAGAAAAGACGTGAACAACGTAAGCCTTTTCTTCTAAGCTCATCTAAACAGTCAACAAGGAATCTGACAGTTATGAAGAAGATAGTCAAAATTCTTGGTTTTGCAGGCAGCCTACGCAAAGACTCTTTCAACAAGGCACTGTTACACGCAGCTTTGGAACTGTTGCCAGAAGACGCTGAACTGGAAATATTCGATCTTGAAGGAATTCCGCCGTTCAACCAAGACTTGGAAGAAAACATGCCTAGAAAAGTCAAAGAATTCAAGAAGAAAATCCGCTCTGCAGACGCAATCCTCATCGCCACGCCAGAATACAACTATTCCGTGCCAGGCGTATTGAAAAACGCAGTTGACTGGGCTTCAAGACCATACGGAGACAACTCCTTCGAAGACAAGCCCGTTGCCATAATGAGCGCTTCAGACGGGATGCTTGGAGGAGCAAGAGCCCAATACCACCTGCGCCAGACGCTCGTCTCCCTCAACATGCACCCAATCAACAGACCTGAAGTCATCGTTGCGTCTGCTGATGAAAAAATTGATGAAAAGGGCAGAGTAACAGACGAAAAGACAAGAAAGAAAATCCGTTCACTGCTTGGAAACTTGATCGACTGGACAAGAAAACTGAAATAGCAAGGATCAACAACGCAATCTCGCAGACTGAAGTTTTGTCCCATTCAATTCTTCTGCCGTACACACATGCCTTCCAACAGTCAGGAGCGCTGGACATTTCAACATGGAGACGCACGTTTTCTCAAGAGCCTTCTTCTGATGCGCCAAATTAGGTAAGAAAGGATTATGGCGCAGGCCACTGCGGTTGAAACGCCTGAAACAATAGTAATAATGAAGTTTTCGGTCTCAAGTATGAACGCCACTGAAACAGCAACAAGAAAGACGCCGAAATAGAGACTTGCATTGCTTCCCACAAACTCTGTGAATTCTCTTCTCAGAATCTTTGAGTACCTGTTGAGCAGAATGACGATTGACACAAAAGCCACGAACAGAATGACAAGAGTATACGTGAACCCCGCCCAGTAATTCTCACTTTCAAGCGTAAGCAAAAGCCCAACCTCGTCTCCTATAAGCCCACCACCAGCGCCGAACAGAATGGCAGCCACTCTGTTGATTCTTGGGTTGTCGTAGCTGATGCCCAGCCAGCCGCCTAACGCAAGCATCGCCAAGCCGTACCAGAAGTGGTGAATGTGAATGCCGCCGCTGAGCAGACCCGTGTCTGGGCTTATTGTCGTGAATGTTCTGGCAACTGCAAAAGCAACTATGAACGAAGCAAGAGCCACCACCGAAAGATTAGGTCTCGGCTCTATAATGACACTACCAGAAGATTACAAGTGCGCCTATGGAATTGCCGTAGCGTTTGACTGTGAAGCTTGTCGCATTTTGAGGAATTGTTACGAAACCATCGCAATTAGGTGAAATAACATCACCCGTATCGAATGTAACTGTAACCGCTGACAAATTAGTGATGTATGTTCCACTATTAAACATATGATTGCTTACTGCAAAATAGTCCATCAGTTCTATGCATCTGTCTGGAACAATGTCTGCCATGTAATTCCAATCCTCATCACCTTCTACTGCGCCGAAGCGACCACTTATCATAAAGAGATCCATCAGTTCCACATATCCATCTGGATAATCTGATATGCCAGGATAAGGACTTGTTCCGCCTGTTTGGTCTCCAACAAGAGCTTCATTAAACAACATCCCGATTCTAAGAAGTTCTGCCGATACACTTGGTACGTAGAAGTTGCCGTCTGCCTCAGTTTTCATTACAGGGCGTCGTTCACCTATGTGCATGTTTCCATCACCATAGACTTTCATCTGTCCGTGAATGATAATCCGTTCCTTCTTTACTGGATCCCAACCTATGATATAATCATACCCCTTGTACAGCCACACGTCCTCAAAACTTCCAACATTCCAAGTGAGCCTTGAAGCATAATCTAGAGCGCCATTTATCGAGTACGTACCTCCATAGCATAGGGCGGAAAAATAGAACTTGTTCAGAAATTCCTGGAAATAATCTCCATCAAAAGGATCCGCTAAACCGTAGATAAATCCAGCGAAACCTAGAAAAGCCTGTCCTCCGCCGTCCGGATTTACGTATCCATTGTCACTAATCGAGGCATTATGCAACAACGCGTAAGGTATACCAAATGGTGTGCCAGACCAATGAGTCCCTCCGACAGTGTCTCCTGCTTGACACGACCATAGAAATGCAAATTCAAGGTATTGAGAACCAGAGTGTGGGAAAATATCCTTGTCATACACCTTATTTCCGCTGTCATCTGATATGAACCATTGTTGTTCCCAGAAGGGAATAGGTCCCCACCAATTCCATAGATACTCATTTCTGCTTTCACCTATGTAAAAGGTTATTGAGTGCTGGGCGCTCACACCTCCAGCTGCACAATATATGCTGCTTGAGTTTGTGGAAGATCCGTACCAGTTATAGGCATCATAACCAGCGCTGATTGAGTAGTTCCCTATCAGATTTGTCATGCTGATATCTGCATCTATTTCCTCCTCGGGCACATTGAACCTAGCACCTAATTGAGTAGATGATTTGTCTGCATATACAAAATGAAATATTAATGGGAAGCATAGGAAAAGCGCTATAAATCCAACTGTTACATTCTTGAGGTAAAGATTCATTTTTAACTCCTCTTACTTTTGCGTTTCAAATATGTTCCTAAACAAATTAGAACTGGGACTACGCCGATGGCTGAAAGTATCAGCCATGGATATGGGTTATCATTGCGCTCTGACTCTGCGAAAACCATACGTGGACCATGGCGAACAATCTGACCATTGTCAGCCCATATTGAAGCTCCATAAGCAGCCACAGACTCGCTATTCATCTTATCAAATGTCGTCGAGACAAGCCAAATGGGGTATATCGCAAAGTCGTCGCCTCTCGACGAATCAAGATCTCGCACCCATTTGAGTGTGGCGTTTGTAAACACTATCCCTTGTTCATACTTACTAGCATACGCTTCTGCATATGGTGTTGCGATGTTGATTGCTCCTTCTTCCGAAATGTTGATATCTGTGCTGGCGAGATAAAATACCGCCATATTATCGACAAAAAGAGTTAAAAGACCATTTTTGGCCACCGTAATGCTGATGGACTGAGATCCATCTATGAATTGGTTTTTTATCTTTTTAAACCATTGAAAACCAGCGTATTTTCTATAATCTAGCACCGTTGAACATTTCTCAACACAGGATACTTTAAGAAACGACTCACTATTCTCAGCAGTTAATGCTTGGCTTTGCACCGCTACAAAAATAAGTTCTTCCAGCCCATCGCAATAGGTTACATTGGACAATCCTCTATATCCCTTAATTGCTGAACTTGCAACAGATAGACTGTCATCAAGTGTTTTCTCCCCAATTAGTTTGTTTGACCCTGGATCTAGGCTGTAACTCCAGAACTTATCATCTATGAATGTTATCAGAGCATTAAGCTTGCAGGTGTTGTCACTTATTACAACACTTACGTCTGTTTGGTAATGGTTTGAATTCGGAATTCTGAATCTGTAAACATCGGAAGAAAGAACATTGTAGTCGCTCATTTTCATCTCTACAACATGCGTCAGGAAGCTTAGAGCCATCTGCTTCTCAGTCACGCCTGATACAGCGTAAACACGGTCACAACCATAGAACTGAACAGATAATGGAAAAAAGCTGAAAAGTAACAAGAGTAGTGCTGCCAACATCGCCAAAATTTCTCTCTTGACGTCGTTCCTGTAACTGAAGCAAAACAGCTTCATAAGATTATGCCTTCATGACATTTTAAAGTGTCTTGAGTATTTAACTATTGTTGTATACTCACCGTTTTCTCAGAATTCAAGAATCAAAACAGAGCTGAGTGTTCAAGCTAACGCGATAAAATTCCTCATTTTGAGATATTTTTATGTAATGCCTTTGCCGAGATAATCCCCAACAGTGCTCCAAAGATGTTAAACAAAGTGACTATGGCAAGCAGAAAACAGAAGAAGTCATAGGAATAGGAAAAGAGAAAGTCAATTACGTAAAAGAGGGGCATAGATCCTATGACATTTGTACGGTAAGAGAAGGTACCATTGACCGCTAGAGTTTTCGCGTTCGCAAAAAACATGCTAAGACGCACTTGTCCGTAAGCAAAAGGGCTTTCGAATGTCAGTTGTTCGAATGGAGTGTGATACACGATCAAATATAGCGGATAGGAAAGTTTTGACCATGGAAATGCTCCTTCATTTTCGCCAAGCGCATTTTGTCCGCGAAAAACGTCATTGCTAAGTGGTTCAGGTGTCCAAACGCTTGAGACTGAAACATACGCAAAAAAGAGAGAAAGCACGCAGGCCAGAACAATAAACACTGTCCAAATTCTTCTCCCGAACGCCTTCTTACACTTTAGAAAAATGAAAGTGAAAACAAAGAGTACGACAAATGCCAAGAGCATATTTCTATCACAGGTTGAACTAGGCTCATAGACACATATAAAGTTAAGCTCTAATCCCAACTTCCCACGGCAAATCTGTCCGTGTTTTGAACACTCTCATCTTTGGGGGGGGAAGTTCTGATGTGGAACATCAGAATGGGTTTTTAGGGCATTTTGCTCAGCGTCACTTCAAAAGACTGCTCTCGATCCCTGCGGAAAACGGCAATTCTTATTGTCTGCCCAATCTTCCTCTGATGAATCTTCTCAATCAAGTCTCTGATACTGTTTACAGGCGCCCCATCCATCCTCAAAATTATGTCACCATCAACTATCCCAGAACGCTCCGCAGGACTCCCATCAACAACCTTCGTCACCAGAACACCCTGATCAACAGGCAAACCATAGTAACGAGCCAACTCATCAGTCAGGCTCAAACCTATTATCCCAAGCCAAGGTCTCACAGACACCCCGCTCTCAACAGTCTCACCAGCACAACTCTTAGCCGAGTTTATCGGAATAGCGAACCCTATTCCCTGCGCGTAGGGAATTATCGCAGTGTTAATCGCCACAACCTTTCCCTCAAGATCAACAAGAGGACCGCCACTGTTTCCAGGATTTATGGCAGCGTCCGTCTGAACAAGGTTCTCCATCAGCTGGCTCTGAGACTCAATTGTCCTGTTCAACGCACTTATTACACCCGTAGTGACGCTTGGTCCGCCAACCAGCCCAAACGGGTTTCCGATTGCATACACTCTCTGCCCGACTCTGAGCTTGTCCGAATCTCCGAGCTCTGCGGCTGTAAGCCCCTCCTTATCTATCTTCACAACCGCCATGTCGTGCACTGCGCAGGAGCCAATCAAACGCCCCTTCAAGACTTCGCCGTTCCACAACGTCACAGTTATCTTCTCGGCTCCGCCAACCACATGGTTGTTGGTTAACACGTATCCTTTCGGATCAATTATCGTTCCAGAACCCATACCCTTCACGGGCACTGCTTGGTAAAACATGTGGTGAACCAGCTTGAGTATGCTGATGTTCACAACGCTTTTGCTCACTTTCTCCAGAATGTCAAGAACATTCTTCTCATCAAACGAAGACAATCCCTTTTTCACTCCTTCACGCGAGCTCTCTCGTTGGTCACGCAGAACCCGCAGGACTGTATTTTGGTTTGTTGGTCAGCTTTCTGGCAGAAAGGACACATTATGCATGTCTTTCGTATGGTCATGCAGGCTTGACAGAAGAAGTTCAGAAAATCCGCTCTTTCGAAGTTGCCTTCCATAACCAAATCCACAAGGCTGTTTACCAGCGGCTGCACTTCCTCCATGTTCCGTATTCTTATCGCGTGTCCTCTGACTTGCTTGGTGTACTTGCTTACTGCCGACTGCGATATGCCAAGTAATTTGGCTGCCTGTTCCTGTTTCAAGCCGTGTCTTTTCACAAGTTCCTTCGCCATCAATGCTTTCAATGCGGGTACAACTGACTTTGAGGCCACCTCGCAGGGTATTATCAATTGTTCTTCACTGTTTCTATATGCGTGGGTGGAAAAGTATATAAACATGACGTATGTCATATTCACGTGACGCATGTCATGAAAGGCAAGCAGAGAAGAATACCTTCTCGACAGACTCCTTTCTCCCCTTTCCCTCATGACATACGCCACCAACAACCAAAAAACCAGCATCACCAGACATTCAACGAGAAACCCGAAACAACCATGAAGCTGACTTGAACGCGCAACCCTGCAGAAAAACTTAAGGAAGCCAAGCCACAATCCTATAGACAAGCATCTTTCCAGACGTGGAGGGAGATTCTTTGAAAGTCAGCATCGTTTCTCTAACTTGCTGCGCAGGCTGCGTATCATCCCTCCTCAACGCCGGCGAAGCACTGCTGGATGTTCTTTCAGACGATTTCGAAATAGTATACTCGCCCACTTTCATTGACTTGAAGGAAGTTCCAAACGTTGACTTGGCAATCGTTGAAGGCGGAGTCAGAACCGAAGAAGACGAAAAACTAATCAAAGAAGTACGCGCCAAATCACGAATCATCGTAGCACTGGGAATGTGCGCAACCCACGGCGGAATAACAAGCCTCGGCAACGTGCTGTCCCTCAAAAAAATCCTGGAAAAAGAACACTCCCTCATTCTAGAAGCAAACAAACTTCCAGAACTTAAAGACTTGATGTATCCAATATGCAACTTTGTTGATGTGGACTACTACGTTCCAGGCTGTCCACCCATGCCCCTCCTCATGATCCACACCCTAAAGAGCATAGCAACAGGCAAACCGCCTGTCAGGCACCAAAGCGTGGTCTGCACCGAATGTCACAGAAAAATTGTTCCAGCGAAACTTGACAAACTGTATGGGATTTATGAAAAAGAAGCAGACCATGAACTGTGCCTGGTGAGCCAAGGCTTCGTCTGCCTAGGTTCTCTCACGCGCGATGGCTGCGGCGCACCGTGCCCAAGAGCGGATTTCACGTGCTTCGGATGTCGAGGTCCGCCAGACTCGCTGCTCTACAGGTCTAGAGACATGTACGCCCTTCTGGTAAAGGTGATATCGGCAAGAACAGGCATTGGAGAGGAAAAGGTGAAGGAAGAACTTTACAGGAACCCCTTCATTTTTCACACGTTCATCTTTTCAAGGTTTGAACGCTTCAAAGCTCGGGAGCGAGTCATATGAGCCTCAAAAGAGAAGTGACAATCTCGCCGACGACACGGATCGAAGGCCATGGTAAAGTAACGATTAGACTTGACGAGGAAGGAAACGTTTCAGACGCTCAGTTTTTTGCGACTGAAATTCGCGGTTTTGACTACTTTTTGAGAGGAATGGATGCGGAGAGGCTTCCGTTCATAATATCAAGAATATGCGGCGTCTGCTCAACTGCCCACGTGCTTGCCTCTGTGAAGACCATAGAGAACATTTGCAGAACAGAAATCACGGAGACAGCAACAAAACTCCGCGAACTCTTGTCAATGGGGCAAATAATCACCAATCACTCTCTCGTGTTCTTCTTCCTGACGCTGCCTGACTTCTGGTTTTCAACGACAGAAGACGCTTCCAGACGAAACATGTTCCAGATAATAAGAGAAAAACCAGAAGTGGGAAGAAAAGCCATGACGCTCAGAAACTTCGGGGTTCGAATTTTAGACGTCATCGGAAAACGTGAAGTCCACATTCTCTCCGCAATACCTGGAGGAATAATAAGTCCACTTAAGGAGCGTGAACGAACCGCATTACTTCAGCGAGCAGGAGATGCGTGCGCAGTCGCAAGAGAAGCACTTGCCACGGGAAAAGAGCTTTTTGAGAAGAATTGGGAAGAGTTCAGGAAAGCTGGTGACCACAAGACCAGTTACATGGCTATGACGGAAGATGATGCGTTGGAATTCTATGATGGCCAAATCCGCATAATAAACTCTGAAGGCGAGAAGCTTTCACAATTTGCATCACAAGAATACATGGAGCATGTTGAAGAAAAAAGCGCAGGGTGGACGTACGCGAAGTTTGCCTACCTGAAAAATTCAGAATCGTCAGACGGCATAGTTCAAGTTGGTCCCACAGCAAGAATGAACATAAACAAGAAGACCGCAACAGAATTTGCTGACGAAGAACTGAAAGAGTTCAAGACAAAGTTTGGAAGAATCGCACATGCCACTCTCCTTTTCGATTATGCACGTCTCATAGATTTGATGTATGCTTGCGAAAAGGCAAAAGAGCTTCTGGAGGACGAAACGATAATGCGAGCAGACACAAGAGTCAAGATTACGCCCAAAGGCGGCAGAGGCGTCGGCGTTGTAGAAGCACCTAGGGGAACGCTTGCTCACGAGTACACTTTGACTGAAGACGGGCGGTTGGAAAGCATGAAGCTAATCATTCCAACCCAAGTTAACAATGCTGCGATAAACCTCAACGTTAAGGAAGCCGCGAAAAAGTTCATACAGAAAGGCGAGATTAAGCCTGGTCTTTTGAACAGGGTGGAAATGGTGATACGAGCCTATGACCCATGCATAAAATGCGCTACGAGACAAGCAAACAGCGAGTTGACTGTGGAAGTGGAAAACAGCAGAGGAGATGTAGTGAAAACTTTCACGTAGGCTCTAAGGCAGAATCTTTATGGCTTGTTCGGGGCAGTTGACCTGACAGGTTCTGCACATGATGCAGTCTTCTTCATTCACAATCTGTGGTCTTCCAGATTTCTTGAGACGGAAAACTGAGACAGGGCAGATTTCCACGCATATTTTTTGAGTGTCTTTGACGCATTTGCTGTCGTCAACGACGATTTTGACCATGACCGCTGCCTCATGCGTTCTAGGCTTACAGAAATTATTAAACGTTTCTTGGTCTGAACCGCACATTCAACTATCGCCAAATCCAATGTTCACAGTTTGGACACTAAAGAGAAACATCGTTGACTCGTAGCCACGCACAAAAAAGTGAGCCACAATGTCATTTTGGAAGACTTGACGTTTCTCGAGACCGATTCAACTCTTGAACAAGATTTTGATACTCGGGGTTTAGTCTGTGGTATTTTTTCTGAGTCAAAGAGCCGATTCTTCGCCAGTCGTCAGCTACTTCCGACCAAAGCTTTCCTTGTGTAGTTTTGCCTACGTAGTCCTTGATTGCGGCTTTGCGTTTAATTATGCCTTTTCGCCAATCAACATTCACTAAGCCAGCGCGTCTCAGATTGTGGAGACCGTGTGCAACCTGATCAGAGTTTACTGGGTATGTTGCCACTTCTTTAAGATCATGGAACAACGAATCCATTGAAACCTCATCCTCAAATCGCAAGCATATTATTGCCACCATGTTTTGAACCAGTCTCACCATCGGAGTCAAATACGGCGTCGCTTTGCGGGGAACAGGCATCTGTTCCAAGCTGTGGGCATGCCGCCTGTAGAACAGCATCTTCACAGTCTCCACTAAAGCGAAATAGGCGACGATGAACACCACTAAGATCATCATGAAAGTGATTGGAGGTTCAATGAACTGGAACCAATCACCTAGCGGCGTGAAGGGAATTATCAGAGCGAAAGCCACCACTCCCAAACTGCTCAGCAACAGAAGTGGACTTGGCTTGCTCTTGAAGAAAGGCGTCTTCCTTGTTCTTATTGCGAAAATGACAAGCGTCTGCGTACACAGAGATTCGATGAACCATGCTGTCTGAAAGACAGGTTCTGTGGCATTAAAAACGTTAAGCATTATGAAGAACGTCAAGAAATCGAAAATTGAACTTATCGGTCCGAAATAGAGCATGTAGTTTCTCACAAAGGATACATCAAGCCGCTTAGGCTTCTGAACATACTCCAAATCAACGTTGTCCGTAGGAATCGCAAGCTCGGAAATGTCATACAGAAGATTGTTCAACAGTATCTGGATTGGGAGCATCGGCAAGAACGATAGAAACAAGGATGCGCCAGCAGCGCTGACCATGTTTCCAAAGTTTGAGCTTACACCCATCATAATATATTTCATCGTGTTGCCGAAGGTTTTTCTACCTTCCAAAACACCTTCCTGAAGCACTCTCAAGTCTTTATGCAACAGTATGATGTCAGCGGATTCTTTAGCCACATCCGCTGCGTTTTCAACCGAAATGCTGACGTCTGCCACCCTCATTGAGGGAGTGTCATTTATGCCGTCGCCGAGGAAGCCCACAGCGTGCCCGTTGCTCTTAAGCGCATTGATAATTCTGTCTTTTTGAGCAGGGGTGACTTTTGCAAAAATGTTGGCGTCTTCAACAACTCTCGCAAGCGCATCATCTCCCATTCCAGCTATGTCGCTGCCGAGAACGACCCCTTTGATTTCGAAATCCAGCTGCTCACAAACTTTTCTTGTGACCAACTCGTTGTCGCCTGTAAGAATCTTCAACTCTACCCCTATGCTTTTCAGCAGTTGCAGTGATTCCTTGGCCGTTTCCTTGGGCGGATCCATAAAAGCGACAAAGCCCAGGAAAACCATGTCGTTTTCGTCGTTAACTGAATACACTGACTTTTCTTCTCTGACTTTCTTGTAGGCTATGCTGAGAACTCTGAATCCTTCAGAACTTAGATCATAATATTCTTGTTCGATTTTTCTATGCGTTTCACTTGACAGGTCAAACGTGTTTCCAGAAAGCTCATAATATGAGCAGACCTTCAACGTCTCTTCGGGCGCACCTTTCGTTATGAAGAATCTTTCTCTTTCATGCTCAACAACAACTGATACCCGCCTTCGGGTGAAGTCAAAGGGAACCTCATCTATCTTCTGATAACCCGCTATGTTGACTTCTTGATGCTCAAGTATCGCGTTGTCAAGAGGACTTCTCAGACCAGTCTGATAGTAACTGTTCAAGAAAGAATACAGCAGAACCTTCTCGTCACTCTTTCCTTCCATGTCAACATGCAACATGAGCGTAACCTTGTTCTCAGTCAAAGTGCCTGTCTTGTCCGTGCATAACACGCCCATGTTGCCGAAATTCTGAATTGACGCCAGCCGCTTCACGATGACGCCTTTTCTAGACATCGCAAGCGCGCCTTTAGACAGGTTAATTGAAAGAATCATCGGCAACAGTTCAGGCGTCAAACCAACGGCAAGCGCAACTGAGAAAAGCAGAGACTCCAAAACTCCGCGATAGTGCAAGGCATTCACAAAGAACACGAACATGACCAGCAGAAACGTTGCTTCCATAATCATATACCCGAATTTTCTCAGCCCTCTTTCGAATTCGGTTTCAGGTCTCCTCTCAACAATCCGCTTGGCAATCTTTCCATACTCGGTAGAGCGGCCCGTCTTCGCAACCACAGCCATACCTGCGCCGCTCACCACAGAAGTCCCCATGAAAAGATAATTGTTCCAATTAGTAACGGTGAGGATATTCTCCGCTTTCAACTCCGCTGACGTTTTTTCCACAGGAAACGATTCGCCAGTCAAAGCTGACTGGTCAACGAAAAAATCTTTCGCGCTGATGATTCTTGCATCTGCTGGCGCCACATCTCCGGCAGAAAGACAAATTATGTCGCCTGGAACCACTTCTGAAAGCTTGATTTCTTTCTTGACGCCGTCTCTAAGCACAGTCGCGGTCGTTGCCACTCTTTCCTTCAGTTCATCTGCGGCTTTTTCGGCTTTGGATTCTTGAAAGAACATGAAAACGACGCTTAACATGACCGTTGAAAAAATGATTATTGATTGAGGTAGTTCTCCGACGATGCCAGATACTACTCCTGCGAAGAGCAGTATCAGGATCAGTGGATTCTTGAAAAGCAGCAGGAACTTGATTATCGCTGTCTTCTTCTGTTTCTTCGCTATTTCGTTGTAGCCGTAGGTCTCAAGAAACTTTTCAGACTGGTCGGTTGTCAGACCTGAGTGAGAAGATTCCAACTTGGCGATAACTTCGTCAACAGGCAGACACAATATTTCCTCGTTACTGAAATGGTTAGCCCTGCTTTCTCCATTAGTGTTCTTCGCAACGGATTCATTTCTCATAACTTTCACCACGAACAGTAGCACAGTTCAAGAGCTGACCATTCAGCGAACTTTTGTGTTAGATGCTGAGTGTGTCTTCTGCCTAATATTGTTTCAGATTCAGGCTATAATGCAATCTGCGTGCTGATTGCAACCGTAATGTGTTCATCTGCGCCGTTCACGAACTAGGACGGCTATCAGTTGGCTCTTATCCGCCGGGAGCGCCGTGAAAAGGCACGTTCTTCCAGAGAACATCCCACCAGTCTGCTTCAGTTATGGTTTCCCCTCGGACGAGAATCTCCAACACCTGCTCCAACAGCGCGTGGTGTCTCTTTTCATCTTCCAGTATTGCGCCTAATAGAAGTTTGACCTTCTTGTTTTCAACGTCTGGCAAGGTTTTGCCAATTCTCTCAATAAGTTCGGCTTCCAACGCTATGTGTTTCTCAACGAGTTTTC
>Ga0172363_10001330_pt1 | contig 19863 bp, 17 predicted proteins | sample LakKivs2_kivu2a2_FD_114541 | JGI IMG/M metagenome (GOLD analysis project Ga0172363, IMG submission 114541) | Sediment microbial communities from Lake Kivu, Rwanda - Sediment s2_kivu2a2 | ecosystem: Environmental > Aquatic > Freshwater > Lake > Sediment | place: Rwanda: Western Province, Lake... | reverse complement strand
GTAAGCCTGGACATCCCCTCCTTCTACGGTATAATGGATTCTCCTGGCTACCCCGCCCAGCTCTTTAGCCTTTTCAATCAGGTGAACCTTGAACCCCTGCCCCGCCAAAGCTAAAGCGCTTACTATCCCCGAGATTCCACCGCCAATAACTAAGGCAGCACGGGTTATGCCACAGGATGATTGGGACAAAGGCTTGAGGAGCTTGGCCTTGGCTACCGCCATCCTCACTAGGTCTTGTGCCTTCTTGGTGGCTACCTGCCTATCTCCCATATGCACCCAGGAACACTGCTCTCGGATGTTAGCCATCTCGAACAAGTAAGGATTTAGCCCAGCCTGCCTAAGGACATCTTGAAATACTGGCTCATGCGTCCTCGGAGTGCATGCGGCAACCACTACCCGGTTTAGCCCTTTCTCCTTAATAGTTTCACCTATATGAGTAACAGAATCAATGGAACAACTAAAAGTGTTGCCCTCAGCATAGACGACGCCATCCAGCTTTGAGGTATACTGAACTACCTTTGCTACATCCACCACCCCAGCGATATTAGTGCCACAGTGGCAGACAAAGACACCTACTCTCGGTGGCTCTCCAGTGACATCCCGCTCCGGCGGATACTCCTTCTCTTCAATTAATGTCCCTCGCTGGTCAGAGAGAAGTTGTGAGGAGAGCGATGCGGCACCACTGGCCATAGTAACTGAATCAGGAATATCCATAGGGCTATGAAACACCCCGCTAGCGTAGATTCCTTGCCGTGAAGTCTCAATGGGTGAGAAACTATAGTCCTTACAAAATCCGTCCGGGTTAAGTTCGATGGACAGTTTATCTGCCAACTGCCTGGTACTGGCAGACGAGGTCAGACCTACTGAGAGTACAACAAGGTCGAATTCTTCCTCCCTCACTTCGGTGCCATTGACGCGATACCTAAGTACTACATTTTTTGTCCCCGGCAACTCCCCTACAATTGATACCTTACTCCATACGAACCGAACTCCGTCGGTGTTTTTTGTTCTCTCATAATATCGCTCAAACCCCTTGCCATAGGCACGAATATCATTATGGAATATGACAGCCTCAAGTTGAGGGTCATGTTCCTTAGACAGGTTTACCTGTTTTATCGCATACATACAACACACTGCGGAACAGTAGGTATTACCCGCGGTGATATCTCTAGAACCAACACACTGAATCCAGGCTATTCTCTTTGGCGGCTTTCTATCTGAAGGTCGTTTAATCTCTCCTCCATATGGTCCCGAAGCACTCAGTATTCGCTCAAATTCAAGACCAGTGACCACGTTGCTAAATCTCTTGTAACCATATTCACTCTGTAACCGCGGATCGAATGTCTCATAGCCAGGGGCTAGAATTATACTGCCGACATTGATTTCTAATTTTTCCTCCTTTTGATAGAGGTCTATAGCCTTAGCCTTACAGGTTGGGACGCAAGCTTTACACTCTCTCCTAAGAATGAAAAGACACTGGGTAGGGTCTATTACGGCGACGGCTGGTACCGCCTGGGGGAAGGGGATGAAGATGCATTTGGTGGATGTTAAATTCTCATTATAAATATCCGGGATTTTGACCGGGCAGTAGTCAAAACAAGTCCCGCAACCGTTACATTTATCCTCATCAACATACCGAGGTTTCTTTAGCAAGGTTACTTTAAAATTTCCTGCCTTGCCGTCAATACTATCAACCTGGGCATAGGTGATGATAGATATGTTCGGATTTCTGGCACATTCAATAAATTTGGGGGACAAGATGCACATAGAACAATCATTAGTGGGGAAGGTTTTATCCAGTTGAGCCATCTTGCCACCGATTGCCGGTGCCCCATCTATTAGATAAACCTTGAAGCCAGAATTGGCTAGGTCTAAGGCAGCCTGTATTCCACTGACCCCGGCACCCACCACCATAACCGCACCGACTTTACCTTCAGCGGGCATAGTTGTTTGAATCTCCATTTCTCTTTGCATAAACTATCCCCTTCAAAGTGAGCTAAATTGCCTCTTGAACAAGTTCTGAAATATCTCTAACTTCAAGACCCTCACTCTTACCAGCTGTCAGCAAACTGTCCTTGAAGTTAACGATACAATAGGGACAGGCAGTGGCTAATATATCCGCCCCTAACTCGATTGCTTGTTTCACCTTGAGATCAGAGAAACGCTCACCCTTTTTGGTCTCCATCCATATTCTTCCTCCTCCACCACCACAACAAAAGCTGTTTTCACGAGAGTCAGGAAACTCAACCAACTCTAAACCAGGGATACTTTTCAAAATGTCTCTTGGCTCATCATATATACCATTATGACGCCCAAGGTAACAGGGGTCATGATAGACGACCCTTTTATTTAGTTCCTTGAGGAACTTGACTTTACCCTCGTTGATAAGCCTAGCCAAATATTGAGTAAAATGAATTACCTTAAAATTGCCCCCAAGCTTGGGGTATTCATCCTTGAACGTGGTATAGCAGTGAGGAGAACTGACGACTATTTCTGTCACCCCATTGTCAATGAAAGCATCAATATTGCTTTTCGCCAGATGCTCAAATAGGCTCTGGTTACCCGCTTTACGGGTGCTCTCGCCACAGCAGCTTTCCTTAACGCCCAGAATACCAAAATTCGCCCCCGTTTTTTGCAGTATGCTGGCAGTAGCTCGTGCCATATCACTCATATTAGGGTCATAAGCGGGGGTGCAGCACGGGAAATACAACAAATCAGTACCCTTGATGAAGAGCTTGATATCGAGGCCTTTAGCCCAGTCGGCGCGTTTGTTACGTGACTCTCCCATCGGATTACCGACACTGCCTAAGCTAGCCATCACGTTACGAAGGCTTGTCGGTGCCATACGATATTCCATCATGATTATACGCACAGCTCGCATAACATCTGTTATGCCAACATCACGAGGGCAGCGACTCATGCAGAGATTACATGTAGTGCATAGCCACCATTCTTCATCCTCTAGTTCTAACAAACCAAATTGCGCTTGACGGATCATCTTATGAGGGATGAAAGCTCTGACTACATTCCAAGGGCAGCTTGTAGTGCAAAGCCCACACTGAAAGCATAGTTTGAGCTTTTCACCGCCATTGTCCTTTATTGCGTCCGCTGCTTCTTTGAATGGAGCTACTACTTGCACAATAAACACTCCCCCCGCTTATTAACATCTAGTGGCTTTATCTTTATCTTAAGCACAGCCCTTGGGGAATGAACTACCTTGTTGGCATTCATCCTCCGCCAAATAGAGATACTATATGAAGCTCGTGTCCATCTTTAATTGGCTTATTAATTTCCTCGGGAAAGACCCTATCTTCATTGACAAAGACTGCAAAATACTGGCTCAACTTACCCTTTTCATCAAATAAAGATTTCTTAGCACTAGGATACAATTTAACGAACTCGTCAAGGCATTGACCAATTGTCTTACCGCTTACCTCAGCAACATTCACCAAATTAGGCAAGGGGGAGAGATAGCCATGAAAGCAGACCTTTATCATTTCTTTCAAAGTCCTAGCTCAGTTGTTTTTGAAGAAACTAAGACCTCCACTGGCAAATTCTAGAAGAGTTCTCACTCCTAACTTTACCTGTGCAAACGTCGAAGTTCAAAAACAACCGGGTCAGCTGCATCCGGGCAGGCCACAGTGGTCACATCAGGGTCGCTTTCCCAGGGGAATGCCCCGCCAAACATTAGTACCCGTAGCCCAGGAAACAGAGTATTAAAGGCGGAAAGGCAAATTCCCTCTGGCGTTTTCCTATCCACAATCCAATGCTCGCCCACCTTATGCCCCTGAAGACAGGTCCCTTTCTGGCTTACTACTCTAATACTAACCTTGTAGCGTTCCCCCATGTTTCCTCCTTAGGCAAGGCAGTGTTTTACTGAAATGTTTGCTTCCCCTGGCCGATGAACTCCGCGGTTGGTTAATTTACTCCTCAACAAGAGTTAAAGCACCGCTGGGGCATACCTTGACACATTGAGGGTCTGGCGGTTCTCCGCAAAAATCACACTTCAATGGGATATCAACAACTGGCTCCTTGAAAATGGGTTTGGCCGGACAAGAGGCACGACAGAAAATACAGCCGTCATGCTCTTTCCCATGGGTAACAACGTTAGTCTTTGAAGTGCATTCTACGTCTGTATATGGCCCGGCTATTAAGGGAAAGAAAAGATTGTCTTCTCGGAATACCCTTATTCGAGACCTTTGCGGGTTAACAGTGCCAGTGTGCCAGAGAGAGCAGACTACCTCACAACAACGACACGCTGAACACTTATCCTTATCTATCAATATCTTTGGCATGACAAACTCCTTGCCTAGGTTAACCCTAGTTCCTCTAACTTCCCTGGAGTGGGAACACCATTTTCATCCCATCCCCTGACCTGGTAATATTCAGGCAACATTATATTAAGCTCATGCACTTGCCCCTTAGCCGGCCCTGTTGGTATTGGCTCCTCAAGCATTCTCGGGGGCAAAGTGTCATCTTTCTTTGTGAACCCAGCTTTTAGGTTAAATAACCGCTCAAGATTCCAGATTCTTTCTCCAGCGTGAAGCATAGATTCCATATCATAGCCAGCACCAGTTACCGCTTCCAAGATGGTAAGTATCACATCCGATATCTTGTCTGGGGTCAGTCCTCTCGTGTTGAACATACAGAGACCCGCAGCATCAACCACTGCCGTCTGGTCTTGAAGCTGCTTGAGTATGGCCGGTTTACCCTCTATACTGTAAGGGTCAGAAATCTCAACGAGGAGAGTGGCGCCGCGAAAGTGACATGCCCCTCGGTTAGAAGTAACATATCCCAGCCCCATCCCCTTCAATGCCCGAGGCTCGTAGGCGGCAAACCCCTGCTTCTTCACTCCCATGAATAGTTCAGGATGTCCATACCTCTCCGCCATCCGGTATCCTCCATCGGCTAACACGTCTCCAAAGCCTTGCCGCAAGCCTGTCTGCCCAACCAGCTTGACCATAGCTTCGGCATTGCCAAAGTTCAGTTCAAATCCTATTTCTTTCTCTGGCAGGAATCCTCTCTCAAAAAGCTCCATGGCACAAGCAATAGCCCCTCCCATCTCTATTGTATCCATTCCCAACTCGTTGCAAATATAACTGGCCTTAGCTATAGCGGGCAAACTGCTCACGCCACAGCTGGAGCCAAGAAGACCGATTGTTTCATATTCTGGTCCCTCGCCTTCCCCCTCAAACCCGGGAACGTCAACCTTGGTCAACCTTCCGCATGACACGAGGCAGGCAAAGCAGCCGACCTTCCTGTTCAGAATGGTATCCCTGAGGGCTTCGCCGTTAATCTTTGCTGCCTCCTCAAAGACCCCCCCTTGAAAATTTCTGACCGGCAAGATGCCTTTGGCATTTGTGATATTGATTACGCGAGCCGTGCCTTGGTTAGGGTATGAATTGGCGGTTTCCAGGCTAGTTGCCGGCGATTTTTTGTTTATCTCCAGAATCGAGAGAAACGCTTCTCGGCAAGCATCTTTATCGGCTACAGTAATCGTCTTAGTGCCTCTGACAGCTATCGCTTTCAGGTTTTTAGAGCCCATCACTGCTCCTAAGCCGCCACGCCCTGCCGCCCTGTGCTTATCGTTGATAACCGCAGCAAGTCTCGCAAGTTTTTCGCCAGCCGGGCCGATACAAGCGATGTGTGTCTCCCTTGCTTTCCAATAATTGCCTATCTCGTCTCTGATTATGTCCTCAGTCTCATGGGTAGTTTTACCCCACAAATGGCGTGCTGCCTTAATCTCCACCACATCATCACAGATCGACAAATAAACAGGCTCCTCAGACCTGCCTTCGAAGATGATTAAGTCATAGCCGGCAAATTTCAGCGTAGGGCCAAACCCCCCAGCTGCATTAGCGGTACCAATAGTTCCAGTTAGAGGCGACTTCGTGACCACCATATATCGACTGCCGCCCAATGCTGCTCCAGTAGCTGGTCCTGTAGCAAAGATTAATTTATTGCTAGGGCTAAGGGGGTCGATCATGGGGTCTATCTCATCAAAGAGTATCTTTGAGGCAAGACCACGCCCTCCGATAAACTTCTTGGCTAAATCAACGTCCAGCTCTTCTACCGCGTAGTCACCTTTGGTTAAATCAACCCTCAAAATCTTGCCTACCCAGCCATCCATCTAAATTTACCTCCTAAACCCATATGAACTATTTAATTCTGCCTCAGTTCGGAGCCCAGATTTGACTTTCGCCGGGGTTACCATAGCACTAAAGTGTTAATCTAGCAGAGAAATATTATTTTGTCAATCATACATCCCCTATGTTGATTGTGTTAATTAGTTGGGAGCTGCCCCAAATTCTCAGATTGCCAGCCCCTTTTAAGATTCAAATGGCAAAGCTCGGCACTGAGAACGTAGTCTTAATCTTATACCCTTCGCTCTATTCAGTTTTAATCAGTTTCTACATGGTTGAAGGCAGCCATAAAGCGAGTATCGGGAATATCATAACCAGAACTAATCCCAGCCCCTGAGTTACTAGGTAAGGAATACAACCCTGGTAGATATCTAGCATGCTTATATCTTCCGGGATCTTGTCTCTGATCTGCGGAACAACGCCTCTTAGATAAAAGAGGTTGAAGCCATAGGGAGGTGTTAGATATGCCATTTCCATGTTAAGAATAAAGATGATTCCCCACCACAGGGGATCAAAACCAAGGCTGACAACTAATGGGGCATAAATGGGTCCACACATCGCCACTATGGCATAGTCGTCCATAAGACAGCCGAAAACGAGAAGGCTTAGCTGAAGCACTATGATAATTAGCCAGCGGTTCAAATGCAAGCCAATTACGGCAGTCATCAAGGCATCACGAGCTCCGGTTGTTATGAATACCGAGTTAAACAAAGTGGCTGCTGCCAGAATCCACATAACCATACCAATAAGCCTAAGGCTAGCGATGGACGATTCTTTAAGTGATGCCCAATTTAGTCTACGATAGACAGCGGCACAGATTAGGCTGCCGGCAGCAGCTACGGCTGCGGCTTCGGTAGGAGTGGCCACCCCGGTATAGATTACCCCCAAAACCACGAACATAAGGCTGAAAGGCAAGATAACAGCCCTAAGAGAGACAAACTTCTCTATAATGCCTACCCTCTCTTCAACAGGGACGGGTGGCGCCAATTTTGGGTTGAAAAAGGACCTTATGGATATCATGGCTATGTGGAGACCAGCAATAATTAAGCCTGGGACAACCCCACCAAAGAACATGGCACCTACCGATACACCTGCTTGCCTCACCATAACCGAATAGATAATCATTATCACGCTGGGGGGTATGACAATCCCTAGCACCCCGCCGGCGGCTACAGCACCCAGGGATATGTGCTTATCGTAGCCTCGCCTAAGCATGGAGGGAAGCGCAATTAAGCCCATAGAGACAGTAGCTGCGCCGCTTACCCCCACTATAGCGGCAAACATGGTACAGATCAGCACCGTTCCTGATGCCAGACCACCCCTTATCGCGCCAAACAAGCGGTATATTGTGTTATAGCAAGCTTCTCCTATGCCGGAACGTTCCAGTATAGCCGCTGAGAATAAAAAGAACGGGAGCGACAGGAGCGTTTGACTCACCCATTGGGTATAGATAATTTGGCCCACCAGATACAGGCCGTCAGCACCGAGCAAGAAGAGACCAGCTACTATAGCAACGCTACCGATTACGAAGACAATCTCCAGTCCCGTACTTAGGAGCAGTAAAAGGCAGCCAAACATAATCAGGCTGGCAACCAGAGGGCTCATTATTGTCCCCTTCCGCGGGCAACGCGAAGGTTGCGAATAAATTCAGCTATTTCCTGGAGCAAGAAAAGCAAAATCCCTAAAGGGACTATTATCAATTTAAGATGCCAGATGGGAGGTTTAAAACCAACATTGGTGGTTTCTAAGACCGAAAAAGACAACAAACCCATTTCAGTTGCTCTCCACATGGCGACCCCTAAGAAAATCAGCACAAAGACGAAGGTAGCTAAATCCATGATTGCCTGCTTTTTCGGAGAAAGCCGGCTATAAAATACATCCATCCGCACATGGGCTTTGTGAAGCATGCAGTACCCGCCGGCCAGAGCGGCAACGACGAGCTGTAATTGAACACAAAGTGGCCACGCCCACGACGTAGGGCTATTAAAGAGGCGCCTAGCTACCACTTCCCATGTCATCATAAAGGTCATAACAACAAGAAGGAGGCCGGCATAGGAACCTATCTTCTCATTGATGGCGTCAATCAAGCGCAGCAAAGTCCTTCCTCCTTAACTGGAATGCCTATCTAAAAAACTAAACCCCTTAGTTTCACACTGGCACTCTCTCAACTAAGGTTGGGAGAGTGCCAGTGTTCTCCTCCAGATTTCCAAATGCCTTCAGAAGCCAGACCCTTTTTCATTCAATCGGTACATAGCACAACTCCGTAGCCTATCCACCCACCACAGCACATTCTATATCACACCACCATCTAGTAATCTCCCAGCGCCTCCAGTGGCTACCGTCCCTCTCGTATCAAGTGTTAAACTATAGGCTTCTTAGGCATACCCCTAATTACATTCCCAAGAACTCCGTCTTTATTATATCAACCGCGCTAGCACACCCGGGGCTTAGTGGCGCAACGTCTTCCAACATCACTTCAAGGGCTGTCTGGTTGTAGGCGTCAACTAGAGATTGGTCGACAGTTATGATTTCAATACCCAGACGCTCTGCATTATCAGTAACCCACTGCATTTCACCAGCATACAATTCCCAGCAGTCGAAGAATTGATGTTTACCAGCCGTGGTGATGACGTCTTTGAGGTCCTGGGGTAGTGCCTTCCAGATATCCAGATTTATGAAGTACTGCGTGGTGAAACAGTGCTGGATAACACAGGGGCGATAGTAATACTTCGCTACCTCTTCCCACCCCATGGACTTGTAGGCAGTGCAGTCCCAGCTAGCCACATCAAGAGTACCCAGCTTCAATGCCATATACATCTCCGCCCCTGGCATCCAGGTTACTTCGGCACCGAGCTTCGTAAATATCTTATCATAGGGCGGGTTGAACCTGAACTTCAAACCCACAAGGTCTGCTGGGGTTTTTATCACCGCGTTTCCATACAGAGCAGGATATTCGCCGCCATCAACCATGTTAATGAGATGGGTATTAGCTGCATTATAGGCTTCCTCGTTCACGGCATATAGGTCGCCCGGGTCTTCGAAGATCTTTGTGTATAGCTCTACGGGATCCCAACTTGTACTGAGGATAAAGTTTAGGGTCTGCATCACTGGGTATTCACCAGCCCAATAGCCAGCCTGCCCATGCCCCATTTCCACCACTCCTTTACCCACAGCATCTAAAACCTCGGAAACAGGTACAATCTCAGCCTCACCATATCGGGTAATGTTTATTCTGCCGCCGCTCTTCTCTCTCACCTCATCAATAAAGTTCTTAAATATTTTCACTTGTGGGTCTTCCCAGGCATAACAACACTGAACCTTCCAGTTGTATACCTGCTCTGCTGGCGCTGGCGCTGCGGGACAACCTGCCGAAATAAGTCCCACAGCCAACATGGCAAAGACTAGCAAACCGACCAATAATTTTCCCTTCACCTCAAGAGACCTCCTTTATAGAATTAGTCAACGAAATATTCAATCTAACTATCGCATCTATCACCCCCTTGTCTTTCAGTAATAGTTTAGTTTTTCCAAAATTTTGATAGCATGTTAAAGAGCCAACTCTCCCTGGGAGGCTCACAGGGATTTGCTCCTGGAACCTTCCTTAGGCAAAAATATATCACAGCCCAAAAGGGATGTCAACAGGCAAAAATATATCACAACCCAAGAGGGATGTCAATACGTGGACTCCTTTAGCCGCGGTCTTTTGCAAGAAAGAGCTAGACAGGTGGCCTCCTGGTACCTGTATAGTTTAGCTTTTCCAAAATTTGATGGTAAGACACCTTGACAGGGTGTGTTATAATAATAGAATAATGGTAGGAATGCAGAGCTCAAAAACATAAGTATAATACAAGCTAAGGGTGTACGCTTGAGCCCTTCGGTTGTATTGGGCACAAATTCCGGAAGGGGGGTGAGAAATGCGGTAGTTAGAAAACATCGGGTGACTAAATTCTTTAAGGAGTATCAAAATGACGAGGAAAAAACTATTGATGTTGCTAGGCAGTGTCTGTCTAGTCTTGATGTTGGTAGTGCCGCTTGTAGTAGCCTGTCCTGCACCAACCCCTACCCCTACCCCGACCCCTACTCCTACCCCTACCCCTACCCCTACCCCAACACCGACTCCGACTGAGAAGGTGTTTAAAGCTAGGTTCGCCAGCTATGCACCTAGAGGGGTTTGGGCCGGAGACGACCTTTACCCAGCCTACTGTGACCGACTAGAGGCAATGTCCAACGGCCGGCTTGATATTGAATACACCGCTGCTGACGAGTTGGTAGGTAGCTATGATGTGCTTGAGGGAATAAGAACCGGGTTACTTGACTTTGGCGTCCCTTGGGCAGGACATTACTTTGGGACGCTGCCCCCGGCTGAGGTTGAGCAGGGTTTACCGTTAAGCCTAGAAAAACCATACGAGCAGATCTTGCTCTTTAGGACAAAGGGATGGGGTGAAATCCTTGAGAATAAGGTTTATGGTCCTTACGGTCTAAAGTGGATAGCCGAGGGTATTAGCTCCGGTACTCCAGTTATTTCCAGGGAACCCATTACCAGCCTGGATGATTTTGATGGGCTAAAGCTAAGGGCCTTGGGTGCCATGACCGACTTCTTTCCCAAATTCGGGGCTTCAATAGTTGTGGTACCTTATACCGATTTGTATTTGGCGTTGTCTCTGGGCACTATTGATGCCGCGGCAGGTCCTTGGATGGAGGAATACTGGGACTTGAAGCTTTATGAGTTTGCTAAGAATATATTAATGCCAGAGATATTGCCTACAGGCTCAAGCCCCTACCTGGTAAACATGGATTTTTGGAATAGCTTGCCCGACGACTTGCAGCAGATGTTTTACGCAGCGTCTTGGGAAAATAGTATCATGATGCTAGACATATATGACGCTGATTTGCAAGCCTGGGTAAAGATGAAAGAGGCGGGATGTAAAAAAACTTATCTATCCCCAGAGGATGTTAAAGAATTCAGAAGTGTAGCCGTGGAGCTGTGGGCCAGCACTGCTGCCAAGGACCCGGTGAACGCCGAGATGATTGACATACTCAAGAGTTACATGACTGACCTTGGCTATTTTGATTAAGTTTTTACCAACCTCATCTGCTCTTGTTCAAAGGGAGAAAGGTTTTGAAGGGGTAGAGAACCCCTTCAAAACCTTTCCTGACAGTGATATTGCATAAATTTTGTTTGCGGCTGCTCTAAGACGTAAAAGGTGGAGTCGATGAGAATAGTAGCAGCTTTTTGCAGGCTTATAGACGCTATAAGTGAGAAGATAGGAAAGGTAGTAAGTTTCCTTATTCTTATTCTTAGTTTTGCCCTGGTATATGAGGTGGTAGCTAGGTATGTGTTCAATAAGCCCACCCAATGGGCTCATGAATTAGGCATGTTTATGTTTGGGAGTGCTTGTATGCTGGCTGGCGCCTACGTTCTCCTACATAAGGCACATGTTAATCTTGACCTACTTTATTCGCGTGTAACTCGTCGGAAACAAGCCATTTTAGACCTAATTACCGCCCCGGTCTTTTTCTTTGTCACCATTTTGATAATATGGTATGGGATGGATTTTGCCCTAAACTCCTGGAAAATACTAGAAATTTCTTCCTCTCCGTGGCACCCTCCCTACTATCCTGTCAAAACGATAATACCCATAGCCGCCCTTTTACTGCTTCTTCAAGGCGTAGTCAAGTTTATCCGTGACCTCTTCTTCGTCATCCGCGGGAGGGAACTGGTATGAGCATAACAGTACTCACTGTAGCTCTGGTTCTCTCCGTATTGTTATTTTTTGTACTGGGACTACCGGTTGCTTTCACTTTGAGTGGCGTGGCTATGATATTCGCCCTTTTCCTATGGGGTCCAGCCGCCTTCTCGGCAGTGGTTCATGCTTGCTGGGGTTCAATGATGAGTTTCGTGATTGTAGCCATTCCCCTTTTTATTTTGCTGGGGAACATACTGCAACATTCAGGCATAGCTGGTGCGGCATATGACATGATACACAAGTGGCTGGGACCAGTGAGAGGTGGCTTGGCAATAGGAACTGTGCTGATATGTACCGCGATAGCGGCTATGGTTGGAGTAGTCGGGGCTGGTATTGTTACTATGGGCATCATAGCCCTGCCCGCTATGGAGGCACACAAATATGACCGGCGATTAGCCATGGGGTGTATCATGGCCGGAGGGTCACTAGGGGCGCTCATTCCCCCCAGTGTGCCGATGATACTTTTTGCTAATATCACAGCGGTGTCGGTAGGGAAGATGTTTGCTGGAGGAATCCTACCCGGGCTAATTCTGTCCTTCTTATACTGCACTTATATAGGAGTAAGGTGTATTCGAAATCCAGAAATGGGCCCCGCTGTGCCGCCTGAAGAGAAGGTTAGGTGGCGTGAGAAATTCGTCACCCTGAGGGGCTCAATTTTGCCCGTTATCCTTATTATTGGGGTGTTAGGGTCAATTTTCTCAGGGGCGGCAACTCCTACCGAGGCGGCTGCGGTAGGAGTTATAGGAGCACTAATATGTGCTGCCGTGTACCACAGACTTAACTGGCCGATGATAAGAGATGCCTGCTACGATACCATCAGGCTCTCTGGCATGGTTATGTGGATTCTGATTGGAGCCAGCGTCTTCACCCGCTTTTACATGGGTATGGGGGCAGCACATCTAGTCGAGGAAATGGTAATGGCTTCAGGACTAAGCCCCTGGGCTGTCCTGCTAATGATGCAGCTCAGCCTGATGGGCCTGGGGATGATTATGGATGATTACGCTGTCGTCCTGATTGCTGCCCCCATTTATACTCCTATAATCGTAGCCCTGGGCTTTAACCCCCTATGGTTCGGAATTCTATTTATGGTTAATTTGCAGATAGCCTACCTGTCACCACCCTACGGCTTTGCCCTGTTTTATATGAAAGGGCTTGTCTCTGACAGGGGTATACCAATGTCAGAAGTCTGGCGTTCTATCCTGCCCTTCATTCCACTTCAGATAATTGGTTTGGGGTTAGTCATGATATTCCCCCAGCTGGCGCTGTGGTTACCCGGGCTGATTTTCAAATAGGAAAGGAGGACAAAGAAGTAACAAATAGGCTATTTGGTCGCGAATGAGAAGATAAGATGACTAAGAATTAAAGTAGGAGGTAAAGATGTCAGTAAATTTTTCAGATTATAGCTTTAAGGAAGCACCAAAAATTGTCACCGAGATACCAGGTCCTAAAACGAAATCTCTAATTGAAAGGGACATGGCAATTGACAGTAACTGGGTGTCTTATCCGAGAACGTTGCCTATAGCTTTAGAGGAGGGGAAGGGAGCAACAGTTAAAGATGTGGATGGGAATATATTTATTGACCTTTTTGCTGGCATAAGTGTGCTGAATTTTGGGTATTCTAACCCTTATATCATGAAATATGTCAGAGAGCAACTGGGTAAGTTAACCCATTGTCTTGACTTCCCGACTCCAGTAAGACTTGAATTACTTCAAAAATTGAATGCGACTGCGCCATTGGGACTAAAGGACAATTGTAAGATTTATTTTTCTGCCCCAACCGGTTCAGAAGCGGTAACAGCAGCCATCAGGCTGGCTAAATTACAAACTAAACGAAATACCGTGATAGCGTTTTGGGGGAGTTACCACGGTGCCAATGGTGAATCCATGGCAGTAAGTTCGTGGACGGGTGGCTATAAATCCCAGCATCTACCAATGCTTCCTGACGTGCATTTTGTTCCATTCCCTTATTGCTATAGATGTCCATTCGGTAGAGATTATCCTGATTGTAGTCTACTGTGTTTGGATTTTCTGAAGAATGTGTTAGAAAATGGCTTTTCTGGAGCTTGTCAACCGGCAGCCATAATTCTAGAGTCGGTTCAGGGAGAAGGCGGGATACATATTCCCCCCAGAGAATATATACAAGGGCTCAGAAGAATTTCTGCGGACAAAGGGATACTTTTAATATTCGATGAGATTCAATCTGGAATGGCCAGAACAGGTAAAATGTGGGCTTGTGAGCACTACGGGGCGACTCCTGATATTATGACGGCGTCAAAGTCGCTTGGGGGTGCAGGGACTCCTTTAGCCGCGGTCTTTTACAAGAAAGAGCTAGACAAGTTTCCTCCTGGTACCTGTATAGGAACATTCAGAGGAAACGCTCTGGGGATGGCCGGCGGTCTAGGAGCTTTAGATTTCATAAAGGAAACAGACCTGTTAACCCATGTTGAAACGATAAGCAAGGTGCTAAACAAAGGTTTGAATAGGTTAAAAGACAAATATGAGGTGATAGGTGACGTACGGCAGCTAGGATTGATGGCGGCTGTTGAATTTGTTAAAGACAGAGAAACTAAGGAGCCTTGGAAGGAATTTCTTGATAATGTCTTGCTAGAATGTCTTAAACGAGGAGTATTGGTCTGGAAGGCAGGTTATTATTTTAATGTTCTTCGCTTGCTGCCGCCACTTATTATTACTGAGGGATTAATTAATAGAGCAATTACACTTATTGATGAGGCGATTGATAGTGTGATAAAGAAGAACAGATGATATATAATGACTAGGGTTATCTTGGAAACAAAAAGACGAAAACAGCTTTGGCTCAATGACTTGGCTACATAATTCCGTAATGTCCTACCAGTAGCTTTATCGGCTGCCGCCTCACTACCTGTTTCCCCACCATACCCTTCTTAACAGCATTCACATCAACCACGGAGCGGGCCAGACTGTAAAGAAAACTCCTTAAACCCATGTCCAGCCTCTTCAACTGCTGTCGGCGAATAGCACAGCTTCTGCGAAGTCAGCCTGAGTCAATTCCTAGGGCTTTTGCCCTCTTTTTGTTTCTTTCTTACGTTCAAATTGAGATTAAAAATCCGCGACAAAATCGCGACGAACTAGAAACAACAGGTTGTCACTAAAAAGCACTTCAGCTTCAAAATGGCTTTTCCGCAATTGACACAATCGTTCTATTTTGTATCTAACGGTGTAGAACGGCACCCCTGCCCTAGAATTACGAAACCGCTGCTCTACCTCTGAGCTACGCTGGCTTGAGCTAAGTATAGCACAGAAGCCGCCGGCTGATAAAAGCTAATTATATCTTCCCGAGCAATATTTTAATAAACGGGAACAGACCGAGGAAGAGGATAAACACAGCACAGCCGACAGCCGCCGCCACCAAATTTATCCCGGCAACCTCAGGACCAAACTGCCATAAAACACTATCTAACCAGCTACCGAAAAACCCACCCATCCAGCCCAAGCCTATAGTCTTAAGCCGCCCGCTAGGCATAACCACCGGCGCCAGCTTATTGCCAACAAACCTGAGCAAGACAGCGATGGCTAGCAAAATAAAAAAACCAACTACACTCATTTTAGCCCCAAGCTAGTTTAGCAACTTATCGTCCCGTGTCAAGAGATTATCTATTAACCTCACCCCCTTAATCTTACCCCACGAAATCAGGATTTCGCGGGGACCCCTTAATCCCCCTCCTGCAAAGAATACATCTCCCTATTATGGAGAGGGGGAAGGAGAAAAAAGAGGGGCTGACGCCTCTCTTAGACACCCCAAAAAGTAAGAGAGTTAAAGAGAGGCGAAGCCTCTCTTAATTAAATATTTCCCCCTTCCCTTAATAAGGGAAGGGGGTCAGGGGGGTTCCCAGAAAAATCATAGATTTTTCTGGGTGCTGAGGGAGATAGGTTGCTAAACGACCTGTGTCAAATTGATTGACGCTCAGATAGGGTTATGGTAGTATAAAGGGCTATGCAGGTAGAGGAAGAGCTGGCAAGATTACCAGCCGACAACGATATGCTACTGACCATTGGTGTTTTTGACGGCGTTCACCTGGGTCATAGATACCTGATTGCCCAACTAAAGAAGTTTGCCCGGCAACAGGGTTTGCTCAGTGGCGTGGTAACCTTTCGCCAGCATCCCCAAGAGGTGCTGTCACCGCAAACTAAGCTACCATTCTTGACCGACCTTGGACAAAGAACCAACCTGCTCAAGAATGAGAGCGTTGAGGCTATTATTACCCTATCCTTTACCCCTGAACTAGCCCAGCTCAGCGCTCGGCAATTCGTGGCTCTATTGATGAAACACCTTAGAATGCGGGGAGTGGTAACTGGATCTGACTTCGCCCTGGGTCAAAACAGGGAAGGCAATACTGATGCCCTGCGCCGCCTGGGACAGGAAATGGGCTTCAGCGTCACTGTGGTGCCACCGATAATAATAGATGGTGAGGTGGTAAGTAGTACCGCCATCAGGAAAGCTCTAGCTCAGGGGGATATGAAACGGGTGCAAAACCTGGTTGGGCGCCCCTTCAGCCTTCACGGGCGGGTAATTCCGGGGGCAAGACGAGGCATAGAGTTGGGCTTCCCCACCGCCAATCTGGACATAGACCCGGAGCAAGCTCTCCCCCCCGACGGCGTTTATGTCAGCCGGACTCATATTGACGACCAAGCTTATCTCTCGGTGACTAACATTGGCCAGCGTCCTACCTTCGGTGGCGGTGAGCGGGTGGTAGAGGTTTATCTCCTTGACTACCATAGCGACCTATACGGGAAGGAGCTAACCATTGATATCATTGAACGACTCCGCGGCGAGAAAAAATTTGACACGCCGGAAGAATTGAAGAAACAAATAGCCGAGGATGTAAAACAAGGAAAAGCCGTACTAAAAACCAGAGGTGGAAACTAGACTATGTTGAACCAAGACATCAGTTATTTGCTAAAGCGAGGGGTAGCTGAAATCATCGTTAAAGATGAGTTATTACAGCTACTGCGCTCAGGCAAAAAACTGCGACTAAAGGAAGGTTTCGACCCCAGCTTCCCTGATATCCACTTAGGTCATATGGTAGCACTACGGAAACTACGCCAATTCCAGGAGCTAGGACATCAAATTGTCCTCATCGTTGCCGATTGGACAGCCCAGATTGGCGACCCCAGTGGCATGTCTACCACCCGGCCTATGCTCTCCAGAGAACAGGTTCTAGCTAACGCCGAAACTTATATGCAGCAGTTCTTTAAGATAGTTGTTAAAGAAAAGACAGAGATTAGGTGGCAAAGCGAGTGGTTTGGTAAATTTACCCTCACTGATATCATTCAGCTCACTAGTAAGTTTACTGTTGCTCAGTTATTGGCTCGGGAGGACTTCAGCACTAGGTATAATGCCGGGCGCCCCATTGCCATGACCGAACTACTCTACCCCCTGCTCCAAGCCTATGACTCAGTAGCTATTGAGGCTGACGTTGAGTTTGGCGGCACTGACCAGAAGTTTAATTTCCTAGTCGGCAGGGAGCTTCAGTCTATGGTCGGGCAGCGTCCCCAGCAATGCTTTATGACACCCCTCCTCATCGGCACCGATGGCAGTCAAAAGATGAGCAAGAGCCTGGGTAACTATATCGGTGTTGCTGAGCCACCGGAGGAGATATACGGCAAGGTGATGTCTATCTCTGATAGCCTTATCCTGCAATACTTTGAGCTGGTGACTGATGTCCCTGATGAGGAGCTAGCCGAATTCAAACAAGAGCTTGAGAACAAAACCATTAACCCAATGACGCTTAAGAAGCGCCTGGCTAAGGAAATCATAGCCCAGCTCTACGACCAAAAGACAGCCGCTGAAGCTGAGGAGCATTTTACCCGAGTTTTCCAGAGACGAGAGCTGCCCGAGGAAATACCCAAAGCACGCAGTGGCGAGCTGTTACAGATGATAGTTGAAAAGGGTCTGGCTAAAAGTCGGAGCGAGGCAAAGCGCCTCATTGCACAAGGTGCTATAGATGTCAATGGCAAAAAAGTTACCGATGCCCATAAGATTGTCCCTAAGGACAGTGTCATAAAAGTAGGCAAACGAGGCTATATAAAGTCTACTTAGCATCAATTAAAAATTGTCTAAACCAGACGGTTAAAAACCAGCCCCGCCGGCACCTTAGGATAAAAGTAGGTCGACTTTCTCGGCATCCGGTCGCCGACATCAGCGATGGCTTTAATCACCGCCGGCTTAATTGGGCTTAGCAGAAAGGCTAGCTGGTATTCCTGCTCTAACACCCGGTTCACCGCATCCTGCCCATCATAACTATAGCCAATGGTTACTGCCTCCCCACCACCTAATCCCAGCAGCTTCTCCAGTATGACATGGTCAAGGACGCTAACATTCAGCCTCTTATATAGCTCGGAATGAAAGTAAGGCATCAACTGGCTGGCACTAGTAAAATCACGCAGCCTTAATATGAGAAGGCGGTCTTCAGTCACACCAAAAAGAACCAATCTAACTTCGTCTGTCTCCCCGGCAGCTAGTAAATGGTTAACTTGCTGCCAGACACGGGGTATATCTAGCGGTAGCTCTTCTACCTCAAAGAACAAGCCTAACTCGGTCATCAACTGGCTCAGGGTGGCTCTGGATATTCCCCGAACCAGCCTGTGAGGAGGTAGAATGATAAGCCCGGGGTTGGAGAAATCTACCAGCGCCATCATCACAAAATTAAACGCCTCATCCCCTGACACTGGCGAAGAACAGGCAATCCTCTCCCGCTGGTAAGTAAGGGCGCTCTCATAGCGGTGGTGCCCATCGGCAATATACAGCGGCTGACGAGCGAGATAACCAGCTAGCTGATTAATAACCTCGGGCTGGGTGATGTCCCAGACATTGTGCCTTTCGCCACTAGCCTCACTGAAGCTAATTATGGGCTGGCTTTTCTCTGGTGCCGCCAGTAACGAAGCGACCTGCCGTCCCTTGTCTTCAAACAGAGCCAAAATTGGGCTGGTATTGGCTTGAACTGCCCACAGCAGACTCAAGCGGTCACTCTTGAACTCAACCAGGGTGCCCTCATGAGGGCGGACTACCATCTTATCCCAATCTTCCAACCTGACGCGAGCGATTATACCGCGGCGCCTGAATTCCTTCCCCTTATAGTTGAAATAATGGTCATGGAGGTAGATAGCCGGCGCCTGGTCAACCACCAGAACACCCTGCTCCAGCCATCGCTCTAAGGTAGCTGCGGAACGAGTATATTTGTTGTCCGTAGCCGTATCCTGAGGTAACCCCCGTCCACATTCTACCCGGGCAAAGTTATACCGGCTCCGGTGATAGAGCTCCCGCTGTAACTGTGGGCTAATAATGTCATAGGGGGGACAGATAATGCCAGCCAGGTCTTTAACCAGCAGTTGATTATAACGCACCCCCAGGAAGGGACGAATTTCAGCCACGGTTTCCTCTTTTATACAGGGGATTCTGCTCGCCTAGTTTACCGTATAATATATAAAGGGGCAAGTTTCTAGAAATTATTTAGAAACCCATCCCCCTGACCCCCTTCCCTATATTAAGGGAAGGGGGAGAGTAGGTAAGAGAGGGGTTTCACCCCTCTCTAAAATCTCTTCCCCCTCTCCTTTAAAAGGAGAGGGGGATAAAGGGGATGAGGTTAATAAATAATCTTGCTACCAGATAACCAAAATGTCCATTATGGTATCATTGACTGGCGATCCTTGATAGTCATTTAACCGGGAATAGCTCTGGTTTATGATGACTTTGACCTCATCATCAAACTGTGGCTCAAAGTAGACAACTCCTTTATCACTGGTGTCAAAGGCTATTATTGAGTGCCCACCTTCCCGAAAGCGCAGCTCAACAAAAGCGCACCGTAACCCTTCAGCCTCAGCATTATTGCACACATCCCTAGCGAAGTGGCTACATGTATAGCTGTCCTCGACATATCTATTCCTGTCTGTCTTGTCCTCTCTCAAGAAGACGACCGCTTCTTTATAGGTCGGGT
>Ga0172363_10001323_pt1 | contig 19918 bp, 14 predicted proteins | sample LakKivs2_kivu2a2_FD_114541 | JGI IMG/M metagenome (GOLD analysis project Ga0172363, IMG submission 114541) | Sediment microbial communities from Lake Kivu, Rwanda - Sediment s2_kivu2a2 | ecosystem: Environmental > Aquatic > Freshwater > Lake > Sediment | place: Rwanda: Western Province, Lake... | reverse complement strand
GATCGTTGTCCGCAGATCGGAGTAGCCTTGCTTGAGCTTGGCCAGCACGTCGCTCGGCGGGGTGAAGCTCAAGGTGTTCCACTTCCCAAGGGGGAGAGGCGTGAGCTCTACCTGGCCGAGGTACTGGTTGTTCAAACCGAGAGAAGGGATGCTTACGTAGAGCTGGGTAGCTCCGTACCAGTAGGGGCTGAGCTGCTTCAGTTCGGAGGGCAGCATGATGTCGTAGTGAATGACGTTGCCCACCCGAAAACCGAGGGAGGGCATGGCCACGCTTTGCACCGGAACGTATCCATGCGAGAAGACCGCCAACGAGCGTGAGCCCTGCGAGGTGTTCGTCGAGATGCTGAGGCTGCCCGGACCACTCCAGATGATCGACCAATCAGTCGCCGCCGTCGCCTCGAATCCAAGTATCCTATCGGTGTCGACGGTGGTCAACGCCCCTTGCTTGACCTCAACCTCTTCCTGGCCCCCCCCCCCGACGGCACGAGACAGCAGCGAGTGCAACGATCGCCATCACGCCCGTACTGAAGATTCTTCGATTGGACTTTGTCATCTTCATGCCTCCTTTGCGTGCGAACCAAAGTGAACCCTTCACGGCGCGAAACCTCGCCGATCGCATCCCCAACACCGGCAAGTACAAAGTAGAACTCCCTTCATTATGTTCTGTCAAGGGATCGAGATGTACCCCTGATCCGGCGACAAGGCGCGGGATCGGGGGGTAACCAGCGGTAACGCTTGGCTTCTGGTGCAACGAAGCCGACACCCGCTGGGTGAAGCCGGCGGTCGTGGTCGTGGTCGTGGCCGTGGCCGAGCAACTTCTCCGTCGTGCTGCCGAGAAGTCTGTATGTTCGGCTTCCAGAAACTCGATGTGTATCGTTGCGCGGTAACGTTCCTGGGCGCGGCTTCGGCGCTGGCCGAGCGAGTTCCCCGCGGGCACAGCGCGCTGGCTGACCAGCTTCGCCGGGCCGCGCTGTTGGTTCCACTCAACATCGCCGAAGGTAGTGGCAAAGGCACCATGGAGGACCGCGAGGCGCGCAGCTTCTACGCCATCGCCCGGGGTTCGGCCTTGGAATGCGCCGCCATCGTCGATGCCTTGGCGGCCCTGCGATTCGTGCCTGGCGACGAGGCAAACGGCGCCCACGATCTCCTCGAACGCATCGTCTCGATGCTCACCCGAATGGCTCGGGTGGGGGAATGAGCGGCTAGCAGCGACGGTTATTGGCGCATGGGTTTGCAAAAGGCTCCCGCGCAACAGAGTCCCCAAGGTCTTCTGCCCTTCGACTTCGATGAAAGCGACGACAGCGACGAGGTCACCGGCCGCGCGGGGCTACCGCTGCTGCTGGAAACCATGATGGCCTTGCGGGTGGGCCAGGCGGTCAAGCAACACGTCAAGCTCCGCAAGCGCAACGCGGGATTCGCCGAGGCCGAGATGGTGGAGGATTTGGTGCTACTGCTCGGCATGTTTGCCCCACACGCCTCAACCTCGGTGTGTCTTGGGTGTCTCCTGCACGCAACAAGAAGAACCGCTTGACCGATAGATAGGCATGTCCCTACCCCGTGCCATCATCCCTGGTCGCCGCTACCTCATCACCCGCTGCTGCTCCGAGCGCCGCTTCCTCATGCGTCCCGACCGGGAGACCAACAACGCGTTCATCTATTGCATGGCCCTCGCCGCGCGCAAGACCCACGTCGGCATCGTCTGCGTCGGTACCACCAGCAACCACGGTGAACAGCGCAAGCTAGGAGCCGAGCGCACGCCGTACAAGCTTGCGAGCCAGCTCCTCGAAGAAGGTCGCCAGCTCGCGCTTGCTGACTTTGCGGATCATCTCCGGCAGCTCAGTCAGCCGTTCGACGGCAAGGAGCTTCTCGGCTAGCGTGGCGGGCGCCGGCCCGACCTCGAACTTCGCCCGCACGTAAGCCAGAAGGCGGTCAAGATCGCGCTCCGGCCCCTCGCGCAGCAGGAAGTAGATGTCCACGAAGTCACGCTCTCGCGTCCGGGTCAGGAGCGCCTGCAGCTTGTTGACCGTCATGTCAAGCAGAGACTCGACTCGGAGTCCCTGCCAGGTGGTGCGCTTCGCGATAGGCTCGTAGGGGTAGTACGCAATATTGACATGCCCGATTTCGCGTTCGCCGTCCAGCACCGCCAACGTCCGCCGCACATCGAATGACCTCGACTCCACACCGAGACCGACCGAAAGGATGGCTCTCGCAGCCGCGGTCTCGTCGCCCGCGCTCGGCATCCGCTCCAGGAAGAGATCGATGTCGTCCGAGCGGCGATGATGCAGATAGAAGAGAGAGAGTGCGGTCGCTCCACCGAAAACCGCATCTTTCGCCAGCGACGTCTTGCCCAGGGCTATCAGTACCCGGAGCTGCCACGCGCGAAGCTCAGGCGGCGCGTTCGAGGTCGCGCTTCTCTTCGATCCAGATCTCAAGCAGCCGCCGAGTCTCCCGTGCCAGCGTCAGGCGAGGCAACGCGGCCACGAGCGTGTCCGAAGGGAACCTCGCCAACTCTCGCCAGAATCCCGATTCGATCACCTCCTGCAGAAGGGAGACGATACGTTCAGGATCGTCGCGATCCACGTCCACGAAGCGCAGACCGCGGTCGCAGGTGAAGACCTGGAATCGACGGAGACCACGTTGACGACGCACCCACCGATTGTGCCACTGGCCACGACGAGATGCCACCCCCATGGATTCGCGCGATGGCCTCCTGTCCTTCGCCAGGTCGCCGTCCGGGGACCTCAAGGCCACCCTCTCGCGGCGAAGAGAGGCCAATCCAGAAAGCGCGGTCCGCAGGGCACACACGCGCGCGTGGCGCGGAGCGGCGCAGAGTGGCGAGTTGCCGGCGCAGTGCCAGGTTCTTGAGGGCGAGTTCGGCACGGGTCCGGAAGGCGCAGCGAAGGCTGCCGAGTAGGCTGAGAAGCAGGGCGAACATGGGTAGGTGGCGCACGATGCCATCGAGCGGGAGTTGTCCCTACCAATTCCAACGGCACCAACGTGCCGGGGCTTGGACGAGACGCATTCGGGTCGAAAAGATGCGCGACGCGCTCCGGCGTGCACTCAGGCAAGAATCGCCCTGCCAGCGCTTCTTCCGCCGGCAGCAGCGCTTCTTCCGCTGGCAGCAGCAGGGTCGGTCATGCCCCGGACGGCACACAGGAAGAACAACCTGGCCCTCCGCGCTCGGCAGGCTCTCTTCCGTGGACCAAACGGACGCCGAGCACGGAGGGCCCCCACCTCCACCCACTGCGAGTAACTGATCCTTCCCGGCCGGCGCAGCAGCGTACGAGGAACTGCGCTAACCGAGACCGATAAGACCTTCAACATATTGACTTGCTGCAAACGTCCACGGGTCGCCCGGGCTCACGCGTGCGAGCTTGCCGCGGAAATCTTCGATATTCTTGTAGCCGTGGCTTCCCATCCAGGCGTCGAGCTCGGCCAACATCTTGCCGATGACCGGTGGCTTCTCGCGGATGATGGCGCCAACCACCTGGGTGGCACGCGCCCCCGCCAGAATCATCTTGGCCAGGTCACGCCCGGTGCTGATGCCGGTGCTGGCGGCAATGCCGGCCCGCACCTGGTTCGATAGCAAGGCCACCCAGCGCAAGGGAAGGAGCGAATCGCGTGACTCGGTTTCCTGGTAGCGCGCCTTCTTGGCTTCGGAATCGACGTCGATGTCGGGCTGGAAGAGCCGGTTGAACATCACGAAGCCGTCCGCGCCCGCCTCCTCGAAGCGGGAAACCACGTTGGGCAGATGGGTGTAAAAGGGGTGCAGCTTCACGCCGATGGGGATGCGAACCGCGCCGCGCACCTCGTTGAGGATACCAAGCTCGCGATTCTCGATATCGGCCGCGGTGATGGCCGGGTCGCTGGCGGGCGAGTGCAGGTTTAGCTCAAGCCCATCCACGCCGGCGCCTTCCAGGGCCTTGGCGTACTCCGCCCACTGGACCTGGGTCACGCAGTTGATGCTCGCGATGAGCGGGATCTTCACCGCCTTGCGCGCTTCCGACACCCAGTACACGTGGGTGCGCGTGCCGGCGTGCTGCAGGCGGGGAAACATGGAGATTGCTTCCGCCGAGGTGTCGTTGTGCTCGGCCAAGTCGCGTTCGAAGGCCTCCGCATCGATGCGCACCTGCTCCTCGAAAAGCGATTTCAAGACCACCGCGGAGGCTCCTGCCGCCTCCATCGCCTTGACGGTGTCGACCCGAGTGGATAGCGGGGATGAACCGACGATGAGGGGGTTGCGCAGCGAGAGACCCATGTAGCTTGTTCCTAGGTCGGCCATGACGTGCTCCTTTCTTAACAGGACGGGAAAGGTCCCATTTGGTCCGGGGGAAGGATTCCCGAATCGGTCTGGCTATCGGATGACGACCGCGTGCCAAAGGTGACAAGAAAAGCGGGAGGCAGGGTCGGCCCGAGAACCGTCGGGCTGCCCGTCGCGTTCGCGGCCGTGACGGCCCGGCCCTCTGACCCGAAGCGCTAGCCGGCGCGCACGCTGGCGACGATGGCGAGGGCCGCGCGGCAGCGGGCGCGGATCTCGTCCCATTTGCCACTGGCCACGTCTTCCTTCTTGGCCAGCCAGGTTCCGCCCACCAGGGCGACCGTGTCGAGCTTGAGGTAGCTCTCCAGATTCGCCGTGGTGATTCCGCCCGAGGGCATGAAGCGCACGCCCGTGTGCTTGAATGGCGACGAAAGCGCCTCCAACATGGCAACACCGCCCGAGGCCTCGGCCGGGAAGAACTTGAGCAACCTGCAGCCGAGATCCAGGCCGGCTTCGATCTCGCTCGGCGTGGCTACGCCGGGAATGAAGGGCAGGCCCATCTCCTGAGCCCGCCGGACGATGCGCGGATTCAAGCCCGGGGCCACGGCAAAGGCTGCGCCGCAGGCACGGGCGGTTTCCAGATGGGCGGTGGAAAGCACGGTGCCCGCGCCGACGAGCAGCGCGGGCCTTTCCGCGCGGAGCTTGCTCATGACCTCGGCCGCGGCGGCGGTGCGGAAGGTGATTTCGATAACCGGCAAACCGCCCTCGAGCAAGGCGTCCGCAAGCGGGAGGGCGTGCTCGACCTTGTCGACGGCGATGACCGGCACGATGCCGTGACGGGCGACGCGATCGAAGGCGGATTCCTCGACCACGGTCATGCTCCCGACAGCTTGTCCTGGATCTTACGCACGTAGAGGCGCAGATGGTCGTAGCCGACCGGGCGATGGAATTGCGCGCTCACCTCCGGGGGCAGCTCTCCTCCGCAGGCCGGATCCACCACCAGGAATCCGGCGTGCTGGACCGCCTCGGCCAGGTTGCCGAGCGCGGCCGCGGGCACGGCGGGCGGGCGGCCCGTGTTGGGCGCAACCAGGCTGCCGAGCGCGTAGATGCCGTTGGCGAACGGCCGCCCGCAGTCGAGCACCGCGACCCGGTCGTTGAAGCCCGGGGCAGGCCGCGCTTTCGGCAAGCGCGCCAGGGTGTACTCGCCGACGGCACGCGGGGTGTCGGCGTGGTTGAGCGCGAAGCCCAGGAACGCCAGAGAGCTGGCAATCGAGTTCCAGTTGCTGGCGCGGTCGGTGGTCCAGATCATGTGGGTGACCGACAGGCTCGACAGCTCGTCGTAGATGGCGGCGGGCGATTGCAGGGTTTCGTAGCTGATGCGGCCCTGCCACTGATCGTTGACCACGAGGCGGCCGATGCCCATCTGCAGGTTCAGCTCGTGGAGCAACACGCGCGCATCGGGAGGCAGCTCCATGCCGAGCTCGCTGAGCGCGCCGTAGGGAGCGAGGCGGCGCTCGGTGCACAGGAAACCCGAGGCCAGGAAATTGGAGGCCGCGCGCAGGGGCGAGTCGTGGACCAGGTTGTGGGTGGGGAAGAAGGGCACGTCGCCGCCCCACACGATCTGCGCCGCGACCAGCACCACGACCAGGGCGCGCACGAGCAGGTGCCTTCGCCGCCACACGAGGCCCAGGGTGGCGACGGTCGCCGCGGCCATGAAGGGCAGCCACGCCTGGAGCAAGCGATCCTGGTGGTTCGAGAGGTACCACACCACGAGCGTAACCATCACGCCGAGATAGGAAAGCCACAGGCGCGGATGCGCGCGCACGAAGGGCAGGCACAGCATGCTCAAGGTGAAGAGCGACCCGAACACGGGCCAGTCGCGGTGATTCGACCACCAGTCGTTGGGAACGAACGAGAAGTTCAGGGTGGCCAAGAGCGCGTCCTTGACCCCTTCCCAGCCGGGCTTGGGCGGGAAGGTGAAGGACAAGAAGATCTTGAAACTGCCCGGCGACTCCGGCGTCCAGGGGTGGACGTGCAGGCTGCGGTAGAACACCGGGTACATCGGGTCGCCGTACCAGAGCCAGTTCTTGAGCCAGTGAGGCGCGCTCACGAGCAGGACGGTGGCGCCACCAAGCAAGAGCGCCGCCAGCACAGGTTGTCGCGCGCCCCGCAGGCGGCGCAGGCCCAGCCAGGCCGCCCGCACCAAAAACGCGCACGCCGGAAAGCAGAGCATGCTCCAGGCGGAGTACTTGGAGAGCAGCACCGCCCCGGCCACGGCCCCGAAGAGGACGGCGTCGCGCACCGCCCACGAGCGCCAGACTCGGATGAGGGCGAGGCCGAGCGGGATGCACCACAGCGCCGCCATGTGATCGGCGCCCGCGTGCAGATTGCCGTCGTAGAGGAAGACGCCGGGGAAGAGGAAGATGGCCACCCAGGTGCGACGGCCCGAGGCGTGCGGATCAAGGGTGCGCACCAGCGTCGGAATGCTGGCGATGGTCGCGAGGAAGACGGCGAGTTCGAGGTGGGCGCAGAGCTCCAGCCGGTCGAAGAGGATGGATCCGGGCAAGAGGAAGGCCCAGGTGTAGACCAGGCTGGCTGCATGCGGGTAGGCCGAAAGCCACCACCCCTCGGGGAAGGGCTTGACCGCGCCTTGCAACGCGTACTGCTGCGCCAGCGGCAGGTGGTACCAGCGCGCATCCCAACTGAACGGCTCAGGCGTGAGGAGCTGGAAGTAGACGAGTGCGATCCCGCCCAGGCCGAAGACGACGAGGGCCAGTTCGGGCACGGAGCGAATCACGGCCGCGCGCCGCCAAGCACGGATGGCCTCGCACATCCGGGAGGCGCCGAGCGCGAGAAACGCGAGCGGCAGGAGAAAGAAGGTGAGCGGGCCAAGCAGGCCGCAAAGGCCGAGCAAGAAGATGGCGAGCTGGAAGACAAGCACGCCGACGGGAAAGGCGAAAACGAGGTTGCCCGAGCCCTGGTCCGAGGCCAAGCCCGAGCGAGCGAGCAGGAACGCCCCCATGGCGGCGCAACTCGCGGCCCACAAACCGGCCAGGCTGGCCGCGACGAGATAGCGCCAGAAGAGCCAGCGCTCGATGGGATAATGCGCACCCACGACACGTAGGAAGATGACGGTCGCCGCGATGAGCGCGAGGCAGAGCAAGACGGTGCGCACCCGCTCGCCTCGCGAAGCGCGGGGAGAAGGTGGCACGGCTTGGGGGGATTCTGGTCGGGTTTTCGGCACGTCGGGTCGGGTTTTCGGCACGTCGGGAATCACGGCTGCTTTCCTTGGCGCAGTATGCCCCAAACGCGCGGCCGTGACGACGCCGTCGCGGAGCATCTCAAATACCGGGTGGTTTGAAAGCCGCGTGATTCTCGGATGGTTCACCACAGAGAGCACAGAGACCGCAGAGAAAGATGGAGGGGTTCGGCTGGGGTTGGAAGCTCCAAAGTGCCCTCTCTTGCGGCCTCTGTGTGCTCTGCCTTCTTGGTGGCCTCTGTGGTTTTCCGCCTCGGACCGCCAGGTTTTGCCAGGACACCGCGTTGCGCTCGATGCCCGTCAGGGCGGGGCGTCGCCCACCAAGGCGCCGTATTCCTCGGAGAGCATGAAGACGACCAGCTCGCGCAGGGTCTGCGATGCGCGCAGTTGTTCCTGCCTTCGCGCCGCACTGGCCTCGCCGACGGAGCCGTCCTCCTTGTGGCCGCCGGTCAACCCGCGCAGGGCGGCGAGCGGCTGGCCGCACGCGAGAAGCCCGATGCAATCCGCGGTGTAGCGACAACCGCGAATGTAGTCCTGCAGCTCGGGGAGGCGCGCGAGGGCATGGGTTGCGTCTTCCAGCATCTCGCCGCGGATCTCCTCCCACAGGATGCGGGAAGCCACCTCCGACTTGCGCAGTCGCACAAGCCACGGCAGCGTGGCCTCGTCGGCTCTCTCCTCGGCCAGCTCGAAGGGCGTGGCCGGAGCCCCGGCCGCGCGCAGCACCGCGCGCAACATGCCGCGCAGATCATCCTGCGACATGCGCAGAACGGCCAGCGTGCCCGCGCGCGCCTGTTCGAGCGCGCGGGCCAAGAAGAAGCACAACTCCGCCGCCGGCATGGACTCGGCGCGACGCCCGACCAAGACGCTTGCGGGCTGGGTTGCCGACAGGGTCACGTCCATCCCCTCGCCGTGCACCACCACACGGAAGCTCTTGGGCATGCGCAGCTCATCGCGCAGTTTCTCGAACAAGGCGACGGTTTCGGGTGACGGCGGGCTCGGCGCCACTTCCACCGTACCCGAGCTCGCCAGGGCCGGGGCGAGGTGGTAGAGCACCTTGCGCAGGTGCCCCCGGCACAGAGGATGCACGACCTTGCCGAACGCGAAGGCCTCGGACTCGGCCGCCGCATTCTCGCCCAGCACAGCCAGACGGGCACCGGCACCCAGCCCCGGATCGACGAAATGCACCAGGCTGTACGCGGCTCGGGCGCGTGCCAAGTGGCCGCCCCGCTCGAGCAGCCGCGCCACGAGCAGCGCCTGGCCGACCGCGCCCGGGTCATTCGCGACGGCGCGCAGGCCCGCCTCGCACAGCTCGGCCTCGAAGGTGTCGGGCAAGGTCGCGCCCAAGAAGCGCAACACGACCTCCAGCGAATCCAGACCCCCACCCACCACCCGCTGGGCCAACTCGCCCAAGCGTTTTGCCGCCACATCCGCGCGCAGAGGCGCTCCCAGGTTGGGCGATTCCAGGGCCGCCTCGGCCATCGCCTCGTCGTTGCGGAAGAGCAAAGCCGCCACCGCCACCAGCAAGCCCGCGTCGTGCTGGTCGGACTTGGAAGAGGCGGCCGCGCGCAAGAGGTCCCCACCCAGGTCGGCCAGACTGCCGAAATCCCCCAGCGCCCAGTAGTAGGCAGCCAGGCGCGCGAGGTTGGGCGCGAGATTCGGGTCGAGATCCGAGGCCCGCAGATAGGCGTCGATGGCGCCGTCCAGGTCGGACAGCGCGGAACGCATGATCTCGCCCTTGCGAAACAGGGCTTCCGCCTTCTGCGGCGGATCGACGAGAACCCGTGAGAGCCGCTCGCACAGGTTGGCCGCCCCACGGTGCTGCCCCAGGCGCTCCAAGGTGGTGATGAGCAGCTCCAGGGTCGACGGACGATCCGGGTCGCCGGCCAGGGCCAGCTCCAGGTTCTGGCGTGCGGCCGCAAGGTCGCCGAGACCGAGGTAGACCTGGCCCAGGCGCTGGCGCGCCAGGGTCAGCCGGTCCACCGCGTCCTTGGGCAGCATCCGCACCACCTCCTGCAAGTGGAGCGCCGCCAGGGCCAGATCCCCGCGCACAAGCGCGAACCCGGCCAGTGCTTCACGCGCGCTGTCGTTGTGCGGGTCGAGCGCGACCACCTCGCGGTAGGCGGCCTCGGCCTCAACGTGATCCCCGAACATCTCGGCCAGCTCGGCCCGACGGGAGGCGAGGGTATGGGGCGCGACCACGGCGGGCGCGCTCGGCACCTCGGACAGTCGGGCGTAGGCCTCGCGTGCCTTGTCCCATTCCTGGGCCCGGTACGCCAGGTCGGCCACCATGGCCAGGGCCCCGGCTGAACCGGGGTTGATCTCCAGGGCCTCCTCGAGCTCATCCCGGGCCTGCAGGATTTCCCCGCGCGCGATGAGCATGCGCGCGCGCACCACGAGCTGCTCGGCACGCGACGCCGGCGAGGAGTCGAGCTTGACGGCCTCATCGAGCATGCGCTCCGCGGCCTGCAGGTCACCCTTGCGCTCGGCCGCCTCCGACAGCGCCACCTGCAAACGGGCACGGCAGGAATCCGGCAGTCCGGGTGCCTTGGCCAGAAGATCCTGCCATGCCCCGCAGCGCGCCTCGGTGTCTTCGAGGCGGCCGTAGAATTCGAAGAGCGCGAGCGCGACGGACATGTCCTCGGGCGCCTCGGCATGCAGATTCTCGAGCACGGTCGAAGTCACCTCTTTGGCCGTGGTGGGCCGCGAGGCGATTTCGATCAGGCGCTCGGTGAGGCCGGCGCGATCCTCGGCGCCGGCACGCAGGCGCAGATGCTGCAAGCACCGCACGGCATCGACCACATCCCCGGCCCGTTCCGCCACATCCGACCGCAGGGTCAAGGGACCCTCGTCCAGGCTCTCCAGGGAAAGCGACTGCAGCATGGCCAGCGCCGGCCCCAGGCCTTCGGGCTGGGCCAGGCACAGACCGGTGCGAGCCACGAGCCAGGCGGAGAAGTCCTCCGCGGGGGTCACCGCCATGCGCTCGTCGAAAACCAGGCTGGCTTCGTCGAAGGCGCCGCGCTCGAGCAGCAACCGGTGCAAGAGATCCAGCACCGCCGGATCGGTGGGGGCGGCCTGCCGCAGCACCCGCACGATGGCCTCGGCGCGTGGCCGGCCCGCAGGGTCGCGCACAAGCAGCGACGCGAAATCGAGACCCACGGCCAAGCCGTCGAGATTCCCCGCGCCCGACAGGCCTTCGCGCTCGACGATCTCCCACAAGCGCGCGAGCCAGCCCGCAAGATCCTCGCTCCGCGATTGCCGCTTGCAGATGGACGCCAACCGGTCGAGCAGCTCGACGTCGTTGGGGCTTGCCGAGAGCAGATCTCGATACATGGCCTCGGCTTGGGCAAGATCCCCTCGCCGCTCGGCCGCCGCGGCCAGCGAACGCTGCACCTGCCGGTGCTGCCCGCTGCCGGGGGGGCCGACGTCGCGATCGGCCAGAAGCTCGGCCAGCCGGTCTTCCTGGCCGAGTTCGCCGAGTGCCTCGCACAGCACCTCGATCCGGGCCCCGTCCGGCTCGCCGGCCAGGCCCTGCGCGAGGTGCGTGCCGGCTTCCTCTCGCCTGCCCTCGGCAAAGGCGACCTGGGCCGCACGCAGGTGGCATTCGGCGAGCCTATTCCGGTCGAGGGTCGTGGCCGTGGTCAGCCTGGCATAGGCTTGCCCCGCCCGGTCGCGTTGGCCCGCATCCCAGCCGATGCGGGCCAACCCGTAGATCGCGGTTTCGTCGTCGGTATGGAGGCCGAGAAGAACCGAACACGCCTCGCGCGCCTCCTCGTGCCGATCGCGCTGTTCGACCAGGAGGCGGATGAGCACGCGCAAGACCGCCTTGCCCTGATCCGGACGCGTCTCGCGCAGATGCCGGCGCAGGACCTCGACCACGCCGGGGGCATGGTCGGGCAGACCGCCGATGCGCTCCAGGATTGCGAGTGCCCGCTCGTCGGCCGGCGAGAGGTGGAGCGCGCTCGCGAGCAACCCGGTGCTACGCTCGATCTGGTGCAGCTCGTCTTCGGCGATCTGTGCGGCTTCGAGCAGGTGCCTGACCTTCTCCCCGGCGGACTCGGGAACCCGAACGTCGGTGGCCCAGCCCGCCAGGGCCTGCACCACCTCCGCGGGTCCGGCGCGTCGGCGCAGAAGCTCGACCTGGGCACGCCAGGCCAGGGCCGCGACGGGCCCGCTCGCGTCCCCCTCGATCGCGCTCGCGAACCAGTGCGAGGCCGAGCGGTCGTCCCCCAGGTTCAGGCGAACCAGGCCCATCTGGTAGGCCGCCTCGGCCCGGCTGAGGGAGGTTTCGGTCCAGTGCTCGCGCAGCAGCAGGGCTTCGAGCGACTCGGCGGCTTGGGCCACCAGCGCGGCATCCTCGGCCTGACCGCTCTGGCGAACCAGCTCCATGACCTGCGCCACCTCGTCGCGCATGTCGGGCTCGGCCACGGCGCACTCCTCGCCCACGCTGGCCAAGACCTCGTCCCAGTGTCCCTCCACCGCCAGCTTCATGATCCGAGCCCGCGCCACCGGGCGCAGCGACGAGCGCCGCAGAAGGGCGCGCTCGAGAACCCCGAGGGCCGCCTCGGACTGCCCCGCCGCCCGGAAACAGCGGGCGGCCGCCAGCAGGGCGCAACTCTCGTCGGTCGCACGGCCCTGCCCGAGGGAAAGCTGCGCCGCCCGTTCGAACCAGGCCGCCGCCTCGGCGGGCCGACTGCGCTCGCCGGCGATGGCGGCCAAGGCCAGCAAGGCGGGCACGAACTCGGGCCAGCGTGCGTGCGCGGCCCGCGCCAGGTCGGAGGCCTCGTCAAGCGTGCCCTCCCCGGCCACGAGCAACTGCAGAAGCCGGGCCGTCCCCACCTGATCGTCGGCCTCGAGAGGCGACTGGGTGCGCAGAAGAGCGAGCGCGGAGGCGATGTCTCCCCGGGCGAGTGCGCGCTCGATGGCGGGACAGCGCAGGGCGAATTCGCGCATGGCCAGCGCATCGACATCCATGCCGTCGCTCGACTGGGTCTTCTCCGGTGCGGGGGTTTGCTCCTCGGAAAACCGCAGCGGCAGGTAGCTGCCTTGGGCCGCTCCTCCCGCCAGGCTAACCCGCACGTGCGCTCGTTCAGGCATGCGCCAGCCGTGCATGGGCAGGATGGCGAGCATGGCCAGGTCACACGCATCGATGTGGACGTCGGCGGCACTCTGCACGTGCACGAGGGGCGCGAGAACGAGGGGGGCGGCGCTGTCTTGGTTGGCCGGCGATTCCGCTCCCAGCGCCGAGAACAGAGCGAGCACGACCAGCGGCGCGGGGATGGGAAGGAATCCGTAGGCGCGCACGTCGTACACGCACAGCCGGACCCCGCGCGGCGACATGGGCGACAGAGCCGCCACGGCCGTGACCTCGGCTTCGCGTCCGCCCAGCGACACGCGTACACACAGGGTCAGTCGCTCTCCCTCGAGGGTGACCTGAGGAGCGAAGATGCCGAAATCGGAAAGCGGCGCCTTGGCCAGAAGCGTGCCCAGCTCCCTTCCGCCCACCCAAAGCTCCGCTTCCCGCAGGCGCAGGCGGCGGTTCTTGAAGCGAGCCACTCCGCCGGAAAGATCGAAGGGGAAGCGAAGGTTGGGGATCTCGAGCTCGAGGGCCGCGACCCGCCCAAGTCCCTCGAAGTCCCGCCCGCTCAGGCTGAGTAGGCCGCGACCCTGCACGAACGTAAGACGGAAGACTCCTTCGCTCTCAGCCATGGTCAACCTGCCGGGGCTGATTGTAGAACAATCGAACCCGCTGGCTATGGAAGTATGCCAGCAAGAGCAGACTGAAAGCCACGCCCATCGCAGACACCATCATGGGCACCTCGTAGAGAAACAGGCGGGCTTGTCCCGCCACCACCTCGGCCGTCGGGAACGGGCGGCCGGCCCGGGCGGCATCCTGCGCCAATGCCTCCCCCAACAAGGGCAGAAGCGAAGGCAGCATCGGGCGCACCACCAGCACCAGGAAGAGCGCATTGCCGACACTGACCAGAATGCCGGCAAGACCCGCAAACACGGAGACCTGCCGGCCGCGCGGGTCTCCGGAAAACACCGCCGCGACCGCGAACAGGTAGACGAGCCCCAGCCCCAGACGAGCCAGGGCATGGAGGGAAAGGACCGTCGGATGTCCGGCCGAGAGCGCGTTGGCCAGCACCACCTGCCCGCGCAGAAGCGCCTCTTGCTGGGCATCGAGGCTGCCGTCGAGATTGAGGATCTCGGTTCTTCCCTTCGCAAGCCGATGCAGATCCATCACGCTGCCGAGAAACATGCGCCCGCCCAAGAGCAGCATGACCACGGCGAAGAGGGTCAGCCATCGCGGCCGCGGGCTGTGCGACCGTCCCTCCTGGTTGGTATCGTGCGCGCGCCCGTTCATCCCCGGTCACCCGATTCCTTCGCCGGCGTCCCCGACCCCGCGAACCACCCCGCCCTTAGAACGACAGCCGCCCCGGAGACGAACACGTGGCCGTCGCGCTTGTCGTGGTCGGGGGTGGTCGTCGCGGTCGTCGGTTTGCCTCAGTACATTGGCGGCGGCAAGCAGGGCTCGTACGAGATGGCGCCCTCGGGCCCGCCTTCGTAGCGCAGGATATCCGTGTTCACCTCGATCTGCCGGGCATCCCGTGCCTCGCGACACCGTTTGAGCGACCACTCCAGCGCCACGGCTCCGCTCTTGCGCTTGGTCGCGTCCTCGATCAAGGCGATCTTGTTCTTCTCGAACTCGGCGACATCCGGCTCCTTGCGCTCTTTGAGCTTGACCACGAGGAAGCTCCCCAACTCCTCGATAGGGCCCGCCACGGGCGCCTCCTGGGTCAGCGCGAAGATGGCCTTCTGCAAAATGGGGGCCCTGCCGATGCCAGGCACTATCGCGCCGCGGCGCGAGAAAAGGCCGGTTTCCTCGGCGTGAACCGTCGCGAGCAGCGCCGGCTTGGCGGCGTCGGACTCGGATTCCTCGGCAGCAGGGTAGAGTTCTTTCAGGCTCTTCTTGGGCGACGCCTTGATCCCCGCCAGCGCCCTCTTGGCCGCCTTCTCGGCGCTCTCCCTGCTCTTGTCCTCGCGCAGCCTGCTTTCGGCCAGCTCCTGCTTGACCGCGTCGAAGGCGATGGTGCCTTCGCGCGTCCCCTCGGCCACGGCCAGGACGAAACCGCTCGCCGTCTTCACGGGGCCCACCACCTCACCATCCTTGGCCGCGGCCAGCTTGGCGTCGACCGCGGGCTCCAGCATGCTGCCGCCCACACGCTGCCAACCCAGATCGCCGCCGCGCGCACGGGTGACTTCGTCCTCGGAAGCGGCCCTGGCCACCTTGGCGAAGGGCTCGCCCTTGCGGATGCGCGCGGCCAGGGCGTCGGCCTTCTTCTGCGCGGCCTCCACGTCGGCTTCCGTCGGCTCGGCGGCGAGCTTCACCAGGATCTGGCGCACGTGCCGCTGCTTGGGCTGCTTCTCGTAGAGCGCCGCCTTGCCTTCATCGTAGAGTTTCTTGAGCGCCTCCTGGTTGGCCGCGGCGTACTTGGCGATCTCTTCGGGCCGCAGCTCGAGCTCGCTCTCGTAGTGGTGAATGGGAAAACGCAGGTACTCGACGTTCACCTGATCCGCCTCCCGCATCCATTCCGCCTTGACCTCAAGGGGCGATATGGCGACCCCGGCACGCAAGCTGTCGCGCATGAGCTTGGCCAGCATCTCGCGTCGCTGTTCCTCGATGAAGGTGCGCGGCGTCATGCCCAGGTGGTACTGCACGTACTTGCGGAAGTTCTCGTGGGAGAAAACGCCGTCCTGCTCGAATACCGGTGCCCTCTGCTCGCGCCCCAGGCCGATGAGCTTGGATTCGGCGATGAGATCCTCGACCTGCTCGTCGCTGACACGGAACCCTGCTCGCTCCGCCTCGCCGGCCATGATTTCGCGATCGATGAGCATGTCCATGACCGTCTCGTGCAGGCGCATCATCTTCGCCCGCTGGGGCGGGAAGTTCTGCGCCCCGACCATCATCAGACCGTACATGTAGTCCTGTCGGGTGAGCGGACGCCCCTTGACCCGTGCCCCCTCCAGGTTCCCCAGAGAGGACTGGCCCCGGTCGCACGAGCCGGGGGACTGGGGACCGAAGTTGATGATGAAGACCGCGATGACGATGCCAAACAGCACGTAGATGAGCAGCGACCGTGACTGTTGACGCATCTGCTCAAGCATGGAACGAGACCTCCCTGGTGAGTTGTCTTAAAAAGGTGCGGCAATCTAGCACGGACTCGGCGGGAAACGGGTGGTTTCTGGAGCCGGCAATCCGGCGTGGCGGATTCCTCAAGGGTGTGATAATAGGGTCGGGCCTACGGCAGAAGGTTATGGTGTGCCTTCTGCCTGTTGCGTCACATGTTACTGGACTGGGTCTACGGGCTCTTCTCTAACGATCTCGCCATCGATCTCGGGACGGCGACGACGCTGACCTTTGTCCGCGGCAAGGGAATCGTGTCCAACGAACCCTCGGTGGTGGCGGTCCAGCGTTCGGGCAACGGCACCAAGAAGGTGCTCGCCGTGGGCAAGCAGGCCAAGGAGATGCTGGGCCGCACCCCCGGCAACATAGCGGCGGTGCGCCCCATGAAGGACGGCGTCATCGCCGACTTCGAAGTCACCGAGGCCATGCTGCGCTACTTCATCACCCGCGTGCACAACCGCCAGACCCTGGTCAAGCCGCGCATCATCATCGGCGTGCCCTCGGGCATCACCGAGGTCGAGAAGCGCGCCGTGCGCGACTCGGCCCTGGCCGCCGGCGCGCGCGAGGTCTATCTCATCGAGGAGCCGATGGCGGCCGCCATCGGCGCCGGCCTGCCGGTCACCGAGCCGTCGGGCAACATGATCGTCGACATCGGCGGCGGCACCACCGAGGTCGCGGTCATCTCGCTCTCGGGCATCGTGGCCGCGCGCTCGATTCGGATGGCGGGCGACAAGCTCGACGAGGCCATCGTGGCCTATATCCGGCGCAAGTACAGCCTGCTCATCGGCGAGCGCACCGCCGAGGTGGTCAAGAAGCAGATCGGCAACGCCTACAAGCTCGACGAGGTCGAGTCGATGGAGATCAAGGGCCGCGACCTCATCGCCGGGGTGCCCAAGACCATCGTGGTCACGAGCGACGAGATCCGCGAAGCCCTGGCCGAGCCGGTGGGCGCCATCGTCGAGGCCGTGAAGTCGGTGCTCGAACGCACCCCGCCCGAATTGGCCGCCGACATCGTGGACCGCGGCATCGTGCTCACCGGCGGCGGCTCGATGCTGCGCAACCTCGACGTGCTTCTGCGCGAGGAGACGGGACTGCCGGTCATGGTGTCGGACTCGCCCGAGTGCGCGGTCGTGCTCGGCACGGGCCGCGCCCTCGACGAGCTCGCCCTGCTCAAGGAAGTCGCCCTCCAGTAGCCGCATCTTCAATTCCAGTGGATCACCCGCCTGACGGGCCGTAGATTCGTTGTCCGCGCAGCATGCTCCCCACCGGCCACAGACAGAAGGTCCGCGAGGTCGTGATCATCACCACGGCCTTCGTGCTGGCACTCTTTCTTCTGCGTTCGAGTGCCCGCTCTCCCGAGTATCTGTCACCCCTCGACCGCGGCATCCTGACCATGGTCACGCCCGTCCAGTCAGCCTTCGCCACGCTGGCCCGCAGCATCGGCCACGTGGCCGGCCGCTATGTCGACCTGGTGCACGTGCGCGCCGAGAACGAACGCCTGCAGAACGAGAAGCGCCGTCTGCAGGCCGAGTTGCTCGAGGCCAAGCGCGGCGCCGCGGAGAGCGTGCGCTTCCAGCGACTGCTCGGCCTGCGCAACGCCGTGACTGCCGAGACCCTGGTGGCGCGCGTGATCGCCATCGACGTCTCACCCTACTTCCGCGTCGCCCGCATCCAGCTCGATCGCGGAGAAGCCCTGGTCCAGCGCGGAATGCCGGTCATCACGCCTGAGGGGGTGGTGGGCCGAATCAACCGGACCTCCGGCAAGACCTCCGACATCCTGCTCTCGGTGGATCCGCGCTCGGCCATCGACGTGGTTCTGCCGCGCACCGGAGGGCGCGGCATCCTCAAGGGCAAGCCCGGCGAGAACGGGTATCGCTGCGCCATCGAATACCTCATGCAAGGCGAGCAGGCCAAAGAGGGCGACCTTGTGGTCACGAGCGGCCTCGGCGGATTCCCCCGCGACCTGCCGGTGGGCAAGGTGAGCAAGATCGTGAAGAACTCGGCCGGCCTCACCCAGGATATCGAAATCACGCCCGACGTCGATTTCGCCCGTCTCTCGGAGGTCCTGGTGGTGGTGGCCCCGGCCCCGCCCGCGGATCCGGAGTCCGGCCCCAAGAAACCCCTGGCGCCCGCACGCGGGCTGGCGGTGTACCGATGATGCGCTCGCTGGCCAAAATCTACGGAGGGGTGAGCCCCTCCCCCCATCTGGCGAAGCCAGATGGGTCCCCCCTTCCCCCGCCTCGGCCGCAGAGCCGGCCTCGCGGCTCGCGCTTTGCGCTCGCGCGCTGCCCGAGACGACAACCTCTAGGCAGGCAGCAATGATGCGCTCGCTGGCCAAAATCTACGGAGGGGTGAGCCCCTCCCCCCATCTGGCAAAGCCAGATGGGTCCCCCCTTCCCCCGCCTCGGCCGCAGAGCCGGCCTCGCGGCTCGCGCTTTGCGCTCGCGCGCTGCCCGAGACGACAACCTCTAGGCAGGCAGCAATGATGCGCTCCCTCGCTACCTTGGCCGTCGGTTTGCTGCTGCTGCTTTTGCAGTCCACGGTGATGGAATTCGCGCCCATGCACCTCGTGACGCCGAGCTTGGGGCTCTTGGTGGTTCTCTACGTCGGCATGGCGACCCTCAAGTGGTCGCCGAGCTCGGCGGTGGTGGTGGGCTTCTGCATGGGCTACCTTTTCGACCTGGTGTCGGGCGCGCCCCGCGGGGTCCATGCCTTCGCCTTCGTCGCCCTGGCCCTCATCGCACGTGTGCTCGCCTGGCGCCTGGCCGTGCGCGGGGTGGTGCTCAAGGCCGCCACCTCGTTCGTGGCCAGCATCATCGCGGCCTTCTTGATCGTGGTAGTGCGCGCCCAGATAAGCCCAGAAAGCGGCTACGGCGGCCTTAGCCAGGCCCCCCTCGAAGCCCTGCTCACGGCCGTGTTCGGTCCGCCGGTCTTGTGGCTTCTGGCCCGCCTCGACGGTCGGCTCGACCCGGCCCTTTTGCGCGTGGGTCTCGCGCGCCGCCGCGCCCGCGCGCTCGGGCAGGGCATCCCTTCACGCTGACAGCGACCGATGGAAATCGCAGGACAGGACGCAGAACTTCCTGAGATACGGCATCGAAGTCACGTCCTGTCGGCGATGGTGGCCCTGGTGTTCGTGGCCTTGGGCGCCCGCCTCTTCTATCTGCAGGTCATCGAGGGCGACAACTTCTATCGCATGACGGCGGAAAACATCATCCGCACCGTCGCCCTGCCCGCTCAGCGCGGCCAGATCCGCGATCACAAGGGCCGCGTGCTGGCGACCATGGTGCCCTCCTACGACGTCGAGGTCCTGCCCTCGCAGGTTACCCGCGAGTCCTATGACCGCTTGCGTGCCCTCCTGGGCCCGGACGCGGAGCGGCTCTTGAGCTGGGACGCCATCAAGGACGAAGCGACGAGCGGCAAGGATCGGGTTCTGGTCGGGATCAAAAACGTAAGCCGCGAGGTGATGGCGCAGCTCGAGACCTCCCTCGACAAACCCGGCATTCGTGTGGTGGAGGTACAGCGTCGGCACTACCCCTACGGCACCCTCGCGGCCCACGCCATCGGCTACCTCAACGAGGTCTCGGCGGAAGAGGTCAAGGCCCGCAAGGACGAGGGCTACGTGTCCGGCGATACCATCGGCCGCGCCGGCATCGAGCGACAGTGGGAGCCGTACCTGCGGGGACAGAAGGGCTTCGAGAAGGTCGTGGTCAACCGCCGCGGCCTGCGCCGCACCGACGTGCGCATCGCCGACCTGGTGACCGACGGACCTATACGCCAGCCGCCCTCGCCCGGCAACAACGTGATCTTGACCGTTGATATCGACGCCCAGCGCATCGTCGAGCGCGCCTTGCGCGGGGCGCGCTCGGCCGCAGCGGTGGTGATCGACCTCGACACCGGCCGCATCCTCGCCATCGCTTCCAAGCCCGCCTTTGATCCCAACATGATGTCGACTGGACCGTCGCCTACGATGATGGCCCGCGTGCTTGGCGATCGCTTGCGGCCCTTCCGCGACAAGGCTCTGTCCGACACCTTCAATCCAGGATCGACCTTCAAGGTCATCACCGCCCTGGCCGGGCTCGAGGAAAAGGTCGTGGTCCCCGAGGACAAAGTCAAGTGTGGCGGCTTCATCCAGGTGGGCCGCCGCCGCTTCCGTTGCACCAAGGCGCACAAGACCGTGAACCTCTACGATGCGATCGTACAAAGCTGCAACGTCTTC
>Ga0172363_10001322_pt1 | contig 19927 bp, 8 predicted proteins | sample LakKivs2_kivu2a2_FD_114541 | JGI IMG/M metagenome (GOLD analysis project Ga0172363, IMG submission 114541) | Sediment microbial communities from Lake Kivu, Rwanda - Sediment s2_kivu2a2 | ecosystem: Environmental > Aquatic > Freshwater > Lake > Sediment | place: Rwanda: Western Province, Lake... | reverse complement strand
TAATCTGCCCAACTTAGAGAAGTTTTTCTCCCATTTAGAAAAGAGATTAAAACATTTAGATCGAAAACGAAATTATTCGGAATATATAAACATTGTCAAAGAAAATTCCCGAGAGATCAGGGAGAAGGTTTTAAAATATCTAATAGTACGACGAACCAGAACCGAAGTAATTCAATATTTTGCTCGAGAATTAGAGAAGCAAAAATTGAATTTCCCCGAGGTCGCCAATCCCGAAGCGGTATTTTACCAATTCAACCATCAGGAGGACGAGATTTTCACCAAGACTATCGAAATGATTGCCCTCGATTTTAATTATAGCCGTTATACTCCTCTTCTTTACTATCGGGGAGAGATTACTCAACCGGAAGAATTGGCTCAAAAAAATATGAGAAAATTTATGAAAATCCTTTTAGTGAAAAGATTAGAAAGCAGTTTTTATGCCTTCCGACAAAGCATCAATCGCTTTATTCATTCTTATGAAAAATTCTTAGAAGAATTCGATAAGGGGAATGTATATGTTAGCAAAAAATATACCAATAAAATATTTGAATTCCTGGAAAATGACAATGATGAAGCCATCCAAAGATTAATTGATGAAGATAAAGCGATGAAATATTCCTCTAAAGATTTTGAGCCAAAATATAGAGAGCTTTTAGAAAAAGATTTAAAGACTTTGAGAAAAATTCAGAACATATGGGCTACAATAGACCGAGACCCTAAGTTACTCCAATTTTTAGATATCCTTTCTTCTCATCCTATCCTAAAGAAGAATAAACTCATAGTATTTACTGAGTCTAAAGAGACCGCAGATTATCTAAATGATAGTTTGCGCCAATATAAAGTAATAAAATATACTGGGAGTTCCAGTGAATACACCAGGAGAAAAGTAATGGATAACTTCGACCCCAAAGCCCCTTCCCCTCGAGATGATTTTAGAATATTAATCTCCACAGAGATCTTGTCAGAGGGAGTGAATCTTCACAAATCCAATGTGGTCATTAACTACGATATCCCCTGGAATCCTACCCGTATGATGCAAAGAGCCGGAAGAATCAACCGGGTAGATACCAGTTTTGATAAAATTTACACCTTTAATTTTTTCCCCAGCAAACAATCTAATGACCTGATTAAATTAAAAGAAGCAGCAGCCGCAAAAATACATGCCTTTATCACTCTATTAGGTAATGATGCCCGCTTGCTTACCGAAAATGAAGAGATAGAATCCCACGAATTGTTTAATCGATTAACCTCCAAAGAGGCCATCATCGGTGAAGATGAAGGACAAGAAAGCGATTTAAAATATTTAAAAGTGATTAAAGATATCCGGGAAGATCATCCAGATTTATTTGCCAGGATTAAGTCTTTACCCAAAAAGGCAAGAACTGCCCGAATATACCGAAAGAAAACTGATTCTCTTTTAACTTATTTCCGTAAAGGTAAACTTCAGAAATTTTTTATAAGCACCCCACGACAGGAAACTCAAGAATTAAATTTTATCACTGCCGCAAAGACCTTAGAAGTCCAAGAAGATACCAGGCGTGAGAAAATAAATCCCCATTTCTATGACTTATTAGAAAAGAATAAAGAAGCCTTCGAATTCGCCACCCAGGAAGAAGCGCCAACATTAAAACTAAGCGGAGGCAGGGATTCAGCCAGTCAAGTTTTAAAAATATTAAAAGCCATTTCTAAAGATACTAAAAAACTTACCGAAGAACAAGAATATTATTTAAAAATAGTTATACAAAAGATTACCGAAGGAGCTCTACCCAAACAGACTACCAAAACACTACTTCAAGAATTGAATGATGCACTGAAAGAGTCGATAAATCCTCTAAGAATAATAGCAGTATTACAAAAAAATGTTGCCACAGAGTTTTTACAAGAACATTTATCAGAAAGTGCTGCGCAAACTTCAGGTCCCAGAGAGGTTATTTTATCCGAATATTTGATGGGAGAATAAATTATGAACAAAGAACAAGCACACAGAATAATAAGGAATACTTTTGAACGCTCTTTTGATAAAGTAAAATTTATTAATTTTATAAAAGATCTTCTTAATCTGAAAAAAGAACAGATTGAACACAAACATCCTTATAGTGGTAATTATATACCTGATGCCTATGAACAATCCATAAGCACATTAGAGAGAATTGCGAAATATACAGATGGTGAGAATGAAATTGATTTACTAATAGTAAAACTTAAAAAAGAAGCTTCCTTAGAAAGAGCAAGAACCATGCAACGAAATTTCATCGCCTGGTATCTTAAAGGGAGCAGGGGTGGAAAGCTAAAAGATGCTGCATTGGTTGCTTTTGTCTCTCCTGATGAAGAGGACTGGAGATTTTCGTTGGTAAAAATGGATTATCGTTTTGAAGCAGGAAAAGCAGGAATAGTAAAGACAAAAGAAGAATTCACTCCTGCACGCAGATGGTCTTTTCTTGTTGGCAAGAACGAGAAAAGTCATACAGCTCAGAGCAGACTCGTGCCTATTCTTGAGGATGATGATCACAACCCAACAATTACCCAACTGGAAGAAGCATTTAATATTGAGACAGTAACAAAAGAATTTTTTAAAGAGTATCGCGACATTTTTATACGTACAGTAGATGAGTTAGATAAAATAGTAAAGAAGGATGAAAAAGTCAGAAAAGATTTTATATTAAAGAATATCAATACGGTTGATTTTGCTAAAAAACTTTTAGGTCAGATTGTATTTCTATATTTCTTACAAAAGAAAGGTTGGTTTGGTGTAGAAAGAGATTCTGACTGGAGAACGGGGCCAAAAGATTTCCTGCGTCGGCTTTTTGAGAAAAAATATGGAGATTATAAAAACTTTTTTAATGATATTTTGGAACCTCTTTTTTATGAAGCACTTGCACGGGAACGTGATGATAACTTTTGCTCAAGGTTTAATTGTAAAATACCTTTCTTAAATGGTGGTCTTTTTGAACCAATAGGTGGATATGACTGGGTACATACAGATATACTTCTTCCAAATGAACTTTTTTCTAATAGTCATAAAACTCCTGAAAGTGATATTGGGGATGGTATCCTTGATGTATTTGATCGATTCAATTTCACAGTTAAAGAGGATGAGCCACTAGAAAAAGAAGTAGCTATTGACCCGGAATTACTCGGAAAGTTATATGAAAAATTTAATGCTATAAGACCAGACAATTTTTATGAATATAAAGAAGCATTATTAAGTGGAAAGAAGACCTTAGAAAAGAAGTTTAATAAACAATATGGGGTTTATTACACACCAAGAGAAATTGTACATTATATGTGCCAGGAAATTTTGATTAACTATCTCCACACAGTTGTTAATCAGGAATTAATAAAACAGCCAGAAAGAACAGCAAGACAGAGTAAACTTATTGGTCCTGAAAAGCCCGAACAACTTAGATTTCATACAGATGAGGAAATCGTAAGTAAAAAGGCTATTGAAGAACTTATTAAATATGGAGAGCAGTTTGCAGAAAACGAAGCTGTAGCTTTAATTAAGGAACAAAGAATTAACCACGGAAAACAAAAAAACTCAGACTACAAATTACAACTTTCAGAAACTATCAGAGAAAATGCAAAACTTATTGATGAAAAATTAAGAGATATTAAGGTTTGTGACCCGGCAGTTGGGAGTGGAGCATTTCCTGTTGGGATGATGAGTGAAATTGTAAAAGCAAGAAATGTACTGACGATTTTTTTGTCATCGCGAGGAGCAAAAGCGACGAAGCAATCTCAAACTGGAGATCATTTCTCCGATGCTCACGATGCTAACCGAACCATTTACAATTTCAAGCGTGAATGTATTGAAAAATCTCTTTATGGAGTAGATATTGACCTAGGGGCTTGTGAGGTCACTAAACTCCGTCTCTGGCTCTCCCTTGTAGTTGATGAGGAAGATATTAAAAATATTAAACCTTTACCAAATCTGGATTATAAGATAATACAAGGGAATAGTTTAATATCGGAATTTTTGGGAATAAATTTTGATATAGAAGATGAGACATCAGGGACTCTTAAATTTAAAGACAATATTAATTTTCTGATAGAACAATTCCAAGAAAAAAAGAATGAATTTCTAAGTGAGCCAGACAGAAATAAGAAAGAGTATTTAAAACAAGAAATAGAAAGTTTAATTATAAAGATTTTTGAAGAGAAGTTAAAGAAGCAGAAAACTGATTATTTCTCTCACCTAAAATTTATAGAAGAAAAATACTCAACATTGCCGAATGAGAAACAGCGGAATGAAATTATAGCAGAAGAAAAAGAAAAGTTTTATAAAAAGACAGGATTTAACCTTGAACAAGTTGAGCGTCAGTTAAAAGAATACACTTCTGGGCACAAGGTTAGGCCGTTCTTCCCCTGGAAACTTTATTTTGCCGAGATATTTCACCAAAAGAAGGGTTTTGATGTAGTAATTGCAAATCCGCCGTATATAAGTTTTGGATTGAGAGGATCAGATAGAGCTAAAAAAGATTGGGATGCTTATATTAGAAAAAACTATCCAAACTCTGCAGAATATAAATTAAGTACTTATTCTATATTTATAGATAAGGGGATCCAACTACTTAGAGGTAAAGGAAACATATGCTATATTACACCTGATAGTTATCTATTAGGACGATATTTTTCAAAATTGAGGAATTACATTTTAAATTCAACTTCTATAAAACAAATATTAATGTTTGAAACTGATTTTTGGCAAGAAGGAGTGATTGGTAGACCAACGATTACTCTAATGCAAAAAAATCAAAAGAAAAGATTATGCGAGATTAAACTATTTAAAAATTTAAAAGAGTTTGAAAGAGGTTTTTGCCTAATAAACTCATATTCACAAGAATATTTTAATAATAATAAATATAAACGTTTTAGACTACTTTTTAGTAATAGAGCAAAAAGGCTTGTAGAAATTGTTGAAGCTGATTCAATTTCGCTTGGGAATGTAGCAAAAATTACCACTGGTGTAAGGTCTAAAATTGGACAAAAAAAAATTATAGCAGATAAACAGGTAGAAAAAAGTTGGAAAAAGGGTATAATTTCAGGTGCCCAAGTTTATCCATACATGGTCAAATGGGAGGGACATTATCTAAATATTGATAAAAAATTGTTATGGGCAGGTGGATGGGATTTAAATATAGTAGAAAATCCAAAGATAATGATTAGACAAACTGGTGATTCATTAATTGCAGGAATTGATATGGAAGGGGTTTATCACCTTAACAATGTACATTCTTTGAGTATTTTAAAGGAGAGCATATCTCTTGAGTATATTTGCGCTGTGTTAAATTCAAAACTGATGAATAAATTTTATCAACTTATTAGTCTTGAAAGAGGCAGAACAATGGCTCAAACTGATATTGATGTATTAGAAACATTACCTATTAAAATCATAGAAATGAAAGATCAAAAAAAGATTATAGAATTGGTACACCAAATTATTCATAACGGCTTACTAAATCAAACTTTTGAAAAAATTGAAAATTTAATATGTGAGATATACAAATTGCCAGCAGAAATGAAAAAATATGCCATGGAAAACAATCTGTATTAAATTTAAAGAAGGGAAAAATGTTTGTAAAAATGGGTTTCAAAAAATGGACAAAGGGGACACAAGCAGGTTTAAGAATTTATACCGATTCAATAAATAAACTCTCGAGTATCCTTGAATTTCCTTCGCGTGATACGCAATGGAGGTCGCTTAGAGATTTCTTACACGCGATAGAATTGTCACTGGATAGAACAAATGTACCACCTTATTCACGAAACTTACAAATTATAGATAGCGCTTTATCAAAAAAACTTTCTGCAACGATGACTATTGCTCAGCATAACCACTCAACACAAGGATATATTACTGTTCCAAGCGGAACTTGGTTAGGAATAATAGTCGAAAAATTTATGAACAGAAATTTCTATTTTGAGTATGTTAGCGGAGAGAATATTGATTTATTAATTCTACCTGATTTTAAACTTGATATTAGAAAACAGAGAAAAAATGAATTAAATATAATAGAAAAGAAAGTATATTCCAAGTTTTTACGCAAATCTAATGTAGTTCCGCTTGAAGCAAATATAATAGGTCTATATTTTGAACTAGAAGAAGTAAAATATATTTCAGAGAAAGAAAAACTTGTCCCTTTCCATAGATTCCCGAATTTAAACAGTAAGCTGCCAAAAATTGCTGAGAGAAATATCTCGTGTGATATTGATGTATGTGATAATCAAGTGCACTTTATTAAGTTCGTTGAAGTTAAATCTGTATATGGTCTTCCTGGAAAAGAGTTTAATCTTACAATAAATGAATATAAATCTAGGGAAATATGTTGTAGAAATAGATGGGAATATGAGATTGTAGTATATTATCATATAGGTAAACAAATATTGAAGCGTTTAATAATCACACCAGAAATGAAATTGATTACCAGACCATCTGGTTATTGGTGTATTTTTGAAAAAACTGATTAAAAATATGAAAGAATTTAAACAGTAGATTGACCAGTTGGTTTACAAACTTTATGGTTTAACCGAGGAAGAAATAAAATTGCGGAAGGAAACTATTAAAAGAATAGGTGCAAAATAATTTAATAATGGGTAAATAAGCAATGAAAAAAATAACAGAAATAAACTGGAATATATTTAAACTAAAATTTTACGGAAAAGAACAAAAATCTTTTGAATGGCTTTGCTATCTTTTGTTTTGTAAGGAATTCAAGCAGAATATTGGCCTTTCGGGTTATAAAAACCATGCTGGAATAGAGACAGATCCAATCAAAATAAACGGTGAAAATATTGGATGGCAAGCAAAATTCTATGATACAAGATTATCAGAACACAAAAAGGATTTCGTAGTATCTATAGATATAACAAAACTTAGGCACCCAGAGATTAATAAAATAATTTTTTATACCAATCAAAATTTTGGACAGGGGAAAACAAAAAATGACCCTCAGTATAAAACAGACATTGAAAAACATGCGAAATCTAAAAATGTAGAAATAGAATGGAGAACCGATAATTATTTTAGGTCATCCTTTGTTTGCGAAGAAAATGCTGATATTGCACAACACTTTTTTAGTATTGATAAAAGTATAATTGATTTTATTGGTGAATTGATTCAACATACCGAATCAATCCTTACCCCCATCAATTCAAAAATAAAATTTAAAAATGACGAAGTCAAAATTGATAGGTCGCAGGTTATTGAAAACCTCAAAGCTATTTTAAATAAATCTTTAATGGCAATTTTAAGCGGAGAGGCTGGCGTTGGGAAAACTGCTGTTGTAAAAGATTTTTATGAACAGATTAAAGAAGTAACACCATTTTTTGTTTTCAAAGCTATCGAATTTAATATTCCTAACATCAATCAACTGTTTACTAATTATGGACATTTCACATTATTTGATTTCATTAAAGAGCATCAAGATATTGATAAGAAATACATTGTCATTGATTCTGCCGAAAAATTATCTGACATTGAATATCAAGAAGTCTTTCAAGAATTTTTGTCTGCATTGATTAATAATAATTGGAAAATAATTTTTACGACAAGATACAGCTATTTGGATGATCTTAAATTTCAGTTTATTGAAGTCTACCATCTTAGCTTTCAACTAATAAATATCGAAAAACTAGATATTGCAGAAGTTACCGAACTTTCGAAAAAGTATGATTTTAATCTTCCAACCAATGAAAGGTTGCTGGGTCTATTAAGAATACCTTTCTATCTAAATGAATACCTACAAAATTATCAAAGTATCAATAAAACAATAGATTATTCTACCTTCAGAGATCTTCTGTGGAATAAACAAATATTAAAATCATCTTATCGTAAAAATAATATTCATATTAAAAGGGAAGAATGTTTTTTACAAATTGCAAAAAAAAGAGCCGATGAAGGACAGCTCTTCGTGAAAATAGATGATTGGGATAATGTAGTACTTCAGGCTATTGAATTAGATGAAATTATACAATATGACTCTAATGCTGGTGGTTACTTTATTACACATGATGTTTATGAAGAATGGGCTTTAGAAAAAATTATTGAAAGAGAATTTACTAAATCAGAAGATTATAAAAGTTTTTTTGATGCTATTGGAAGTTCTTTGCCTATTTGCAGGGCTTTTAGAAGTTGGTTATCTGAAAAACTTTTCAATAATCAAAACGAGGTAAAATTTTTAATAGAAGAGTCTATTCCTGATAATGAAATTAAAAGTTTCTGGAAAGATGAAATATTGGTTTCAGTATTATTATCAGACTATTCTGAAACATTTTTTCAATTGTTTGAGAATAAACTTTTAGAAGAGAACCAGCAACTCTTAATGAGGATTATTTTTCTTCTAAGGATAGCTTGTAAAGAAGTTGACGAAGATTTTTTAAAACTTCTTGGTCTACAAAAAACAGAAGGTATTACATTAAAAACTCTTTTTACAAAACCAAAAGGTAATGGTTGGAATTGTGTAATAAGTTTTATACATAAACATAAAGAAGTAATTGGTTTTTATAATATATATGTTATTCTTCCATTACTTGATGATTGGAATAGTAAAAACAAAGAAGGAGAGAAAACAAAAAGAACAAGTCAAATAGCCTTGTATTATTATGAGGAAATACAGAAAAACGGAGGTTTCCGGTATAACGATGATAAAAAAGGACAATTAATTAGGGTAATTCTACAGGGTGCTTCAGAAATTAAAGAGGAGCTGAAAAATATATTTGATGAAGTTATTAGCACAAACCAGACAAATTATAGAGATAAATATTATGAATTAATTAAAACAATTTTAACATCACTTACAGATAATTTTGAAGTTATAAAATGCCTTCCGAATTATGTAATCAAATTAGCAGATTTATTTTGGTTTCAACCTCCTAAAAAAGAAGGAAGATATATTGATGCAAGAGTTGGAGTTGAAAAATATTTTTGTCTTTCCGAATGGGTGGATTTTAAATATTCCCCCTCAAGTGCATTCCAGACTCCAATTTTCCAACTTTTAAGATTTGCTCCCAAAACAACAATTGATTTTATTCTATCCTTTACCAACAAGACTGTTGAATGTTATGTAAAATCCGAACTGAAAAATGAAGTAGAAGAAGTAGAAATATTTATTAATGAAAAGAAAACCATCAAGCAATATATAAGTAATAGGCTTTGGAATATGTATAGAGGGACCCAGACTTCTACTAGTCTTCTTGAATCAATTCATATGGCATTAGAAAAATGGTTGCTTGAATATGCGAAAAATGCATCCCCAGAAGGACTTGAATATATATGTAAATATCTTGTAGAAAACTCAAAATCCGCTTCAATAACTGCCGTAGTCACAAGTGTAGTTCTTGCTCAACCTTACAAGCTTTTCAATGTGGCAAAAACACTTTTTCAAACAAAAGAATTTTTTCTTTATGACGCCAGCAGGCATTTATTAGAGCAAGATGCAAAGAGTTTGTATTCTATGGGCTATGGAATAAATTTTCAACATAAAATTTATAAAAATGAAAGAATTAAAACTTGTGAGGATGAGCATAGAAAGTTCTCGCTAGAGCATATTGCACTTCAATATCAGCTTTTTAGAACAGAAGAAAAAACAGAGAGTAATGAGGGGAAAAGACAAAAAATAATTTGGAAGATTTTTGATAAATATTATAAGGAACTTCCCAATAAATCCCAAGAAACTGAATCCGATAAGACTTGGAGATTGTATTTAGCAAGGATGGATAGAAGAAAAATGAATCCTGAAGTTGAAGAAAAGGATGGACAAGTTTTAATAAAATTTAATCCTGAAATCGATTCCGAATTAAAAAAATACAGTGAAGATTCCCTGCAAGGAATTTCTAATGAAATGAAATATACATCATTAAGATTATGGGCAATTTTTAGGTTCGAAAAGAATGAAGATAAATACAAGCAATATCAACAGTACGAAAATGATCCACAATTGGTAATTACAGAAATAAAAGAAATTATTGAGGGGCTAAAAAACAGAGACAAAGATAACTTTTTCTTATTTAATCACTCAATTCCTGCATACGCCTGTTCTGTTTTAATACGTGATTTTTTTGATAAGTTAAATTCAGAAGAAAAAGTATTTTGCAAAGATACTATTATCGAATATGCCTCATTACCTCTTCAGAAAAATTATCAATACCAAATTTCCGATGGAGTAAATGCAGCAGTTAACATATTGCCAGTTTTATTAAAATCATTTGTTCAAGATAGTGAAAAAATAAAAACAATATTATTGTTAATATTGTTTGACTCTCATCCTGTTGGAACAAATCAAAGATTGTCTGATTACTCTATTAGAGCCGTCTTACTTAATTTATGGAAAATAAGTTTTAAAGATGCTCACTCAATATTTTTAGGATATCTATTATTAAAACCTAAATATGGTAATTTAAGAGACAAACTTTGGAAAGAAAATCGCGAAAAAAATATTTACAAACTTTCAGAAGAACAGGTATTGAAAAGTTTTATAAAGCAGTATGACAAGGAATTAGAAAATATTATTTCGGATAAAATTACTTATGAAGATTTAGGAAGCTTAAATCAATTAAGTTTAAATATTTTAAATACAGCATTCGAGCTTTTACCATTAAAAACAGAAAATGAAGATCATAAAAAATTCTTAAACACCATCTTTCCTATTTTTTCTCAAAAACTATTCATGAATCATGATAGAAATGAATATAATACAAAACACAGGTTTTTAGAGAAATTTGCTTATTTTGTTTTGACTTCCTCGAGGGAGGAAATAGAAAAATATTTAAAACCATTTATTGATAATTTTAGCAATTCGAGAGAAATGGCTAATTTTTTCCAAGAATTTATTTTTGTAAAAGATAAATTAAATCGATACGAAGAATTTTGGATAGTTTGGAATGCTTTTTATGGAAAAATAGTTGATCTTTGTAAAGATAGCAGATCTCGTTATTATGCAAATGAGATTATACATAGTTATCTTTTAGCATGGCAATATTGGAAAGAAGATGCAAAAGAATGGCATACACTAAAGGAAAAAGAAAAATTATTCTATAAAAAAGTTACTCAAGATATAGGACATTGTCCTGCTGTGCTATATTCAATTGCAAAAGTTCTTAATGATATTGGTAGTAATTTCTTAGAAGATGGAATTTTTTGGGTAAGTGATATTTTGCAAAGAAACAAGAATTTGTTTTACGAGGAATTAGAGATAAATACTATATTTTATATTGAAAATATCGTCAGAAGGTATATTTTAACGAATCGTCAAAAAATTGAAAAAATTCTAAAATTAAAGAAAGATATTGTTTCTATACTGAACTTTTTAGTAGAAAGAGGATCCGTAACAGGATACTTGTTAAGAGAAGATATTTTGTGAGAGGTTCCGATTGAATTTAAATAGTCACATCCCATTAATTCTTTGGAATTTTCATCAAAGAATGAGGAGTCAAATAATAGAACAAAAGAGGCCAAACCTATCAATATTTGACTCTGGCTGGCGAATGCTAGATTGACAAAATGGTAAACAAATTATATGGCTTGACAGATAATGAAATAAAAATTGTAGAGGAGTTTAGTAAATGAAACTTAAAGATTGTTTAGAAGCAGATTTAACTATATCTGCACCTTTATTAAGAAAAGGGCCTAGCGAATCTTGGAAATCAGCTTACAAAAAAGGATTTATTCCGGAATCTTTATATAAGTTTTATGTTGCCGCAGATTACTTTTCACTTGGTAAATGTCCAAAATTTCTTAACGATAATCAAAATATATTATTTCCTCACCTAGAAGCAGCCATTGAGATAGTAAAATCATCTTTCGAAGATTATTACGAACTAATAGATCTTATGAGGGAATATGATAAAGATTCTTATACTCCTATTAAAGAAATGAAGGGAGAAGCTTTTGATAAAAATGCAACAAAGTTGTTTAATAGATGCTTTCAGATACTGATGATCAATATGTATTCTATTTTTTGATTCTACTGCAGAAGCCATTGCTATAATTTTATTCTGGGGTAAATTGGGTAGAGGTCAATTTACAACTCTTATTAAAGATGTTATAGATAATTTGAGTAGAAAAAACAATAGTTCGAGTGTAAAAATTATGTCCCTTGAGGATAAATATATTAAAGATATAAAAAATGTTATAAAAGAAGATATTATTGCGGAGCATAATAATGAGTGGTATGAGCTATTTAAGTTATATAGAGATAAACAAGCTCATTTTAGGCGCTACAGTGGGTTTTTATTACACGATAAAGAATGCAATTTTTATCATTTCCTTCCCAGAGAGTGGCCTTATTATTTTCAGCAGGATATATCATATGCAAAAAATGTAAAATCTAATGCCAATAATAATCTAAAAGAATTATTTTCTGAATTATTAATGGAGCAGGATATATTTGAATACTGTGATGGCTTATATAAAAAGATATATAACTTAACCAATCGTATTTTCATTATTCTTACAGAGGCTTTTAAGATAAAAGAAGATTCGAAATGTGACATAAATCCTGATATTCAAAAGAAAGCTGCATTATTAAAACGTCAATATAAATTTAGGAATTTTAACGAAACTATATCGAATTAGAGTCAGTAAATATGATTACCGGATTAATAAAATGGTTTACCAACTCTACAACCTTACCCCAGAGGAAGCCAAAATAATAGATGGTTTATGGTTTAATGAATAATAACAAATATGAGAGTTATAGATCATGTCTAAATATACAATACAAGATATAATAGAAGAAAAAGGACGGGATATTTTTTTAAACAAATTAGATAAAAATTATTTTCTTCTAGATGATTTTTCAATAAGAACTGGCAAGGATAAATATCCAGATATCGATGGGCAAATAAGATTAAGAGATGGCAACCGTAACTACCTAAATAAATATCTACACTACCAGTTAAAGAGTCATCAACAAATTAAAAATCCCGAAAAATATTATTGTCCACGAAAAATAATAAATTATTTAATCGATACTAATGTACCCACTATACTTTTTGTAGTAGATATTGATAGACAAAGAACATATTGGATTTTTATTGATAAACAAACTAAAAGCATGCTTAGCTTGAAGAAAGACAAAAGAGGTAGAAGCTTTGATTTAACACTTAATGAGATAAATAATAATTCAATAGAGTTAAATGCCCAATGGTCAAAATTTGCAAAAGAAGATGATTACGAGAAAGTAAGTAATGGAATTAATAAAATAATTAATAAGTTTGGATTAAATATAACATCCTGTTTGGGATTGCTTTTTCTTCTTAAGAAAGTTAAAAAACAGGTATTATCAAAATTATTTTCTCAATTACTAAAAATAAAAGAAAGCGAATCTCAAACAATTATTGAGTATCTAGAAGATTATCAAGTAATAAGTAGAACTGTCAATTATTTTCTTCTTGAAAATGAACGACTTGGAATTGAATCTTTATCTCAATTACTTGATAGTGGATTATTAGACTTTTCAAGGTTAGATCAATATTTAAAAGTAGTGAAAGATAAAAAAGTTATGTTGGCACAATTAAATAAAATTAAACAACCGAATGTCAAAAATTATTTTAGATCATTGATAACTGATTTTAAAGATTATTTGCCTAGGTTTAAAAACAATGATGACATTTATGTTAATCTTGAACTACTGGAAGAATATATTTATCGCGTTCCAAATGACGCCTTAATAATTATTAAAGCATTAATTAATAATAAAAATCCATTAAAACCTAAAACCAGAGTGGTTAAGGGATGGGGCGAAGTTAAAGGGAAATCGCATAATGATCTTATAATAAAATGTATAGCACTTCTTGATAAAATCCGCTACTTAGAACTAAAAAATACCTTTGCTCTTTTTATTAAACTTTCGGTACACCAAGATCAATCGATACAATTGAAAGCAAAGGAAGCTTTGAAAAATATTGCGGGCTACAATCTTTACGTTCTTGGAAGATTCGGTTATAACCCTCAACTCTTTTTACTTAACGAGGTTGAAAAATGGGGTGACAGAAAATTAATGCATCATCGTAGTGCCTTACTTGAGATTACAAAAGAATTATTAAGTTCCTCTTTTGAGGGGCATTCAATGAAAGATTATAAGACTTTTTCCATTCAATTTGGAGCACTAAAAGTAGATGATAATTTAAAAAAGATTAGAGAAAGGACAATTATATTACTTAAAAAGCTCTATTTGCTTGTAAATGATCTGAAACAGAGACAAAAAATTATTAGAACACTTCAAGGAGCAACCAGACTGCCGGATCGAGGCGGTTATGACAAAGATATGGAGAATATGGTATTAGATAATACTAATGCTTTAATTGATTATTATATCTCAATTATTCCTAATGCTGATAATGAAATTATTAAAAATATAGAAAAGACTGCATACTGGTTATCTCGAAGATTTGATACAAAGAAATTAACTCGAATTAAAGAATTGCAATCCTTGACTAGTTCTAATAAAGAATATGATATATTTAGAACATTCGTTGGTTATGATTATTATGTTACAGAGCCAGAAAAAGTAGATCCAGAAAAAATAGATTGGAAAAAAGTAGATGCGCGAAGAAAAACTAAAATACAGGAATTTATTAATAATATTTCAGAAGAAAATTATAAGTATTGGGAAGGAAAAATACTATCAGTAATAAAAAATTATTCTTCCCCAGAAAGCCAAGGTAAATTTTGGCATTTTAATATTTTTCTTAATGAATTAGGTAAACAAAAGCCTGAAATTGCATATAAATTACTAGTAGAAAACGAACTTAAACTCGAGCCTTTTCTTACTTATTTAATTGCTGGGATTTGGGAAAGTAAGTTAAAACGATTAGCAAGAGGATTAATTTCTAAGTGGGTTGAAGAAGGTAAACATCTTTCTGAATGTGCCCTTGTTTTTGATTATATTGGAGTGATGGATAAATCATTGATTAATGAAATTTTCAATAAGTCAAAAGAAATTGAAAATAAAAATATTCAAAATGATATTTTTAACAATATTATTCGATCAATAGTAAAAAATTATCCAAAATACAAAAATATCAAGAAATTATTTATTAATTCCATCAAGGAATTAACGAAAAATAGAAATTGGTGGTGGGTTAATAATCTTTGGCGTCATAGAGGTTCAATTTTAAAATCCTTAACAAAGGCGGATGTTGATGTTATTTTAGAAAATTTATTGCTCGTTCCAGATATTGACTATACTGCTGAGGAAGTTCTCACCCTGATTGCTGAAAAATATCCGCAAAAAATAATTAGTTTTTTCTATAAAAGATTTTTAATTCAGAAAAATAAAAAACAAGAAGATCATTATGATGCAATACCTTATAATTTAAACGAACTCAATAAACCTCTTAATGAAAATGCAGAAATTATCATTCCGAAAATATTAAAATGGTTCAAGAAGAAAGATTATTCGCTTTATTGGGAAGGAAGCCCGCTAATACAAGCGATTTTTCCGACTTTTGATAAGGTTCTTGAAGAAGAATTAATTAAATTAATCACATCTAAAAATAATAAAAAGGTCGAAATAGTATTTAATATTCTTCGTGCTTATAATGGAGAAGATTTTTTACATAATGTTTGTAAAGAATTGATAAAAGAATATCCTGAAAATGATAATTATCACAAGGAGATATTTATTGTACTCTCCCAAATGGGAGTAGTATCCGGTGAGTATGGATTTGTTAAAGGATTTGAAAAGAAAAAAGAAGAGATTCAAATCTGGAAGAAAGATAAAAACAAAGCAATTCAATTATTTGTGAAAAAATATGAAGATTTTCTCGATAAACGAATTTTATATGAGAAAAAACAATCAGACGAAGATATAGAATTAAGAAAAAGACAATTTGATAATTAGTGAAAATATTATTTGGTATTTTTAATTTAAATAATTAAAGGGGAAATTGATAATGAAAGTCGAGACATTACTTATGGATATTGAAAATAACAATTTAGTTTTACCTGAATTTCAAAGAGATTTTGTTTGGAATGCAGAAGATGTTAAAAAGTATATTCAATCAATTTATTATAAATATCCAACGGGTTCTCTATTAATATGGAAAACATTGAGCCCTCCAAAGATAAGAAGTGAACATAAATTATCAGAAGGTGTCTATACTCGAGTTTTACTTGATGGTCAACAAAGATTAACTACTTTATATTTATTTATTAAAGGTAAAACTCCACCATATTATAAAAATATGATTAAAAGTTTTAGTCTATATTTTAATGTGGAGAATGAACAAATCAGATATTATCAGAAAACGTTAATGGAAAATAAGCTAGAATGGATTCCAATAACAGATTTTTTTAAATATGGAAATGCTGCAAATTTTGTAACTAGCAACAAAAATAAAGATTATTATTTACAATATTTAGAGACACTGAACAAATTAGACAAGATTAGGGAATATGAATATTTTGTAGATGAAGAAAAATTGACAAGATTAAGTAATATAAAAGAAATTGTAAGAATATTTAATTTGGTAAATAAACAAGGGAGAACTCTTTCTGAAGAGGATTTGGCATTAGCGTATACTTGTTCTTTCTGGCCAGAAATAAAAGATTTATTTAGAAAAGAATTAGCTTTATATAGCGAGAAAGGTTATATTTTGAATTTCAATTTTTTAATAACTTGTTTAAATTCCATTGCTACCGGCCACGCTAAATTTGAGGGATATTACAAAGAATCAGAGGAATTAATAAAAGATTCTTGGGAAAAATTGAAAGAATCATTAAGATATTTATTGAATACCCTAAATGATAAAGCTTATATTAATTCGAGTAATTCTTATGAATTAAAATCAGATGCACTTTTAGTGCCCATGGTAGTGTATTTAGCAAATAATAACTGTGAATTTAAAAATGAGATTGAATTAAACAAATTTCTATACTGGTTATATAACGCGATGATGTGGGGAAGATATACCAGGAGAGGGAAATCAACTCCATTAGAACAAGATGTTGTAACTATAACAAGAGAAAATACACCCGAATCTTTAATCAATAATTTAAGTAGAGAAATAAGATTTTTTGAAGTATTGCCTAAAAATTTAGAAGGAGCGCCTATTACCAGTCCCTTCTTCAATATGGCTTTCATTGTTGCAAAATCTAAAGGGGCTATTGATTGGTTTAATGGAAATAAATTACATTCAAAATTAATTGGAAATTCTTACTACTTAGAAAAACATCATATATTTCCTAAAGATTTATTAAAGAAAAGAGGTTATTATCAAGAATATGAAAAACGAATAATGGTAAATGAAATGGCGAATAGAGTATTTTTAACTGCAAAAGCAAATAAGGAAATAAGAAATAGCGAACCAGCACAATATATGAAAAAAGTTAAAGATAAATATCCAAAAGGGTTAAAACAGCAATTTGTTCCGGAAAAAGAAGAGCTTTGGAGACTCGATTCGTTTGAACTTTTTTTGAAGAAAAGAAGAAAAATCATTACTAGTGAAATAAATAAGTTTATGAATAGCTTAATTGATAATGAATTAATTAAAATAGATATTGAAGACTTAATTAAGAAAGACGAAGATATTAATTTAGAATTTAAAGCTACTTATACTTGGAATATACAAGAGAACAGAATAGATAAAGATCTTAAATTTAATGTTCTTAAAACGGTAGTAGGTTTTATGAATTCCAATGGAGGTACTTTAATTATTGGGGTTGATGATGAGCACCGAGTAATTGGTATGGAGTTAGATTATATATCTAACTGGAAGGGAAATAAAGATGGATTTATCCTTGATTTTAGAGACTATATAGAAAAAACTATCGGTATTAACAATTATAAAAAATTTGTAGATTTAAGTTTTGAATTAATTGATGATAAAGAAGTGTGTGTAGTAAAAGTGGAAAAAAGTGACGATTATGTTTATTTAAAAAAAGATAATAAAAAAGTTTTATATGTAAGATTAGGAAATAGGACCAAGCCTTTGGATGACCCAGAAGAAATAATAGAATATATTGAAGATGATAAGAAATAGTTTAGAGTGTGATAATGATAAACATCCAGATCTGATCTATAAAATCAGGAAATATTAAAATATATTTATACGAAGACGATGGGAAAATATTATAAAAAAGAAAGAAAGATTAAGCCCAGTCCGTTAAATAAATTTCATAGTCTCGGAATATATTATTGTAAAATTCAAGAATATAAGAAAGCAATTGAATTTTTTAAGAAAGTATTAATTATAGACCCTGAGCATGTTGATAGTAAAAATAAAATAAGATTATTGACCAAGAAATTAAAGAATAAAAAATATTGTTTTAATGAACAGTTTTATAGCATTGTAGAGGATTATCTAATAAATAATAAAATTGTAGGGCTAAGAGAAAACATAAATTTTAGATCTTATTACAATTTAGGTTTATATTACAAAAATGCGTTACTTTATAATAAAGCAATACAAGTCTTTAAAGATGTATTAATGATAAAACCAAACCACACAGCTACACATTTTGAGCTAAGTAATATTTATGATGAAATAGAAAATTATTATGAATATGCTAATGAATATTATGGGATAGATTTATTCAATATTGGCTATCAAAATTATAATGAGAATTATAAAGAAATATATCCAGGAGAAATAATATCTAAAAAATTAAATATGGCTGAGCTACATTATAAATTAGCTTGGGTTTTTGGTGAGCCAAAATACTATTCCCAAGTAATCGAACTTTGTAAAAGAGCAATAAATATCGAACCAGAATTTGTAGATGCTTATTATTGGTTAGGGTGGGTTTATGAAAAGTTAAAGCAATATAAAGATGCAATTTTTGCATATATAAAAGCCATTTATATCGATAAAAATTATATTTTTGCTTATAATCGTCTTGGAAGCATTTATATAAAACAGTCAAAATTTGGAAAAGCAATAGAATTATATAGAGAATCCATAAAAAATAACCCAGAAAATATTCAAGCATATTTAAAGGTTGGATTTATTTACAACAAAATTTTACAATATGATAAAGCAATAGAGATTTTAAAAAAAGCACTTGAAATAGATCCACAAAATTTTTTCTTATGTCAACTAATTAGCAAATCTTATAGAAATTTAGGATGGTATGGTAATGCGAAAGATGCCTTGAAAAAAGCAATAGACATTAAACCTGATTATTTCAAAGCATATAAAATTTTAAGAGAAGTTTATAATAAATTGACAGCAAGCAATAAATACTCTTTAAGAGATATTGAGATTAAAAAAGTTACCAAAAAACCAGGTGATTATCTTGCAAGAAAAAGGCTCGATTTTGTAAAAATAACCGCTCATTTACCAAAATTAAAATTAGAAGATAAATATATTTTAAGAGAAAGTATCACCAGAGATGTTTCTGAAAAAGAAGAGCAAGAGACAATAACACACAGGGGTATTTATAAAAATAAAAACAAAATATCAAGCAAAAAACTTAGAAAGTTGTCAAATGATAAAATCAGTTTTAGTAAAGCTATTTTTCAATTATACAAAGAATACGGTACGCTTGAAAAAGTCGGGAAGAAGGTAGGTTTAACTCGTGAGAGAATTCGGCAAATATTAGAAAAAGGGAATAGATATAGGTTATTTGAATATACTATAAAAAAGGATTTGATTTCTTATCCTTTTTTAATTAACTATTTTACAAATAAAGAAGAGTTGTTGAATGAATTATCTAATTGTATAAAAAAAGATGAAATGTTACAAACGTTAAGCACTGATATAGTTAATTTTAATAGATTATTAAGCCATTTTAATTTAAATTTAAAAGATATTCAAGTTTACTCAAAAAAGAAAAAATTAAAAATAGAATATGATGAATATGTAATAGAAAAAATGGGGTCAGGCTTCACAAGTTCATTTATTATTATTTATTAATTGGTATATATACAGATTTATTTTTTTAAAAAAAAGGATTTTTTAAAAGTTTTGTAGTATTATAATATTA
>Ga0172363_10001321_pt1 | contig 19941 bp, 21 predicted proteins | sample LakKivs2_kivu2a2_FD_114541 | JGI IMG/M metagenome (GOLD analysis project Ga0172363, IMG submission 114541) | Sediment microbial communities from Lake Kivu, Rwanda - Sediment s2_kivu2a2 | ecosystem: Environmental > Aquatic > Freshwater > Lake > Sediment | place: Rwanda: Western Province, Lake... | reverse complement strand
CTAAGACCTTCATCCCTCACGCGGCGTCGCATAGTCAGGGTTTCCCCCATTGCTAAAGATTCTCGACTGCAGCCTCCCGTAGGAGTCTGGGCAGTGTCTCAGTCCCAGTGTGGCTAAACATCCTCTCAGACTAGCTACCCGTCTTCGCCTTGGTGGGCCGTTACCTCACCAACAAGCTGATAGGCCGCGAGCTCCTCCCTGAGCGACAGGCCTTGCGGTCCCCGTCTTTTACCGCGTCCCCATAAGGGTCGTGGTCACATCTGTCATTACCCCGGATTTCTCCGGGCTATTCCAGTCTCAAGGGCAGATGACTCACGTGTTACTCACCCGTTTGCCGCTATCCCGCCCCTTCTTCTACTTCAGGTTGCCCATCCATAAAAGAAAGGGTGGGATCGCTCGACTTGCATGCCTAATCCACGCCGCCAGCGTTCACTCTGAGCCAGGATCAAACTCTCCGAAAAAAGGGCATGATCCTCACCGAGGATCATACATCTCTTGGCTATTTGTCAAAGAACGATCCGCCACATACCGTGGCAGAAAAATTTTTAAAGGGTCGCCCCAGGCCAACAAAAAAGGCATCACGTCGGATGCCTAGGGTCCTTCCCAACGCGTTGAATGCTATGATTAGCCTGTCAACTCTTGTGCGGGGCTCTTCAAAATAGATTCACCCATTTTTCCGAAAGAGGCAAAACTGCTTGTTGTTGTAACTATTAAGTATATATGCGAAATCAAAAGTGTCAAGTATTTTTTTGGATTATCTTGACCCGCTTGAAGCTGCGCTTTCCCACCTGGAACAGGTACTCTTTGCCGAACTCCAGGGGGGCGTCGGCCGCCGTTTTATGGCCGTCGACCTTGACCGCCCCCTGCTTGAACTGCCGCAGCACCTCGCTTCGGGAGTCGTTGCCGGTATGCAGGGAAAACCTCCCCTCCCTGACCATCTGGATCATGATGCCCGAGGCGGTACACGTCTCGGGCCCGCACACGACCTCGGTAGACGCGATCTGGTCAGGCGCACCGCCCTGCGAAAAGACCTTCTCAAACTCCCGGCGGGCGGACTTGGCCTCGGCAGCGCCGTGGTAAGTCGCCACCAACGACGCCGCCAACCTCGCCTTGGCCTCCTTGGGATGAAGCTTCTTGACCTCGTCCAAGTCCTCGTCCGTCAAAAGCTCATAGTATTTCATCATAAGACCGTCACTGATCGACATGACCTTGCCGAAAATCTCCTTCGGCGTCTCGTTGATGCCGATGTAATTCCCCAGGGACTTCGACATCTTGTTGACGCCATCCGTCCCCACTAATAGAGGCGTCGTGATGACGATCTGTGGCGGCTGGCCGTACTCGCGCTGTAAATCGCGCCCGACCAAGAGGTTAAATTTCTGGTCCGTACCCCCCAATTCCACATCCGCCTTAAGTTTGACGGAGTCATAACCCTGCATCAGAGGGTAAAAAAGTTCCAAAAAGCTGATGGGTTTGTTTCCTTTCAGGCGGGACTGGAAGTCGTCGCGCTCCAGGAGGCGGGCCACTGTATAGCGCTGCGCCAGGTCCACGAGCTCCTCGAAAGCGAAGGGCGCCTTGCCCTTATTGCCGGGCCCGAGGCGCGAGAACCACTCGCTGTTATGGCGCCGCTCAAAGACCTTGGCGCTGCCTGTCTTAAGGATCTTGGCGACCTGCCTGACGTACGTGCGGGCGTTGGCGTCGACTTCTTTCCAGGAGAGTGTCTTGCGGGCCTTGGACTGGCCGGAGGGGTCGCCCACGAGGCCCGTCGCGTCGCCGACCAGGAAGATCACCCTGTGCCCCAGGTCCTGGAACTGGCGCAGCTTGCGCAGCAGGACCGTGTGGCCCAGGTGGATGTCGGGCGCCGTCGGGTCGAAGCCCGCCTTGACGCGCAGGGGCCTCTTCGTGCGGGCGCTCTCCTCGAGCCTGCGGACGAGCTCCTCCTCGCTGATGATCTCGCTCGTCCCGCGCTTGATGATGTTCAGCTGGTCTTGGACGTTCATCGGCCTTAAAACAGACCTAGGAGACGCTACCCAGGCCGATGCGCATCTGATCGACATCGACCTTGATGATCTTAACCTTGATCCGGTCGCCGATCGCGACCTTGTCGTACGCCTCGCGGGAGATCTCGTTGATGTAGAGGAGCCCCTCGAGCTCGTCGGGCAGGCGGACGAAGACGCCGTAGTTGTTCTTGGAGATGGCGTCCCCCTCGCACACCGTGCCGAGGGGGTACTTCTCGGCGATCTGCGGCCACGGGTTCTCCAGGGCCTGCTTGTACCCGAGGGAGATCTTCTTGTTCTGGGGGTCGACGGAAAGGATCACCACCTCGATCTTCTGCCCCTTCTTCAGGACCTCCTGCGGGTTCATGACCCGGCGGGTCCAGGACATGTCCGAGACGTGGATCATGCCGTCGAGGCTGCCGTCGAGCTCCACGAACGCGCCGAAGTCGGTGAAACCGGTCACCTTGCCGCTGACCTTGCTGCCGATCGAAAACTTGCTCTCCGCCTCCAGCCACGGGTTGCCCTCCAGCTGCTTGATGCTCAAGGAGATGCGCCGGCTCGCCTGCTCGATGTTGAGGACCTGAACTTCGACCATGTCGCCGACGGCGAACACGTCCTGCGGGTTGATGTTGCGCTTCTGCCAGGAGATCTCGGAGACGTGGATAAGACCCTCAATCCCCTTCTCGAGCTCCACGAACGCGCCGTAGGGCACGATATTGACGACCTTGCCTTTGACCTTCGTGCCGATCGGGAACTTCTCCTGGACGTTGGTCCAGGGGTCGGCCGTGCGCTGCTTTAGGCCCAGCGAGATCTTCGAGGTCTCCTTGTTCATGTTGAGGATCGTCACCTCGATCTTGTCGCGGACCGCCACCATCTCGGAGGGGTGCGCGATGCGCGACCAGCTCATGTCCGTGATGTGCAGGAGGCCGTCGACGCCGCCTAAGTCGATGAAGGCGCCGAAGTCCGTGATGTTCTTGACGACGCCGGAGACGACGTCGCCGATCTTGTGGGCATCCCAGAAGCGGAGCTTGCTGTCCTCGCGCTCCTTGGCGACCGCCTCCTTGCGCGAGACGATGAGGCTGCGGCGGATCGGGTTGATCTTGATGATCTTGAATTTATACGTCGCGCCCAAAAGGTCCTTCTCGCCGACGTGGCGGAACATCGCCAGGCTCGCCGGCAGAAAGGCCTCCAGGCCGAAGACGTCGACGATGTAGCCGCCCTTGACCTTCTTGCGGACGATGCCGTCGACGAGCTCGCCCTCGTTGAAGCCCTGGTTGATCTTGTCCCACCCCTGCAGGCGGCGCGCCTTGTCGCGCGACAGGATCAGCAGGCCGTTGTCGTCCTCGACCGAGTCGATGTAGACCTCGACCTCGCTGCCGACCTCCAGGTCCTTGGCGCCGATGAACTCCTCGCGCGCCACCACGCCCTCCGACTTGTAGCCGACGTCGACCAAGACGTCCTTGACGCCGATCTTGACCACCTTGCCGGTCACGATCTCGCCCTCTTTGACCTCCCTGAAGCTCCGACTGTAAAGCTCCTCCAAGGTCTGGTTTTCCTCTTTCTCCTGCTCCTGAATCACGTCCGGTTCCACCTTTCTCCCTTTGGGTGATTTTGCGGCCCGTGGGGGCCGCGAGCGCTGTCCTTAGGACAGAGGATTTATTATGCCGGAAATTATCCTTTTGTCAACCCTTAAGTTACGTTTCTCAAATTGAGACTTTTAGACCTGGTCAAATAATCCCAAATAGTGAGACTTTTAGACCTGGTCAAATAGTCTCAAATAGTGAGACTGAAAGACCTGGTCACAAAGTCTCAATTTTTGAGGGCGAGGATGGCTTCCATCACGCGGCGGGAGTGGTCGACGTCCGAGACCTCTGCCCCTGCCGGCGGGGGGATGGGCGGGCCGTAGACGACCCGCAGGGGGGCCAGGCGCAACTTCTTCGTGCCCTTCGGCAAGGCCTTGTCGCTGCCCGAGACGTACGCAGGCACCACGGGGACGCTGGCCTTGCGCGCCAAAAAACCCACCCCGGCAAAGGCGCGGCCGGCCCTGCCGCCCACCTGGCGTGTCCCCTCGGGAAAGATAAGCAAACCTTCGCCGGCGGCCAGATACCTGAGCCCTTTGCGGATTGCCTCGAAGTCCGCGGCGCGGCGCTTCAAGGGAAAGGTGTGCACCGCGCGCAACAACCAGGCAAAAAAGCGCCGCCGGAAGAGGGTGTCGCGCGCCATGTAATAAAGGGAACGGGGGCAGCCGGCACCAAAGAGCACGGGGTCGAGAAAGCTCACGTGGTTGCCGGCGAGGATAAAACCGCCTTGGGCGGGGATGTGTTCGCGGCCCTGGACCCGAAAACGGAAGAATACGAAGAAGACGATCCGGACGGCTAATCTGCAGACCCAGTAAAACACTCGGCGCTCCCCGCCGAAAACCCTTAAAGGGGATCAGGCGTAGCGGATCTCGCGCTTGACGAGGGCATTGCCGGCCCGGATCAGGTCCCGGGCCTTTTTGAGGCCCTTGGCCTCGGCGTAGATGCGCATCTTGGGCTCGGTGCCGGAGGCGCGGAACATCAGCCAGCTCTCGTCGTCGCAGATCAGCTTCAGGCCGTCATAGTCCTTGACCTCGACGACCTTGCGGCCCAAGAGCGTGCGCACCTTGAGCCTCTCCCAGTCCAGCGCGTACTTCTTGGACTTGAGCTTCAGGTCGCTGCGCAGATAATGATAACGGCCGTAGCGCTTCTCCATGTCGGCGAGGATGCGGCCGATCTTCTTTCGGCGCTGGGCCATCATCTCCACCAGCATGAGCCCCGCCAGCGTCCCGTCGCGCTCGGGGATGTACTTTTTCAGGCCCATGCCGCCGGCCTCCTCCCCGCCGACGAGGATGTCCTGCGTCTCCATGAGGTTCGAGATGTACTTGAAGCCGACGGGCGTCTCGTGCAGTTTCACCCCCAGGTCGGCGGCGATGTGCTCGAGCATCGTCGTGCCGGCGATGGTCGTCACGATGTCCCCGGACCAACCGCGGTCCTGGTGCAGGTGCAGGGCCAGGAGCCCCAATATCTTCTGCGGCGGGATGTACTCGCCGTCGGAGCTCACCGCCGCGATGCGGTCGGCGTCGCCGTCGAGGATAAGGCCGATGTCATAGCGGCCTGTCTTCATGCGCCGGATGATCTCCTGGACGTTTTCCTCGACGGGCTCGGGCCCCCGGCCGTCGAAGTTCGGGTTGGCCTCGGCACGCATCAGCTCCAGGCGTATCCGAGACCCTTTCAAGACGTCGGCGACGTAGCTGTTGCCGCTGCCATGCATGATATCCATCAGGACGCGAAAACGGGCCTTCTTGAAAACCTTGGCGTCGATATAAGAACGCAAAAAGCTGACATACTCCTTGGAGATGTCTACGACCCGCGCCGTCCCCTTGGCAACGGCCTGGGTCAAGGAGAGGCTCCTGACCGGCGAGGCGTCAACGAGGGCCTCGACGCGGCGCGTCACCGCCTCGTTCGCCGCTCCCCCCTGCGCATTTTTTATCTTGTAGCCATTGAATTCGGGTGGATTGTGGCTCGCCGTGATCATGATTCCCAAGTCCAGGCGGCGCCTCTTCACCGCGAAGCTCAAGGCCGGCGTCGGGACCGCCCGGTCCGAGACGATCACGCGGATCCTGTTGGCGGCGAGCACCCGGGCCGCGATGCGGGCGAACTTGTCGGACATGAAACGCGTGTCATAGCCCACGCAGACCTTGGGGGCCCGGCCCCGGACGAGGTCCTTGCGGCAGTAATCGGCCGTGGCCTGGGCCACGCGCCGGACGTTTTCGAACGTGAGGTCGTCGCCAATCACGGCGCGCCACCCGTCGGTGCCGAACCGGATCTTCGCCTGAGGAGATGTGCCGCTACGCGACATTCTTGAGCCTCCTTATCGCCGCCTTCATGTCCGGCGCGCCGAAGAGGTGCGTGCCGGCGGCCAGCACATTGGCCCCGCGGCGCACCACCTCGAGCGCCGTTGTCTCATTGATCCCTCCGTCGACCTCGATGTCCCCTTCGAAGATACGGCGCAGATCGTAGATCTTGGAGAGGACCCCCGGCATGAACTCCTGTCCTCCGAAACCGGGGTTCACGCTCATGATGAGGACCCAATCGACCCTGTCGAGCACCTCCTTGACGACGTCGAGGGGGGTGGCGGGGTTCAGCGCCACGGCCGGTCGGCGCGCCAACCGGCTGATCGCCTTGATCAGCGACGCCGCCTTCTTGGTGCGCGCGTTTTTGACCTTGCCCAGCGCCTCCATGTGAAAACTGATGATGTCCGCGCCCGCCGACGCGAAGGCCTCGATGTGCCTGTCCGGCTCCTCGATCATCAGGTGGGCGTGGATGGGCAGCGTCGTCTTCTTGCGCACGGCCGCGACCACGCCGGGGCCTATCGTGATGTTGGGGACGAAGTGCCCGTCCATGACGTCGACGTGGAGGAAGTCCGCGCCCGCGGCCTGGGCGCGCCGGACCTCCGCCTCAAGGTTCGTGAAATCACACGCCAGAAGAGATGGGCCGACCTTGATCTTCATAACTCACCTGTAAAGACGGTGTCTTTGGATGTAGCGCACCACGCTCTCGGGGGTCAGGTACTTGACGGACCTCCCCTGCCGGACAAGGCGGCGTATGGACGAGGAGGAGATGTCCACCTGGGCGACGCGGATCTTGCGGTAGTGCCGGCCGCTCAGGCGGCGGCCGTAGCCGGGCCTCTTGGCCAGGACGAAGCGCGCCAGCCGGTGGATCTCTTCGACGTCCTTCCAGGTCGGGATCTCGCTGACGAGGTCCGACCCGCAGATGAAATAGAGACGCGCGCCCGGATAGCGCTTCTTGATCGCCCGCAACGTATCGACGGTATACGACGTGCCCCGGCGCCTGACCTCGATGTCGGAGACGACGAAACGCCTATTGCCGCGCACCGCCAACGTCGCCATCTTCAGGCGGTGCGGAGCGGCGAGGATGCGGCGGCTGTCCTTGTGCGGCGGCCGGTATGTCGGCACGAAGAGCACCCTGTCGAGCCCCAGCTGCACCTGCACCTGCTCGCCCAGGATCAGGTGGCCGTAGTGGATCGGATCGAACGTGCCTCCGAGTATGCCTATCTTCATCGTCTTCGCCATGTCGCCCTTTATGCTAAGCTCAGCTGCCGGCTGGGCAGGTCGGCCTCTATCGTCAGACGAAGTTTTTCGCCGTCGGCTACGGTTTGCATTTTCGCCGTTACGCTCCATTGACCCGTGTCGCTACGGCCAAAATGCAATCCCTTGTCGACGTTTGCCGAAAAACTTCTTTATCCCACCTCAGCAGGTATCCTGCTTCGGCGGGATGTTCCATTGTCTGACGATAGAGGCCGACCTGCCCAGCCGGCCGCAGACGGTGTCACTCGCGGATCTGGCCGGAGCCGCGCACGACGTACTTGTACGTCGTCAACTCCTCCAGGCCCATCGGGCCGCGGGCGTGCAGACGGTCGGTCGAGATACCGATCTCCGCGCCCATGCCGAACTGATAACCGTCGGTGAAACGCGTGGACGCGTTCGCGTAGACACAGGCCGAGTCCACCTCTTTGAGGAACTGGTCCGCCCGGCCGGCGTCCTGCGTGACAATCGCATCGGAATGGTGCGAGCCGTAACGGTCGATGTGCGCGATTGCCTCCCCCACGTCCTTGACGACCTTGACCGATAGGATGAGGTCCAGGTACTCCGTGCGCCAATCCTCTTCGGTCGCGGCGGCGATGCCTTTGACGATCTTGCGGGTCGCCGGGCACCCCCGCACCTGAACGCCGGCACGCTGAAGGGCCCGGATCATGGACGGCAGAAAATCTTTCGCGATCCCCTCATGCACGAGGAGCGTCTCAACGGCGTTGCAGACAGCCGGCCGCTGGACCTTGGCGTTCAAGACGATGCGCTCGGCCATCGGCCGGTCCGCGGCGTCATCCACGAAAATATGGCAGATGCCTTTGTAATGCTTGATCACCGGGATCTTGGACTTATCCCGCACCTCGCGGATCAACGACTCGCCGCCGCGTGGCATGACCAGGTCGATCGCATCATCAAGAGACAACAAGACATCCACGGCCTTGCGGTCCGTCGTGGTCACGAGGTTGACTGTCCCCGCCGGCAGGCCGCGGCGCCGCACCGCTGCCGCCAGCAGGCCGAAGATAGCGGTGTTTGAATGCAGCGCGTCGCTGCCGCCGCGCAGCATCACGACATTTCCCGACTTGAAACACAGACCGACGCAATCGGAGGTCACGTTCGGCCGCGACTCGTAGATGATGAGGATGACGCCGATCGGCACGCGGACCTTGGCGATCTTAAGGCCGTTGGGACGGCTCCAGCTCTTCACGATCTGACCGACAGGGTCGTCGAGATCGGCGATCGCGGAGAGCGAGGTTGCCATCTCGCTGACCCGCTGGGGCGTCAGGGTCAGGCGCTCCCTGAAGGCATCGGAGAGGCGCTTTTGGCGCGCGGCGGCCAGGTCCTTCGCATTGGCCGCAAGGATCGCCGCCGCGCCGGCCTCCAGCGCCGCCGCCATGTCGCGCAACACCTCGTTCTTCGCCTGCGTATCCAAGGTAGCGAGCCGGACCGCCGCCGCTTTGGCCTTTTGCGCCATACGGACAAGGTCGGCTCGCAGATCCTTCGAGGCGTGCGTGCGCTCTTTCATCATCACATCACCCCAAGATCACCAGGTGATCCCGGTGAATCACCTCTTTCTTTATCTTCTTGCCGGCGTTTTGCGCGATCTCATCGGACGAGAGATTCGTTTTGCCCTTGGCAAAAACGACACCGTCCTTACCGATAACCTCGACGATGTCTGAGGCCTTGAAGGTCCCTTCGCAGCCCACGACGCCCGGCGCCAGGAGACTGCAGGACTTCTGGGTCAAGGCGTTGCGTGCGCCGTCATCCACGACGATTCGCCCCTTGGTCACCGCCTCAAAAGCGATCCAGTGCTTTTTGGCGCTGCCGACGGTATCGCCGACGGAGAAAAACGTCCCCTCCACGGCGGCATGGGAAGAATCCTGAAAATAAGTGCCAGGCAGATGCGCGCTGACGGCGCTCAAAAAAACAGGAACATTGCCGCTCGTCGCTATGTGCGCCGCCTGGATCTTGGTCGACATGCCGCCCACGCAAGAGGCTTTGTCTGTCCCGCAGGCTATCCTCTTTATTTCGGAAGTGATCTCCGCGACCTTCTTGATTAAATCGGTCCCATTTCCTGTCTTGGGATCAAACTTCCTGTAGAGGCCCCGAATATCCGACATAATCCACAGGCCGTCGGCCTCCACCGCCACAGCAAGGCGCGCGGCCAACGTGTCGTTATCGCCGAACTTGATCTCCTCGACCGAAACCGCATCATTCTCGTTGACGACCGGCACCAGCCCGTGTTCCAGCAGCGTGTTGATGGTGTTGCGGGCGTTGAGATACCGCTTGCGGTCCGTAAGGTCGTCCCGCGTCAACAGGACCTGCGCGCACTTAAGCCCGCATGCCGCGAACGCGTTCGAATACTCCTGCATCAAGATATTTTGGCCAGCCGCCGCAGCGGCCTGTAACTCCGCCAGGCCCGTAGGCCTCTTCTCAAAACCCAATGCCGACAGGCCGCTCGCGATGGCCCCTGATGAAACAAGGATGACCAAAGCGCCTTCCCCCCGCAGGCGCGCGACATGGCGCACGATCGCCTCGAGGTTCCCGGGGAGGATGCGCACCCCGCCGCCCGTCAAGACGCTCGAGCCGACCTTAACGACGATCTTCTGAGAGGCACCTCGTGATCTCTTCAAGCAATTCCTCCAGGCCCTTGCCCTCGAGGGCCGAAATCTCAAAAATCGGGCGCTTGACGACGTCGCGCAAGCGCCTCAGGTTCGGCGCGGCGGCCTCCAGGTCCATCTTGTTGGCCACGAGGACCTGCCGCTTCTCGGCCAGATCTTTTGAAAACGCCTCCAGCTCCTTGTTGATGACCCCGTAATCCTCGACCGGGTCGCGGCCGTCCACGCCCGCCATGTCCACGATGTGAACGAGGACGCGCGTGCGCTCGACGTGCTTCAGGAACCGGTCGCCCAGGCCCCGGCCCTCGTGTGCGCCGGCGATCAGGCCCGGGATGTCCGCGACGATGAACTCCATGTCGTCCTCTTGCCGGCGCACGACGCCCAGCTGCGGGGCGCGCGTCGTAAAAGGGTAGCTGGCTATCTTCGGCGTCGCGTTCGAAATCTTCGATATCAGCGTCGACTTGCCGGCGTTCGGAAACCCGACGATCCCCACGTCGGCGATCAGCTTCAGGTTCAGGATCAGCTCCCTCGCCTCGCCGGCCTCACCCGCCGTCGCCTCCCGGTTGCGGGAGTTGCCCTTGCCGCCCTTGCCGCCGCGCGCAACGACCACCTCGAACCCATGGGTCGCGAGGTCCCGCAAAAAGCAGCCTGTCGGCGCCTCCACGACGAGCGTCCCCGCGGGGACGCAAATAACGCAGTCCGAGCCCCGGGCGCCGGCCTTGTTGTTGCTGGAGCCGTGCCGGCCGCTCTGCGCCTTGAAGTGGCGACGGAACTGAAAATCCAACAGCGTGTAGATCCCTTTGTCGGCGCGCAGGATCACGTCGCCGCCGGCGCCGCCGTCGCCGCCGTTGGCCTTGCCGCGCTCCACCCGGTTGTCGCGGAAAAAGCTGTTGCAGCCGTTGCCGCCCGCGCCCGCGTTCACGCTGATCTTCGCCGTATCAATGAACATCTGCCGTCAAGGCGCGATCTCGGTGATCCGGATGCGCGTCAGCGCCTGGCGGTGGCCGCGCGTGCGCCTGGAACTCTTGCGCCGGCGGGCCTTATAGGCGATGACCTTGGGGCCGCGCGTCTGCTCCAGGACGTCCGCCGTCACCCGCGCCCCCTTGACAAAGGGATCTCCCACGCTCACCTTGTCGCCGTCCGCCACCAAGAGGACTTGGTCGAAAGTCACGTCCTTCTTCTTGTCAATGCGCTCGACGCTCAGAATGTCGCCGACCCGCACCGTTTCCTGCTTTCCGCCTGTCTGGATGATCGCATACATCGTGAGCACTCCTTGCTCTGAATAAGCTTGTCGGGTTCGAACAGCCCCAAACTATAACACAACGCCCCGCCGGCGTCAATGCCGCCAGTCAAGCCTTTAGGAACTGATATTGATCTTTTCGGGATGCAGCTCCTTGTTGGTCCGGATCTCCACCCGCGCGCCGAAGCGCCGGGAGATGCTGTGCAGTCCCTTGAAGTGCTCGCTGTTGAGGCTCGCGGCCACGTCCGGGTGGACCTCCACCACCACGCGCCGGGTCCGGTGGTGGGCCAGGTAGTTCTTGAGGTCCCGGATGACATTGAGCGCGACGGAGAAGGCCGACTTGACCTTGCCCTTCCCTTGGCAGAAGGGGCAGGTCTGATACGTGATGCTCTCCAGCGTCCGGTGGGTGCGCTCGCGCGTCATCTGCACGAGGCCCAGCTTCGAGAGGCCGAGGATGTCGGTCTTGGCGCGGTCCGAGACGAGGGCGCCCCGAAAAATATTGATGAGTTCGCGCCGGTGACGCTCCTCCATCATGTCGATGAAGTCGATGACGATGATGCCGCCGACGTCGCGCAGCCGCAGCTGCCGGGCGATCTCGCGCGCCGACTCGGTGTTGACGGCAAAGGCCATGCTTTCCTGGGAGATGTTCCGGCGCCGGAACTTGCCGGAGTTGACGTCGATGACCGTCAGCCCCTCCGTCGGCTCAATGACAAAGTGGGCCCCGCTCTTTAAAAAAACCTTGTTCGAATACAGCTTCTCGATCTCCTCCTCGATCCCCTTCTTTTCGAACAAGGGCTCCTTCTCGCGGTAGAGCTTAACCGTCTGCGAGAGGCGGGTCATGTACGAGCGCATGAAGCGCAGGACGCGCTTGAACTCCTCCTTCGAATCGATCCAGATGTCGCCGATCTCGTCGTTATAGTAATCCCGCAGCATCCGCAGGACGAGGTCGTAATCTTCGTAGATCAAAAACGGCGCCGGACGGTTCTTGGCAGCCCTCTCGATCTTCTCCCAGAGATGCAGCAGGAGTGCTAAATCGCTCTGGAGCTCCTTGAGCGTCATCCCCTCGGCGACCGTGCGCAGGATAAGGCCCATGTTGCCCGGGACCTCGACCTGCTTCAGGATCTCCCGCAGGCGGCGGCGCTCCTTGTCGTCGGTGATGCGCTTGGAGATGCCGAAGTGCCGCTCATACGGCATAAGGACGCAGTACCTCCCCGGCAGGCTGATGTGTGTCGTCAGGCGCGCCCCCTTCGTGCCGAAGGGCTCCTTGGTCACCTGGACGATCAATTCCTGGCCCGCCTTGAGCGTCATCGGCGCCCCGCGCTTGGGGTGGCGGTCTTCCCCGCCGTTCTCCGCGAGATCCTCGTCCAAGACCTGGTCGATGGAGTCGTTCAAATACAAAAACCCGTTCTTCTCGGCGCCGATGGCGACGAACGCCGCTCCGACGGAGGGCACGACGTTCTCCACCCGCCCCTTGTAGATGTTTCCCAAAACCGTCCGGTCCTGGAGGCGCTCGACGAAATAGTTCGTCAGGCGCCCCTCTTCCAGGATCGCCACGCGGCGCTCCTGCTGTTCATAGTTGATCAATATCTCCTTCTTCTGTCTCACAACGTCCTCCGTTCCTTTCTATTCTATCAAATGGATGTCCTTGACACAGAGCCCTTCCGGCAGCGCCTGCCGCAGACGTTGTGCCACCTCCTGCGGCGCCACCAAATCCTTGAGTATCATCTGACCCGGCTCGGCCTCGAACGCCTGCCCCAGCTTCACCGCCCTCGCGAGGCGCAGGCGCGGACGCGGGCTGAACCCCTGGGTCAGGGCGAGCGGCACCCCCGCCCGGCGGCAGGCCCGCGCCAAGAGACGCACGACGTCGAGGTGGGAGAGGTACGCCATCTCGCCGGTCTTGCTCAATGAAAAGGCGTAACGAAAAGGCATAGCTGACGGCGCCCGCGGCGTTTTAATCCGCCGGGCGGCATGCCGGCGTTCTCCGCGGGAACGCCGGGAAAAAATGACCCCGCACTATTGATGTGCGGGGTCATCAATGCCAGGGAGTTGCGTTATCGGCGCGCGCCTACTTCTTGGCGCTGCGAAGCCCGAGATTCTTTTCGAGGATCTCAAGCTGGTCCGTGGTCAGCCCCTCATCGTCGACCACGTTCGCCGTGATGAAGATGACGAGCTCGATCTTTTCCGTGTCGGTGGTCGTGCGCTCGAAGAAGAGCTTGCCGAGCCATGGGAGCCGGCGCAAGAACGGGATGCCCTGGGTGCTCTCGTTCTTGACGTCCTTGATCAGGCCACCGATCATGATCGTCTCGCCCGACCGCATCAGGATCTGCGTCTGCGTCTCGCGCGTGGTGATACGCGGATACCTGTTTTCGATCAGGGTCCCCTCGGAGGTCACCGCGGGATGGACGATCATGTTGATGTAGTCGCGGTCGACGCCGCTGACCTGCGGCACGACGTTGAGCTGGATGCCGATGTCGATGTACGAATCAAGAGAGACGTCCACCGTCGAGGCGGTATCGCTGCTCTTGGTCGTGGAGACGATGGGGAACTGTTCCCCGACCAGGATCGTCGCCTCCTGGTTGTCGAGGGTCATGATGCTCGGCGCCGACAGGACGTTCGTCGCCACGTCCTCCTCCAGCGCATGCAGGATGACCTCAAACCGCGTGCCGCTCAGTTTCTGGAAGACCATGTTCAGGCCCGTGTTCGCGAGGGAGATGGTCGTCGCCTTCGGGCCGTAGGCCGCGGGGTCCACGCCGTTGCCGCCGAAGACGTGGCCGCCCGCGGAGAGCTCGTCCGTCACCGACTCGACGGTCACGTCGTTGCTCGAGGCCGATCCGGCGCCGCCCGTCGCGTAATCAAAGCCGTAGTCCTTGAGCCTGTCGCGGCTGATCTCCACGATGCGCGTCTCGATCAGGACCTGCTTGGGCTTGACGTCGATCTTCGCGAGGACCTCCCGGATCTTGTCGAGGACCGGAGGGATGTCGGAGACGATCACGGTGCGCGAACGGCTCGTCGTCTGCCCCGTGCGGCTGCGCTTCTCGGAAAACGCGCCGCCGAAACCCCACCCGGCCTGGCCTGTGATCTCGAGGATCGTCACGCAGCCGCGAGGCGACAGCTGCGGTTCGATCGCCCTCTTGGCGTCACCCGCGTCGATGTAGCGCAGGGTGACGATCTCCGTCACCGTCGGCTGCACTTGGGCCAGGTCCTGTTCCATTTTGCGCTGCGCGGTCAACTTCTCCAGGGGCGCCACCATGATGATGTTTTCCTGCTTGTCATAGGCGTACCCGTACGACTTCAGGATCACATCCAACGCCTTTTCCCACGGCACGTCCGTTATGCGGACGTTGACGGTCCCCGCGACCTCCGGGCTCGCTACAATGTTTACCCCGCTCTTGTAGGCGATGACCTTGAGCACATCGCGGATATCCGCCTCCTTGAAGTCCAGAGTGATGGTCTGTGTCGCAGAGGGCGGGCCCTCTTCCACCGCGGGCTGGGCAGGGGCCGCAACCGCTTGCTCGGCCTCCGCGGCCTGTTGCCCGGCCGGCTCCTGGGCCTGCGTCCCTTGAGCCCACACCGGCACCGGCGCCATCGCCGTCACCAAGGATACCATGACAAAAAACACAAAAATCCTATAAACCATCCCCCTGGCCATCACTCCTCCCTTCGTAACTCCAGCTCCAATGTCTCGTTATCGCGCATCACCGTGACCTTCTCGGGCTGTATGTCTATCACGACGGCCTCTCCGATAGACTCGCCCACCCGCAGCAGTTCGCCGTTGATGATCGCGATCGAGTCCCCCTTCGGATCGAACATCACGCCTTCCAGCCGCAGCGCCTCATCGGTCTCCGGCTCCAAATTGACGAGATAACCGGCGGGCGTGATCAACGGCTCAAAGGGGTCCCGCGGGTTGCGTACTTTATAGAGGTATTTGTCCTTTTCGTCCTGGGCCGCGGCAGGGCCGGCGCCCCAACAACACAGGATCCCCGCCGCCCCCAAGACCGCCGCCCAACGCCTCAAGCTGTTTGTCCCCATTCTATTCCTTGCGCCTCAAGACTTCAAGTAAAATCGTAAGGTGTTGGCTGCCGGGGGTTGACTGATCCCCTTTCACCTCAAGGTCTTCAAAGTCTACAAAAATGGGAGCGCTCTCCAGCAGGCCCACGAAACGCCCCATCTGGTGGTACCCCGCACTCGCCGTGACGGAGATCTTTTGGCGGCTGAACTTGTCCTGACCCTGGCCGGGCTTGGCGAAGTCCACCGGCTGGATGCGCTGGATGCGCACGGAGGCGATATCGGCGAACTTGGAGATGGTCTCCAGGACCTTGGGCAGGTCCTGCGGCCCGATGATCATCTTGTTCATGCGGTCCTTCTGGACGAGGTAATCTTCCAGCTGCTTCTTCTGGGCCTCGGTCTCCCGGCTCGCGGCGTAGGTCGCCACGATGTCGCTCCTGAGCTTGCGCGCCTCCTTGAACTGCCGGACCAGGCCCGTGACCTGCCAGCGCAGGACGAACGCCGCGTCCAGGCAGAGGGCCACCGCGACGACCGCCAGGAAGGCCTGCGGCTTCTCCAGCAGCGCCAGTGCCTGGGTCTTGAGCTTGTTCAACTCCGGGGACGTCATGGCGTCTTCTTCCTCTCCCCCACCAGCACGAAGTCCACCACGTCGTACGTCCTGACGGTGCGCCGCTGGACGGAATTGAGCTCGATCTTCTCGAAGGCCGCAGCAAAGGTCTTGTGGGTCCGGATGTCCTGGAGGAACTTGCTGATGAGCGTCATCTCGTTCTGGCTCAGGGAGACGACGCTGCCCTGGATCACGATGTTGTCAGGCGACAGCGAGAGCCGGTCCAGCCATAGCCCGGGCGGCACGGCGCCCGCCAAGACCGAGAGCATCTCCGTCAGGCTGAAGGGACGATCCAGGAACGCCTTGAGGGACACGATCTCGGACTCTGCGGCCGTGATCTCGTTGCGCCGCGCCAGGTACTCCTTCGACTGGGGGGCCAGGCGCCCCCAGTTGTGCCGCAGGCTCACCACGTGGACCTTTTCGATGCCGGCCGCGGCCAAGAGGAGGAGGTGCAGCCCCGCCACGACGGCCGCCGTCATCAAGACGTAGGCCTTGTAGGGCAGGACGATCTTGCGCTCGACGCGCCTCAGGTTTTTCGGCAGGAGATTGATGATGATCATCGTCTATCGCAGGGCCAGCCCCAGAGCGACCGCCAGACAGTCCGCCTCGGCCTTCAGGACCCGGCGGTCCACGGTCTCCTCGCACAGCAACCTGTCGACGAAGTCCAGCGTCTGGACCTCGATGCCCAGGAGTTGGTGCAGGTAGTCCTTCAGGCCCGCCAGGCGGCTCGCCCCGCCCGTGATCACGACCTTCTCGACGGTCTTGTTCAGCCGGGCCTCGAAGTAATCGAGCGAAACGCGGATCTCCGCCGCCAGGTTGTTGAGGACGGGGTCCCACACGGCGTAGAGTTCCTTCTGGCGCGTGGCCGGCTCATGCTTGAGGGCCTCCGCCTGTGCGTACTCCATCTCCAGGACCTCGCAGATCTTCTTGGTGATGTCGTCGCCCCCGACGAAGATGTCGCGGCTCAGGTGCGGGAAGCCGTCCACGAGGATGTCCATGTTGGTGGTGGTCTTGCCGATGTTGACGAGACCGACGCAGCCCGCCTTCTTGGCGCTGCCCATCTCGGTGTAGAAGTTGGCAAGGGCGAGACAGTCCAGGTCGATGGCCCGGAGGTTCAGATTCACCTGGCGGGCCAGCTCGCTCTTTTTCTGGACGAGGTCGTTCTTCGCGGCCACGATCAAGATCGACATCTTGGCCTTCTCCTTGAGTTCCTGGACGACCGCGTAGTCGGCGGCGACCTCGGCCAGCGCGAAGGGCACGTACTTCTCGATCTCGAAGCGCATCGAGGACTCGAGGTCGCTCTTGTTCATGAGGGGAAGCTCGATGTAGCGGGAGACGACGCCCTGGCCGCTCACGGCGATGGCGGCCGACTGGTCCGCTGCGGCCCCCGCCGCGGCGAGGGACTTGCTCAGGGCGTCCAGGTAGTTGCGGTCCAGGACCTTTGTGACGCCAAAACCCAGGAGCCTGCGACCGTCCTTGGAAGACTCCAGGCGCGCGACCTTGACGGCGTAACTGCCGATGTCCACGCCTACGGAGCCCTTCGGCGCTGCGGCCTGGCCCATCGAGCGCGTGAAGAGAGCTGTGACGGCGCTGGTCGAGTCCTTCATCAGGTCCTTGACGGCCTGCGTGTCGATGCCCTTCTGCTTCATCACACTTCCCGCCAGCTTAGCAGTTGGACCACGGACCCGGCGCTTTTTGAATTCACGAAATGCTCGATCGCTTTCATGAAATACTCGTTGTAAACGATGGTGCTGTTGCCCTTGAGCTCCGCCTCCAGGCCTGCCCATACACCGCCGTTCACGTTGAGCCTGCCGCCGCCGCCGTTGATCTTGAAGTTCCCCGTCGAGTAAATGGAGCCGTCGACCGTCCCGATGCCGTTGATCGTCGTGCTCGAGGAGCCGGTGGGGTCGGTCAAGACGTTGCCCACGACAAGGAAGAAGCCGCCGATGGTGCCGATGTTGCCGTTCAGCACCATGTCGCCCTCCACATACACGATGTTGGGCACGCCGACATACCCCGGGTCCTCGGGATTCGGAGCCGTTTCCGTGGGCGCCGAATACCAGAAGCCGGAAGGATAGTTGTCCCCGCCGGGCTTGCCAAACTGCGGGTCATTGATCCTGGCCGACGTGTAGAGGTTGCCCTGCGCTACCGCCTCATTCCGCAGGACCGTCCAGTCGAGCTGCGCCAGGGGCGCGATCGAGGGGTCAGGGTCCTTCACCTCGCCGGTGATGTTGGCGGTGCTGCCGCTGAGCGAGTCCGCGTAGATCACCTTGCCGTCCACGGTGTAGGCCTTGCCGTTGATGTCCACGTCGCCCGCGGAATAGATCGCGTAGTCGAAAAAACCGTCCAGGGACTCCTTCTTCCTGACGATGGCCTCAATGGTGCGCTGGGCGCGACAGCCCGAGGTGGCGTTGCAGGGTCCCAAGCCTGAAGTTACCGCTCCGCTGGGGGCCGCTTCGACATACCCACCCGCCAGGATCGTACGCTGGTTGCCCGAACCACTCACCGTCGCCTTATAAAAGCCCCGGCCCAAACGCTGCGCCGAGGCCGTCCCCGTGTAAGACGCCCAGTCGCCTTTCAGCTCCGCGACCGCCCTGTCCACCGCCGCCTCGGCGAGGTAAAAAGCCTCCTGGCGCTCGCGGTTGATGTCGAAGAGCTTGCGGTCCGAGACGGTGCGCATGAAGAAGATGCTGCTCAGGACGATCAGGACGCCCAGGACGACGTACACCATGATGAGGACCGACGCGCGCTTACCGGAAAGAGACATCGCGACCACCCCCTTAGTTTCTTAAATAGATACTCTCCTCGTGCGTGACGCTGATGTTTCGGTTCGCCTTCGTGGTCTTCGAGACCGTAATGGTGATATTCAGCATCCGCGAAGAATCGCGCGTGAAGCTCAGGGGCCCGACGTTGTTGGCCAAGACCGCCGTGGAAGCCCCCTCCGTGCGCAAGAGCTGGCCTGACGCGACCGAGAAGTTGATGGGCGTCGAACTCCAGTTGACGACGCCGTCCGCGGTCGCGCCCTGCGAGATGTGAAACTGGACGGATGAGCCGTCGGCGGAGACGTTGATCTTGCTGGCCCCGGCCCCGGACATCGCCAGGTCGCGCTTCATCGCCCGCAGGGCCTTGCGCAGCTCCTGCTGCACGGTCACCTGGGTGTCCGCCTCAAACCACGTCGATTGGCCGGACGACAGGACCATGAAGAGCGCCGCCATCACCACGGACGTCAAGAGGACCACCACCATGAGCTCAAGCAACGTAAAACCATTTTTCATCTCTGCGCCATCAGCGTCGAGATCTGGACAGGAGAATCCAGGACCCCATTGCCGTTCGTGTCGTTAAAGGTCACATTCCCCGCCGCGCTGTAACACTCCCCGATGATGCGGCCGCCCTTCTGCCGCCAGCAGACGCCCACCGTCACGTTCAGGAGGCTCGTGTTGGTGTTGTCCACGTCGACCCGGCCGCGGCCCGACGCTGCCGCCATGCCGCTCACGCTGAATTCATATCCCTCGTACGTGGAATAAATGCTCGTGAAGGCCGTGTTGCGCATCTCCTCTAAGACCGCCTGGGCCGAAATGATGGCCAGCTGGGAGTTGCGCGTTATCTCGGTCAATTCAAAGCAGGCGACGTACGTGCCCAGCAGCCCCACCAGGGCCGTGATCGTGATGCCGCTGACGACCATCAGCTCCAGGAGGGTGAAGCCTTTGCGCCGCGATGGGAACCCCGCCCTGCTGATTCGCATGTTCTTATCTCTAACTTATTTGAAAATATTATCTTATACAATGGGGCAGTAAGTCAATCTTTTTATTGCCTATCTTCCTGCCCCACAAAAAACGGCTGCCTTTCGGCAGCCGTTTTTTGTGCCAACCGTGCCCTGAAACTATTGGATCGGTGTGCCCGAGCTGTTGGCACCGACGCGAACAACGCCCGAGCCGTCCACGAAGAAGCTCCGGACCCCCGTCACGTTCTCCGTCTGCGGTGTCGCGACGACGGTGTACGTGTTGCCGCCGGTGCCAGCGCTCAACACGAAGGTGTAACCTGACTTGTTGCCGCTCGCCAACTGGCTGTCGATGTAAGGCGGGTCGCTGTCGTTCAAGTAGCTCAGGTTGCTCGGATACGACGGCGGTGACTGGGCCGCGCGATAACTCTCCATCGCCGTGCTCAGCGTCCTCATCGCCGCGATAGCGGTCGCCTCGTTCGCGTTCAGGCGGGCGCGCAGCAGGTTCGGTATTGCGATGGCCGCCAGGAGAACGATGATCGCCACAACGATCATGATTTCAACGAGCGTGAAACCTTTTCTTCTGAAGCGCATGGTTTTTCTATCCCCCTTTCCTGGTCTAGATTGCCTTGCG
>Ga0172363_10001319_pt1 | contig 19961 bp, 23 predicted proteins | sample LakKivs2_kivu2a2_FD_114541 | JGI IMG/M metagenome (GOLD analysis project Ga0172363, IMG submission 114541) | Sediment microbial communities from Lake Kivu, Rwanda - Sediment s2_kivu2a2 | ecosystem: Environmental > Aquatic > Freshwater > Lake > Sediment | place: Rwanda: Western Province, Lake... | reverse complement strand
TATTCCACTACCTGTACCAGAACCCGTAATTTTATGACCCTTACAGTCAAGTGTTATATAATTTCCAGAAATAGTAAGACAAGTTCCACCTGAAGAAATATCTTGAGTTAAATAATAAGTCCCACTTCCATATAATGGTTGACAATAAGAGATAGGTGTATCAGCATTAACATTTTCTACAATTAAAAGTGAGAAAACTGCTGCAAACAATATTATCTTTTTGATCTTCCACACCCCCTCAAACATAAAAAATCTTAACTATTCAACTAAAATTCCTATCATCTTTAAAATATTAATAGGTATATTATGATGCTATCCCCAGAACCTTTTCGTTCTAATGAATTGTCTTTCATATAGAATTAATTATTCATTTTTGCAAGCTACCTTTTCCATAAGGTATAACTCTAATAATTCTTTCTTTATCTGTTTTAGTTTTAAATTTCTTTATAATTTCATTGGTTATGTCAATAGCAGGCTTATCCCCAGGAACGATTGTAACATATTTTAAAACTTTTTTCTTTACCAAGTCTTCAGGTCCAAAATAAAACTCATTATCTTTAATCCCAATAGCAACTCTGACAGGAATTCTTCTAACCCATTCCCTTTTTCCGTATATCATGAAAGAGCCTGTTGGCAATCCTCCTTCTTTCTTCACTTGATCGGGTTTAATATAATAGACATCCACTGTAGCAATCCCAACCTTCCAAGCTTTAGAATAACTTCCACAGAATTCTGCAGCTTCTTTTTTTGTTTGCTCAGAAATTTGTTTATTCTCTGGGTTTTTTATTAACACAAATGGAGAGCCGGTGATATCAGTGTGAAATACTAAATCTGAATTTTTCATATGCTTTCTTATCAATTGTTCGTTTGTCTTAGCGTCCTTCCCACCAACAATTAAAAAACCGTCAGAAGACTTTATCCATCTAAAATTATCATACCATTCTTTTTTTCTTTCTTCAGGCTTTTCTTTTCCCTCAACTCTTACAATTTTTTCTTTTTTCAATTGTTTCATTACCTTGAGTAAACCTTCAATTTTTCTCTTAGCTAACTTTGCTTTATCAAAATAAATTTCAGCATTTTTTTGAACAGATTTTCTAGGGTCTAGATCAATTTCAATATCATCGATTGTCGTCTTTTTCTTATAGGAATCAAGTTCTTTTTTAACATCTTCGTATCTTTCGTAGAGTAATTTTCCGATTTTTCTAAATATGATTTCTTTTTCTTGCCATTTCTTCAATGCTTCTTCTTGTGTTTTCTTGATTCTTTCTAATTTTGTATCAACTCTTTTTTCTTCACTGATTCTTTTCAAATCTTCTTCGAATTCTTTCTCTAATTCTTCATTGACGTTTTTCAATTCTTTAAACTCTAGATCAATTCTTTTCAAAAATTTATGCAGTTTAGAAACATCTATTTTTTTCGATTTTTCATCGATCCCAAACTTGTAACAAATATCTCTTGCTAATTCACCACCAAAACCTAGGTCAACCGCTAAGACTACAACTGCATCTTTTTTTCCAAAGTATTTTTCAAGTTCTGGTTGATTCAATTTAAATGGGTTGATTCTTGAAGGGGGATAAACATATTCTCTCTTCGGTAATACACTCCTATCTTTCCACGACCTCAGTATCAATGCAGAAATGATTTTTCTATCAGAATTAACTAGAATTAAGTTTCCTTTACCGAACAATTCGGCAATCAACAAGTAATCTCTAGTTTCAATTTCTACGATACGATCGAACTCATGCTGCCTTATATCTTTAATTATCTGATTCAATAGATGTTTTTTTAAGATTTGAAAGAAATTAGTTATTTGTGTGTTTTCAAAATTTCTATCAGTTAAAAATAAAGTCCTATTAGAAATTAAAAGGTAGTTACGTTTTTTTTGTTTATATAATTCAAGTGAAAAAGTATTTTGATCAATTTGTTTGATTTTCTGAATCTTTGAGCTAACCAAATCTTCTTTCAGTTTTTTGATTAAAAATGATATTTCAAGGCTGTTAATCTCTTTCATATTAAACTCCTTTCTTAATTAAGATAAGAATTACAAAGAAATTAATATTAAACATTTAACTTTAATTGTTTGTTAAAAATTTATGCCTGAGATATAGTGGGAGAGTAAGCAACTTAATCTAGAATTCGATCTTTATTCTGATGATAAACCAAAATTTCTTCTAGGGTATATAGCTCTTGATAAAAAATTTAAGCGAAAATCATTTACTAACAAAGAGGCAAGATCATACTTAATTAGTTTAGGTGAAAAAAAAATTCCTGTTTATGGTGATACAAAAGATAATCGTGCTCCTGCAAATATTTACTGCATAAGAGGACTATTAGAGAGAGAAAAAATATCAGAACCTTTTAAATATAGAGTTAAGGGAAGCATAAGAAAAATAATTATAAATGAACTTAAAAAAACAGAATATGCGATTTATTTGAATAAATTATAAATTAATCAGCCCACTTTCCTTTTCCAGTATTAACGATCAAGTGTTTCTTTCTCTTCTTTTGTTAAAAAGCATTTCATTTTTTTACTGTATAATATCGTCAATTTGTAATTTTTAACTTCTCTCGTATTTCTTTTAAACTTTTACCGAAATATCTTTCAAACTCCTTCGTCGTGTTTATCAACCTCGTCCTGCCTGCCTTTTCTGATCTTATCAAACCCTTCTTCTCCAGACTTTTTATGTAGTTGTAGGCTTTATTACCTTGGATTTTGATTATCTCTGATTGAAGCATGGGTTGACGTACAGCAACTATACTTAAAGTTCTTAATGCTCCTTTGGAAATATCAGAATAAGTAGTCAAACCAGAAACTTTCTCTAAAAATTTATCCTTTACTTGGAATTGATAACCTTCTGGCGTTAGAACTAATTCTATGCCATGTAAATCGGCATCAAACTCTTTTTTGATTGTATCTAAAATTTCCTTCAAATCTTTGGCCGAGGTTATTCCTGTGATTTTGGAAATACTTTTTATACTAACTGGATTTTCTGAAACAAACAATGCAGCTTCTACTAATGCTTTCTGGTCTTTCAATTAAATACCTATTAATATATTAGATGTATATTTTTATAAAAAATACGAAACTCTCACATTTTTAAGTCTTATCTGGCAACAATCATACTAAATTTAAACTCTTAAACAAAAATATTATCAAAGGTATCTGAATGCTGGACATAAAACTAATCCGAGAACACCTAGAGACCGTTAAGAACAATCTGAAGAAGAGAAAAGAAGAGGAAAAAATAAAACTCGTAGATGAACTACTGAAATACGACAAGAAGTGGAGAGAATTAATCCGAGAAGTCAATAACCTTAGACAAAAAAGAAATATAATTACACAAGAAATCGCGGATTTAAAGAAAAAAGGCAAGGACGTTAAACAGAAGATGAAAGAGGTAAAACAGATTCCTGATAAAATAAAGGAATTAGAAACTCAACTTGATATGTATAGAAAGAAGGCAAACGAAATTCTTTTGAGTCTGCCCAACATCCTGCATGAAACCGTTCCGTATGGAAAGGATGAAAACGATAACGTCGTTATAAAAGTTGTTGGGAAATCCCCAAAATTTGACTTCAAGCCAAAAAATCACATGGAAATCACAGAAGGTTTGGGTTTGATTGATGCTGAAAGAGCAGCTAAAGTTGCTGGGACTGGCTTCTACTACTTGAAGAAGGGGTTAGTTCTTCTAGATTTGGCAATTCAAAGGTTTGCTATCGATCATTTAATTAAAAAGGGCTACACTCTAATAGAGCCCCCTTTTATGGTTAGAAGAGAACCTTATGAAGGCGTAACAGACTTATCTGATTTTGAATTGGTCACTTACAAGGTTGAGAATGAAGACCTTTACTTGATAGCCACATCCGAGCATCCCATGGCTGCGATGTTCATGAACGAAATTTTAAACAAGCAAGATTTACCGATAAAATTGGTTGGAGTTAGTCCTTGTTTCAGAAAAGAGATTGGAACTCATGGAAAATACACAAAAGGATTATTCAGGATGCATCAATTCAATAAAGTCGAACAGTTCATATTTTGTTTGCCAGAACAATCTTGGAAATTTCATGAAGAATTGCAGAAAAACTGTGAGGAACTCTATCAGGCCTTAGGTCTCCACTACAGAGTCGTTAATGTCTGTACAGGCGATATTGGAACTATAGCTGCGAAGAAATACGACACTGAAGTTTGGATGGCAGATGGAAAATTCAGAGAGATTGGTTCTAATTCTAATTGCACGGATTATCAGGCCAGAAGATTAAACATAAGATTCAGAGAAAAGGAAGGTCAAGCACCAGTCGGGTTTGTGCATACTTTGAATAATACTGCTTTGGCAACGAGTCGGACTATGATGGCAATCTTAGAACAATTCCAGCAAAGAGATGGTTCTGTTATTATTCCAAAAGTCTTGAGACCATTCATGAACGAAATAGAAAGATTAGGGAAATAAATTTTCTTTCAATCAACACAGAATAGATAAATTTTTGTTCTTGGGAATAAGATAATCTAACATGAGAAAACTTAGGATTGAAATACTTAGAGGTAGGAAACTACTACTCGTTTCTCTGGTGATGCTATTCCTGGGGCTGTACCTGATTGGTGATGGTGTCGGAAGTATTATAATTTACAACCAGCAAAGTTCAATAGAACACGTTCCAAGATTGATGAGGGCTGCAGTCGGTGGTTTCATAATATTTTATGTGCTAGGTGTGTCTCTGACGTGGGATATAATCAAAAAGTACTGGTGGTTGTTGATAATTGTTGTTGTATTAGCGATTTTGACATCTTACTTAATATACGTAATTACGCTGTAATCGAGTAGAATCAAATAGATTTTAAACAAAAAAATTCATCAAAAATAAAATCCCATTCTCACATTGGAAATTTCTGATGGAATATGATATTCATTAATTACCCATCTGAATAATTCCATCATGAGATTTTGGTTAAAGATCTCCTTTCCATTCAGGTTTTTTATTATTTTTCTAATCTCATTAAAGTCATTAATATGAACTATATTTGTTATAGTATGTTTTAATTGCTCTATTCCTATCAATAGTTCTCGTAATTCTTCCCCTTTTTTAGTTAACTTCCACTCTATTTCAGAACTATTTTTAATTCCTTTTACTAATCCTTCGCTCCCCCTTTTTCTGAGCCACATTCTCATCCCCTGCCTTGTTAATCTGAATTCTTTGCGTAATTGAGTTGTAGTCATATTCCCGTTGAACAATTTAAATCTCATAAATTTCTTCCATTGTTTCATCTCTTGAATGATCAGAATTAATTTTATCCAGTGGAAAGGATGTTCTTTTAACATCCTATTTCGGAAAATTGTCCAGACTAAAAGGTTCCAATTACAATGTATGACAAGCCTGGGAAGTTCTTCATTTCTTTTTAAAGATGTTTTGAAATCGAGAGTATTGAAAATTCTTTCACATTGTTCTAAATGTAAAATATCGGGATCTTTGATAAACATACGAAATATTGTTTTATTATTTTTACTTATGCCGATTCCTGTAGTTCCATCACCCATTAAAACACCGCTAAGAAAATTACAAGCCATCATATGAGTATTCTTGTCAAAATCTTTTAGTTGAGATAAGAATTTCCTAATTTTTGAAAAACCGTTAATTATAACTTCAGCTAGGAGTGTTCTTTCAACTTTGATTGTGAATGCTATATTTTTAATACTGAATCGTTTTGAGATTTGACCATTTTTGTCAAGTATTCTTTTATTTTTCTTGATGAAATTAACACGAATATTTTTAGGATTTATCTGAATTATCTGTAAAAAATTCCTTAGGGAGGCATCTAGAAATGCATTTTTCGTACCTTCTGGAACTGGAACTCTTAATTTAATCATACCATTAGGAACACCTAATTCACGAAGGGAGTCTAAGACAACTTTATGTAGAGATGTAAATATGTTTGTAAAAGTTAAAGCAGAACCGCCATTCTCATTTAAGAATTTCTGTCCTTCTGCTTGTATCAGCCCTAGAAATTTACAAAAATCAAGAGAGACAAATCTGTTAATTATTAAAGGATCTGAGGGGTGTCCTCTTGATATATCTGACCAAACAATAATCTTATCATTATTATCAAATGCTCTTATTGGAAATCCCCTTCTGGTCTTTTCAGGGATTAGTGAAAGTACATCTATTTCATTATTTTTAACAATATTTTTTGATCTTGGAATTTCTTTTAATTTTCTGGCCTTAAATTCAATTTCTTCATTTTTCCTCATGTTAAATGTTTCTCTGACTAAAGCACGGACCTTAATACGATTATCACTTTGAATCAACGTAATAAAAGAAGCTCTTGTAAAATTTTTCTCGATAATTACTTCTACAACATTTCCAGGTTTTAATCCTAATTTATTCCTCATTATTTTTGGTATTCCAATTAAAAAATTTGATCTAATTTTGACTAACATAAAATTAAATTAACATGCCTTATTATAGTCTCTTCGGGAGAGTAAAGTTGCGATGAACATCCAAAAAAGGCTGATAAAGTTAGGTTTCTAATAAGGAGGGAGTTTCTATTATAAATTCTATTTAGACTCAAATAAAGAAATTCATTAGAAATAGAATACCATCGCCAAAATAAAGTGTGAATAATAACGCTATAGGGAAAGATGGGGCGAAGCGAACTCCTTCTTTCACGATAATATATTTTTTACCAGATTTCTTTATTTTTCTTATATCTTTTTCAGTTACTCCTTCCCATATTTTATAATAGTCAGGCACATCCCCCACTCTCAACTTAGATACAGGTATCTTCTTCTTGAACCCAACATTCTCAACAGCTTTAACAAACTTCCATAGAATGTAAAATCCAGCACTTGCTAAAGCAATAATCACTACAAAAATTGTAAAACTCGTTAAAGGTAAGAACTCAAAGTATCTCGCAAACAACAGACCCATTAATATTATAGAAGCAACCAATGCAGAGTTGTATATCACAACCATTCTAGCATTAGCCTTCAAATCGCTGAAAAAAACACTCCATATTCTTTTGTTGATGAAGGATAGTGCGAATGCATAAATTATCATGTAAACTGCTCCGACAAGAAAAACGTTGAAGAAAAAACTAACAGAAAAAGGAAGGATTAATTTTGTCGATCGGTATGTAGGTAGAAGAAAGCCGATAGCAGAGAGTATCTTTGCGTCACCGCCTCCCCATTGCCCGAGATAATACATTATGAAACCAAAGCCAAGGAATCCTAAGCCAGCTATCATTGAATAAACAAAAGGCCAATAACTCGAAACAAGATAAGATTGAACAATATTCCCAACAATACCAATAGCCATCATCGCATAAGGGATCTCATCAGGAATTTCAGTCGTCTTCAAATCATAAATTCCAGCTGCAGTTGATCCAATAAATGCAACAACAAAAAGTAATATCTCAAGCATGCTATTCTTTTGGATTGTAATAATATTAAAATAACCGTTGGGCAAAATTGAAAAATGCTCGCATTAAAGAATAAATCTTTAATCTTGAATTAATTAATTGATTAAATGAACTGGAAATATATTGATCCTGTACATTGGTTTGATAAAACTGTAGAATACGATGTTGAGAGTTCACTTAGCACTTCATTACGAGATAAATTAAAAAACAAATTAAAAGCAGTTGGGAGTGGATTAGCAGTTATAGGTATCTTCATTGGCGGAGGATTAGTAATACCAAGTATATATTTTGCCTCGAAATGTTCTGATTATACTGAAAATGTGATGAGAACCTATAATTCACTCTTAGAAAAAGGTTATTCAAAAAAACAATTAGATGCATTAATGTAAAAATCTCACGCTCGCATTTTTCAACCAATACAAACAAAAACATCAAACAAAATTATTCAAGAATTAGTTATACTTCTTAAAACCTACCTTTTTAGCTATTTCTCTCCAACATTGTCTACAATAATTCAGTCCATACTTTCTTATAATCCCACCATACCTGCCGCATATCCTGCATCTTACAGCCCCTCTACCAAATTTCCTCTTCATCCCCCGACATCACCGAAAATTTGTAGAATATGAACATCATCCTCGAAAACTTGGATACTTATCTCTCTAAAGACACGTCCATAAACTTTTTCAATATTATTCTCTAGCAAAGCTTTCTTGAAAATCACACCTGTCAGTTTTGTCGTCATCTCATACAACCAAATTTCCTCATCCAATTATATTCACCCCAAAATTATTCTTCAACCATTCGATAGTTTCATCTTTTGTAATTAAATGTTTTTTACCTATTTTTGACTTTTTATTCTTTTGTCTTTTTATACTATAACCCGATCTTTCAAGAGTAACACATACATCCATACCTAAAATCCCAACTTCAGGATCATAATTAGCTTTAGGGAGGTCGATGTACTCTTTAATACCGACAGAAAAATTATCATCGTTGATTTGTCTTTCTTTCAATTCATTGTCAACAGCTTGTAGAGCATCCTTCAGAAAATTCATGGCTTTATCTTTTCTCAACGTAACTTTAACGCCTATGGGCTTTTTCATTGGCATTCCAAAAGTAGTCCTTGTTTTAGTTAGAGTTACAACCGGTTTTTGTCCTGCTAGATTTTGTAAAAGTTTTTGAGCTCTCTTGAGTTTATCCTGATCACTACCACATCCTATGTTCAACGTAACCTTTTCGACTCTAATTTCTCTCATTGGGTTTTCTTTCATGCACTCACTTTAATCTCGGGTTTAGTTTTTCCCACGACAAAAACATAATCTGCTATTGCTTCAAAGTCTTTTCCATCTTTTTCACAAATTATTTTGTTAGGTTCTCTGGTCCTTCTTATGATAAGTTCTTTTATCTTTGCTATCGTTCCTATGTTCTGACCACCTGTTATGATTGCTAACATCCCTTTGTCCATTTTGAGATGATCTATTATTTTTTGATTCGGTACTTCTATCAGAAGAGAATCACCAGTCTTGTAATCTGTTTTTGTCTTCTTATCTGAAAGGATGTTTTTTCCATCATTTAAGTTCAATTGAAGAATTCCATTTTTAACCATTGTTTTTTCATTAATTCTACACAACTTTTGTTTAGATTCTTGCTTGCTAATTTCTATTAACTCAAGTCCCTTTTTCGAAGGAACTACTCTAAATTGTTTGTCTATCTTAGGAACTTCTATCGAATCGAATAAACCAACAGGGTATTTATAATCTACTCTCGGTTTTCCATCCACGAATATTTCTTTTGATTTGATTATCTTCTTAGCATCAGAAGCACTATCCACTAATTTCAAGATATCCCTAACGATAATAAGTAGAGGAATCGATTCAAACTTCTTGTGAGGACCTGGTCTTGGTGACACTATCCATTTTCTTGCTTTTGTTGGCATCCTCCAGAACTTTGGAGCTAACAACCTTTTCAGATGTCTTGACATTTTTTTCCTCCTTCTTTACATTTCGGGTTAAAGCTTTTATTCTTTTTTTATCCTCAAGGCTTAAATTGATTATTTTTAAGTTGCTTGGGCGAATTGGTACTTGAACTTCTGTACCATCGACTTTCTTCCTAGTTATCCCATCGATGTAGACTTTTGTTTTATTCATATCCACTCTTGATATTTTCCCAGTTTTCTTCTTAAACTTCCCCCTCATAACCTGAACCTCATCTCCCTTTCTCACAGGAAAAGATCTTTTTTTATACTTGTCCCTCAAATCTTTTGATAGATGGGTAGAAAGAAACTTGTGTCTGATGTGCAGGGGTGCATGATAAACATATTTTCTTTGTTTTCTCGGTTTTTTTGATGATTTCCAATGTTTTGACCAGAACTTCATTTTAATCACACTACTACACTCGCAATCTTACCAAGAGGTAAAAATCTATCGACGACTTCTTTTGCCATAGGTCCCTTTACTTGAGTTCCCACTGGCTCATTTTTTTCGTTAACCATGATGGCAGCATTATCCTCAAATTCGACTCTCAAACCACTGGTCCTTCTATATTCTTTTTTCTGTCTTATTATAACAGCTCTGACCATTTGTTTTCTCCATTTAACAACCCCTTCTTTAACACTGCATTTAACAACATCCCCTACTCCAGCAGCAGGTTTTCTTCTTCTCCTACCCTTGTAGCCAAAGACCGATATCACCTGTAGTTTCTTAGCCCCAGTATTATCTGCACATTCTATGAATGCTCCAACAGGAATACTTTTTGTTACAACTGCTTTTATCGCTTTCATTTAGCTCATCTTCTCTATCACAACGAAAATTTTTGTCTTGCTCAAAGGTCTACATTCAGCTATCTTGACTTTATCGCCTTTTTTAGCGTTAATACACTCAGGATTGTGTGCGGCTATCCTAGAGTGTCTTCTCTCATATCTTTCATACTTAGGAACAAGATGAAAATAGTCCTTCTCTACTATTACAGTTCTGGACATTTTACTCGAGACTACGTTACCCTCAAGAATCTTACCTCTAATCGGAAGTTTTCCGTGGAACGGACAGTTTGGATCTTCGCATTCCTTTTCAGGTTTTTTTACATCATAACCTATATCTCTAACCTTTTTTGGTTTCATATTCTCGCCTTGTTTTTATAAGATTACACAGATCATTATATAAATCAATTCTTTCATCGAATCTTTTTCCCAATTCAGACAATGTTGCATTTAAGTTACCCATCCATGTTTGGGAAGATAGTTTATTCTATCATCTGGAAATGATGTGTTATTTTTTTCGTTTTGCATTTTCACCATCTCGATAATTTTTTCTTTATCCTATCTTCAGGTCTACTTATTAATACTTTTCCATCGACCTGAACTTTCGTTCCATTTGGCAGTGTAAATATAAATATTGCTATGTCCTTGGGTATACTCTTCTCGCCTTTTTTAGTTTCTATTTTAAGTATCTTAAAAGTTTCATCGATTACTCTTCCTGTTAGACCCACTTGAGATTTGTTCGTGCTATCTTTGATTTTTACTTTTAAACCAATTAACTCGTGCCTTACTAGGTTGTAGGGTGTTATTGGCATGGTATCAAGTTTAGAATTTTGTATTTAAATTTAAAATGGAGAAACCAAAACCCAAGAATCATATAGATTTTTGCCACTCACACTTTTCAAGCAACTTCTATCTGATCGCCTTCATATCCCATCTTTACTAACAAATCTTTAACTCTGGATTTATGATTTCCTTGTAATTCTATTCTTCCTTCTTTGAAAGTACCACCGCAAGCCAACTTTCTTTTCAATTCCTTAGAAACAGATTTGCCGGATTTTTCGTCAATACCCTCAACGATCGTTATCGATTTTTTAAACTTTCTCATGACAGTGTATATCTTTACTATTTTGGCTTCCCTTTCGATTACTTTGCAAACACAAAGGGATTTAGGCAACCCACAAGTTGGACAGATTTCTTCACTCATTTCTTCTTTTCCTTCTCCTTCTTCAAAGTTAATATACGAGCTATATTCCTCCTAATAACTTTTATCTTTCCGGGGTTTTTAACGTTTCCCCCCATCTCAATATTTCCTCTTTCTTTTAATAATTCTAACTTTAACTCATTTAACCTTTTCTCCCGGTCTTCATCATTCAGTTTTCTTATCTCTTTTATCTTCAACTTCTTCAACCTTCCTTTCTTTTATTTGAGTTATAAGGTCTTCTGGGGATTGTTTCAATAGCTTAACTTGAATTCCGACCATACCTAGTTTAAGGATTGCGGTTGCCGCGCCTTTGTCCACGATCTCATCACCCCAATATCCAGAATGTTTGATATAGCCTTGTTTGAACTTTTGAAACCTTCCTCTTTCACCACCAAGTTTTCCCCCGACCCTTATTTGTACTCCGACTGCCCCTGCCTTCATTATTTCATCCAGATAATAATTAGCAACTTTCTTGTAAAAACCTCCCCTTTCCACGCTTTTAGCGATTCTGTTAGCGACGACTTGTGCATCCAAGAAAGGGTTATCGATTTCCTTGACATCGACCATAGGGTTCTCAAGTTTAAATTTTTTCTGTATATCTTCTGTTATTTCCTTTATTCTAGATCCGGATTTTCCTATGACCAAACCGGGTTTGTTGGCATAAACTATTATTCTCGTACCGAGTGGAGTTCTTTGAATTTCTATATGACTGTATTCTGCTCTGTCGAATTTTTTTTTCAAGAATTCCTCCATCTGAGCTTCTCTGACACCTTCCTTGACGAAATGCTTTATCACACCCATTATCTTTCCTCCACGGTTACTTTGATTTGACAAATTTTAGCTTTTCTGCCTCTATGGGTCCATCTACTCTTTGGTAAGATGAAAGTGAATGATTTAGTAGCAGTAGCTTCTTTCAGGAATAATTTTTCAGTATCAAGACCTAAAGATTCAGCGTTTGTTTCTGCTTCTTCGATAATGCTTAAAATTTCTTTCGATGCGCCTGTATAATATTTTCCTTGAATATCCTTTTTTTCATCAATTAAATCTTTTAAAAATGCCTTAACTTTATTGACTGGTTTATTTCTTATGTTTTTTAGAATTAATACAGAATCCTTCAGAGAAATTCTTGCCATGGGTCTAGATGCAGTTGCTGTCTTTGCCATTCATGATCACTTTAACGGTATGTGCTTACTTCCTCTTGTTGCCCCAGCTCCAGGAGCGGAATGAAGAACTCTTTGTCTTGTCAACGCAAATTCACCCAACCTATGACCGAGCATTTCAGGTTCTACAATAACGGTTTTGTATTCTTTTCCGTTATAAATACCAAATTTAATATCTATCATCTCTGGAAGAATGACCATATCCCTTTCTTGTGTTCTGTGGAATTTTTCAGGTTCTTTCCTGATTTGTTCCAAGAGTTTTTTCTGTCTCTCAGTCAAACCTCGGAGCAAAGACCTTCTACTTCGGCTTGTTAATAATTTCGAAAATTCTTCCAGACTCATGCTCTTCAATTCTTCAAGGGTTTTTCCCTTGTACTTAAAGATGCGTGCCATTTTTAACCCTTCCTCTTACCCATTCTTCTGGGTGCTATTGAACCGACTTTTGCTCCTGGTGGTGCATGTCTTGACACAGATTTAGGCGTACCTGGTTTGGTTTTACCACCGAACGGATGGTCTACAGGGTTCATTCCAACACCCTTTGTTCTCGGGAATAATTTTCCCCTGATTTTCATTGCATACCATCTTTTACCAGCTTTAACCCAAGGTTTTTCTTTTCTCCCTCCACCAGCAGGAATTCCGACAGTAGCAAGACATTTTGCATCCATCTCTTTTATTTTTCCAGACTTTAGCGTAACTTTAACTTTATCCTTAACTTTTCCCATGACTGTTGCGAAAGAACCAGAACTCCTACAAATCTTTGGACCAGAACCAGGAAAAGTTTCTATACCAAAAATTTTAGTCCCTTCTGGTATTTCATTAAGAAGCAAGACACTTCCTAAACTAAAACCAGACCAATAGTTTATCACATCTCCAACTTTTAAACCTTCAGGTGCAATGTGTAATCTTCTTGATTTGTCAGGAAATTCAACGACAGCAACAGGAGCATTACGGCCAGGATCATGAATTATATCGACGACTAAACCTACAGTATTATCTCTAGATAAATTATATTCAACTTTTCCGGCATACTTATGGGATGGTACACGATATCTAGGTCCACCCTTACCTCTCGCTCTTGCTATTATCCTTTTCCCCATTCTATCACTTAAAGTGAATTATTCTTGTTATTATAAATAATTATTTAAAACTTCTACTGTTTTGTATTTTTTTCTTTAGTTTATTATTTAGTCAATAATGTATATATATTATACCCCCAAAACAAAAAAAGAGGGGGGATGAGTTAGCCTTTAGGTCCTTTTATTATCCCTCTGTACTTTTGCTTGCTATAACGTCTATAGACAAGAGATACAGCGATCACTAAGAGCACTATGAATACAATTGCTGTTTCAATAAAAAATGGCTTTGGATCATCGTTGGATATCAAGTTAATTTCTACGACAACGTCTTGCAACTCTTCATTCGGTTCCAGTTCCCAAATTAACCTTCTATCATTATCTTGAACATAATTATAATCTGGTTGTGGAGACATCGATTTTATTTTTATGGAATAGGTTTTACTATCAATCGTTAGATTTTCACGTAATCTGACTACAACCGCTGATTTATATTCACACGATATCAATGATTCTCCATTGTTATTTATCAGATGATTTAGGTCTATTGTTCTTTTCCCTGACGTGAAAGTCCCAAATTTGGATGATTCTTGTATCCAAACTTCCCATTTGTATCCTATCCCGCTTTTTGATAGTGTGTAGTGTCCCACTATTCCTGTTGTAGTATTTCCTGGTACATATAGTTGCAAGAATTTGTCTACTAGATTGCTGAAGCCTGGCCCACTAGGTTTGTATTTGAAGAAATTTCTCATACTATCTAGGTTGTTCGAAATGTAGCCAAGTCTATATCTGAATGTGACGTTATTGCTATTTTCTTGAGTCAATATACTCAAAGACCCATGGTTGAACGCCCTTAGGAATTCTTGGAGTGCCTCATTTGCCATTGTTTCATTTGTCTCTTTAGAAAAACTGCAGATTAAATCTATCATGTACCGATCTCCATTCCCATAGCGTGTCGTGTAGTATTCTGCGTAATTAAAGTGTTGAAGGTCAAAGGCAGGCAAGGATATATTTATCGGAATTGATGACATGTCAAAGTAAAAGTTTACTTCTGTATTTAACGAAGTTCCATCTGATGCGATAAGGACATCTATTAACTCTTTGAATTCAGAGTTGCAGTGTACATGTGCGATTTGTGTTGTGCCTATGACTACGAAGATACCAATGATTGCAATTATTTTCATCTCTCTTTTCATCAATTTTTCCTCCACTTTGATTACTAAAAAAGGCGAGAATTTGATGGGATAAGATAATCCCCATCTTTTGATTAACCGATTGTAGGACGACCGTTAGGTAGGTGTGCATCTGGCCATGGTCCTTTAGGAAATTCTTCGAAATATTCTGTCCACTCGGTAGACAGATATTGGAAATCATCTCTGTTCTTTCCCCAGCTAATGTAGTAGTTGCGTTCGCTGTAATGGTATAGAATAGTATATGGCTTAAAAAAGTAAGGCTCCCACCGAAGTACAATGTCGTTTCCTTCTCTGATATCAAGGTAGTTGAAACCGTCTTCTCTATCGGTTTGGACGTCTTCTTCCAAGAATTCTTTTTGGTCGTATCCTCGTTCTCCTATGTATGTTGCTGTAACTGTCACTATGAAACCTATGATTGCAATTGCAAGACCAACCCACGGAACCCATCCCAAAGCAAGTCCTGCTGCTGTAAGTTTTACTCCAAGGAGAGTTGCTGCTACGGTAATTCCTGATCCAACCAAACCAAGTCCTGCACCTGCGTAGGCAAGTCGTGAAGTCATAAATTCAGAAAAGTCTTCTATCCCATCCTTAACAAGGTTAATCTCAGTTTTGTTAAGGTGTTGAGTGATTATATTGTTGCCGAGGAATGCCCAAGGTGTCCATAGATCATTTGGCCAGTAGCTGTAGTAATTTTCCGGCTGAGTGTATTTTACATTAAAAGGTGGATCCCCATTTTTGGGATGGTTAAGTCCTTGATATAGGAATATTACATTGTCCCACCAATAAAAGTCTAGGGGTGGTGCTGGTACTATTGGCGGTCGTACTGGATTTAAGGCACTTTGTATTCCATATTTTGTACTCGGTTGTTGGGGTTGTGAATCTGGTTTAGCATAAACCTTTGGTGCGTTAGTATTTACTCGTTGACTTTCAGGTTGAATGAAAGTTGTCAAATTGACCCTTATCATTGGGTATCCTGGGATAACGTCTTCGGTCGCGAGTGATATGAATATCTTTTTGGTACCATTTGTGAATGTTGTCACAGTTTTCAATTGTGTAACATCCATTCTTTGATCAAGGATTTCGAATGTCATTTTCTTGGTTTCTGTGAATACAGTAGGTCCTTTGAAAAGGCCAGCTAACTCGAACGATGGCAATATCAAGAGGACGCTTAGTATTGTTGCTATATATTTTGTTTTCATTTTTCTACCTCCTTTTACAATTTACCGTACCTTTTTTGTCCTTTTTCTTTCTCCTCAACATTGTATACGGACTGTGGGACTCGGATGCTTATTCCGAATCTTCCACCCATTTTTTTGTCATTCTATAAGGAATGACTAGGAAATATTCTAAAGACTCTTGTTTTAGTAAAGACACTTCAAAAGAAAATTAGGATAGTATAATCCCTACCTAAGTCCCAGAGTCAAGATTTATTTCAAAAAAAAGATCTCCTGGTTATTACCAATTACATTTTTCAAAGTAGTCTAAAATCCAGTCTTTTGACTGTCTTTTTTTAATTCTACTTCTCATTTGTTTTGATTTTTGTGTAAAAGATAAGCATGAACATTCTCGATGATTTTTAATATATACCACCATTAGTTTGGTTGAAAAGAAAATTATTTATAACTATCGTAAACGGCAATTTAAAGGAATTTATATCATCCCAAGCTTAACGGCAACATCAGCAGCAGAATACTCTTTTTTTAATTTAATGAATGCCTTCTTCTTCCCTTCTCTAGTAATCATTGTGTTAATTTTGTCAACTTTAACTTTGAAAACTTCTTCAAACGCTTTTTTAATATCTTCTTTATCAAACCTTCTGTCGACTATGAACACTAACTTATTCTCTTTTTCTACTAAGCTAATACTCTTCTCTGTCATGTGTGGATATTTCAAGACTTCATACGGATCCATTTTAACCACTCAATTTTTCAATAGATGATTTCGACCAGATTGTCAGTCTACCAGGATTAACGCCTGGTGCTAAGTCCTCGACAGAAATGGTTTTCACATTACGAACATCAATACCCGGAATGTTCTTGCATGCTTTACCGATTCCTTTGTCTTCACTAACGATAATTAACGGCCCTTTCTTAATTCTATACTTTCTACTCCTCATCTTTCCCCTTCCAGCTCTAATCTTCTTTATTTTTATTCTTTCTAATTCTCTATCTAGTTTCAACGATGATAATAAATTCTCTACATCTTTTGTTTTTTTAATTGATTGAACAGCATCTTCAACCACGATTGGTAATTCAACTAAATCAACTATATGACCTCTCTTATTGACTATTTCTTTGTTGACAGTAGCAGCTATAGCCGACCTTAATGCTAATTTTCTTTCTTTCTCATTGATTTTCTGGTACCAATTCTTATCGACTTTCGGTGGATGTGCTCTTCTTCCTTTGACTGCTTGGGGAACTTTCCTTGCCCTGAAATAAAGATTTGAAGGGCCTTCATGTATACGTGACATTCTCGCTATGTCCCTCATCTGCATCGTATTTCTTAGTCTTCTTCTACCATGAAAATGAGCTGAACTTCTCAAGCCTGCTAGAGGGTCAGTACCATAAGGTTGTCTCCTATGACTTTGTAAGGCTAAAATAGTTCTTTGAATTAAATCCGGTCTAAATTTCTCGCTGAATACATCTGGTAAATCTATTTTTTCTACAGTCTTTCCTTGTAAACTTAAAACATCAACTTTCAATTCATTCACCTTTTCCTGTTGAAATATGTTTGATTTCGGCAGGCAACATAGAAATTTTTGGAGGTCTCATAGCTGTTCTGAGTCTAATCAACCTTTTTCTAGGTCCAGGCAGAGAACCTTCGATTAAAACATAATCTTTTTTAACGATACCATAGTTAACAAAACCGGATTTCGGTGTTATTTCTTTGCCATCTTCACCCATTTTCAAGATTCTTTTATTTATCTCAGTCCTTGTTTGGAAACCCATTTGCCCTGCAAAAGGAACTGTAAATAATACACGATCTGGTGTCTCAGGTCCTATAGTTCCTGTATGCCTTCTTTTTCCAGCGGCTTTTCTTGTTTGTATTTTAACTCCAAATCTTTTTACCGGACCTTGAGTGCCCTTTCCAGTGGTTACACCAATAGCATCGATGAATTCCCCTTCTTTAAAAACATCTTTAACTCTCAATTCCTTGCCGATTAATTCTTTAGAGTATTTCCATTTTTCTTGAGTGTCTTTTCCACCGACTTCAATCTCGAATATTTCTGGGGTCTTCTTTCCCAATCCAGACTCTTTAGGTTTAGTTTTTACGATAAGTCTCATCTTTTTTATTTTATCTAACTCTTTCTCGATTATTTTAATTTTCTCATCTTTTTTGTATTTACCTACAATGAGCTTTCTCTTCAAGTATTTATCGTCTTTAGCCTTATCATCTATAACTTCAGTGAAAGCGATATAACCTTTAGGAGTCATTTTATAAGCACGAACACCAAGAACGAACAGAGGGGGGCATTCAACAACAGTAGCAGGAAGAGAGATTTCCTCTCCTTTTGTGGGAGAGTTTTTTCTAGTATCTGTGAGAATAACATGGGCCATACCAGCCTTATAGCCGGCAAACCCAAGAGTCTTCGTCTTATCCGTTTCGGGCCAAGTGTTAACTCTAGGATAAATCCTTTTCGCCCTTTTTCTTGGCCAGAATTCTAATGAACCAGCTCTTGGTTTACTATGTCTTGCCATTATATCACTTTTAAGATTAACAAATTAATAACAATTATGTTTATTAACTTTTTTATTATTAGTATGATGTATGACAGACGGAGAATGTATCTTTTGTAAGATAGCAACGAGGGAAATACCAGCAAATATTGTTTACGAGGACGGGGATTCAGTGGCATTCTTGGATATAGCACCTCGTTCGCGTGGTATGACTATTGTTGTACCGAAAAAGCATTTCACTTTTTTCGAACAGGATAGGGATTTATCGAGTAAACTCTTCGATAAGGCTATGATCTTAGCAGAGAAAATCAGAAGGTCTCTAAACCCTTTGACAGTCTATATTTCAGTAATGCCAGCTCAAGTTCCTCATTTTCACATTCGTGTTTATCCTGTGTACAAAGATCAGGTGCCTTTAATGGAGAACAGACCTTTGGAAATAACTCCAGAAGAATTGGAAGATTTGGCCAGAAGGATTAAACTAGTGAATGTGGACTGGAATGGTAGAGAAGAAGTCAAAGTAGTGGAGAAAAAAATAGAAGAAAAGGAAGAAAAGCCAAAAAAAGAGAGAAGCAAAGAAGATATAGATTACATTAAAAGAACAATGCAAATAGGTTAATTCTGACCAAGACCCTATAATTTGGCAATACTTAAATACGTTAAAAATTCAATTATTATTATGAAAAAGCTACTATTGGGTATTTCTACAATCCTTTTCATAGTTATCTCATTTGCTACAGTATTCAGTACACAATACTTTTTGAATGAGGGTGAATCAACAGTTTTTAATGGAAAGACTATCAGATTAGAAGGTGTCAGTAGTTCTAGTACTGTAGTCGTGAGCGTTGGTGGTACAGCTAAGGCTATTAACTTAAATGAATCAAAAACCTTCGATAGCATAGAAGTGAAAGTTGTTAGCATTTATTATAATCCTCAAGAAAATCAAGTATCGTCAGCTACTTTAGAGGTTTCACAATCAACAACTCAAGTGAATAAAACTTGTAGTGATTCTGATGCTGGTTTGGATTACTATACCAAAGGTACTGTTTCTGTTTGCACTTTTACTGATACTGGCGGTAGTTGTGGTGGATTACTAGATGTTTGCAATGGTGTTATTTTAACAGAAGGTTATTGTGAAAACAATGAATCTAAATCAATAAAATACAATTGCCCCTACGGTTGTGTAGATGGAGCTTGTCTAAGAACACCTAATAAAACTTGTTCAGATTCTGATAAGGGTATAGATTATTTCATTAAAGGATGCGTTTCTGTCTGCACTTATACTGATCAAACTGCAGGTTGTGGTCTCGCATGTGATTCTTGTGTTGATAATGTATTAACTGAAGGTTATTGCGAAGGTATTGAATCCAAAACAGTAAAATATACTTGTCCATATGGCTGTAAAGATGGAGCCTGTTTAACACAAATAACTACAACAATACCAGAATCTGATTGGCACTATGTAATAGTCCATAAAGATCAAGAACCAGG
>Ga0172363_10001316_pt1 | contig 19985 bp, 16 predicted proteins | sample LakKivs2_kivu2a2_FD_114541 | JGI IMG/M metagenome (GOLD analysis project Ga0172363, IMG submission 114541) | Sediment microbial communities from Lake Kivu, Rwanda - Sediment s2_kivu2a2 | ecosystem: Environmental > Aquatic > Freshwater > Lake > Sediment | place: Rwanda: Western Province, Lake... | reverse complement strand
TTTAATCTTATCTTTAGCTGTCTTTATCGGGCGATAATCGGCTACGGCCGCTGCCATGATGAGGACGTCAGCCTGACGAGATACATTCTCTACTGCCTGATGCATTTCCTGAGCAGTGTTGACTTTGACCACGTCAACGCCTGGGGGCTCGGGTAACAAGGTAGGTGCTGTAATCATTGCTACTTTAGCTCCCCGGTCACGGGCTGCTTCAGCCAGAGCATAGCCCATCTTCCCTGAAGAGCGGTTGCCTATGTAGCGAATCGGGTCGATAGGCTCTCGAGTACCGCCAGCGGTAACCACGACATGTTTGCTAGCCAGTTCCCCACCCCTCCCCAGCACCTGACAGATGCTACCTATAATATCATGGATATCAGCCAGTCGCCCCAGACCTTCTTTCCCCGAGGCTAACCAGCCACTGGCTGGACCAATAATCGTAAAGCCGCGAGCTTCGAGCTTGGATAAATTATCCTGGGTAACTGGATTATTATACATATTGGTTTCCATAGCCGGTGCTATAAGCACCGGCGCCTTGGTAGCCAGCACCGTGCAGCATAGCATGTCGTCAGCGATGCCGGCAGCCAGCTTGGCAATAATATTGGCTGTAGCCGGGGCAACAACTACTATATCAGCAGCTTCCGCCAAGGAGACATGCTCAATACTGAATTCAGAGGCTAAATCAAACATTTCAGTAACTACCGACTTTCCCGTAATGGCTCGGAAGGTGACAGGTGATATGAACTGGACGGCTTCTTTAGTCATAATTACATTCACCTTTGCCCCTGCCTGAGTTAATTGGCTGGCAATCTCCGCTGCTTTGTAGGCAGCAATGCTCCCCGTTATTCCTAGAACTATGGTTTTGTTGCCAAGCATCACTGTTCTCGATTCATTTCATAAATGAGACGCAATCCAATTAAGGTTAAATTGGGGTCTATCACGTCTATAGCTGCTATCTCTTCTGCAAAAGGGTAAACCTGACCACCGGTAGCTATTACCTTCGCCTTGCTTCCCAATTCCTTCTCTATTCGTCGAATCATTCCTCCAATGAGCTCAATATAACCAAATATAATACCCGATTGCATAGCTGCGATAGTATTTCTGCCGATGACTTGCTGGGGACGGACTAGCTCTATGCGAGGCAGCACGGCGGTGCGAGCGAACAATGCTTCACTAGCTATGCTGATTCCTGGAGCAATAGCCCCGCCAAGATAATCGCCCCCCTGAGAAACAACATCGAATGTAGTGGCAGTGCCAAGGTCAATAATTATCACCGGCTTTCCGTAGAGATTTTGAGCAGCAACAGCATTGACCACGCGGTCAGGACCCACTTCTCGAGGATTATCTACAGAGATACGCATACCTGTCTTAACACCAGCCTCGACCACCAAGGGTTTAGTATTCAAATATTTCTTACACATCTGCACGAACGTATGCAGCAGTGGTGGTACGACGCTGCATAATACTACTCCAGTAACCTTTGAAGCCAGAACTTTTTCCCTCTCCATGAGGTCGAGCACCACTCCACCATACTCGTCTGAAGTGTGATGAATGTCAGTAGCCAAATTCCAGGCAGCTTTTAGCTTGTCGCCGTCAAACACCCCCAGCTTAATATTTGTGTTCCCGATATCAATGACTAATAACATCGTTTCTTAGCTTTATCTTTACCCCCCACCCTACCAAACCTGTAGTTGCCTGATTTATCGGGCAACTACAGGTTTAAACTTAAACAGACTCATGAACTGAGTATAGCACTACTAGCTAATCCATGCTACTATTGAAGCTCTGGCAAGACAGATATCAGCCAGAAGTATAATTTCCGCCATCCTCTCCTTCCAAGTCTTGTAACTTCTTGACCATCGCCTGCCAATGTGTACCCTGCCAGTAGATGCGATGGCAAGCGGGGCATTCTGTATATTGGGTTTGAGTTTCAAAAACGTGAGCGGGGACTAGGTTTCGCACCTCTTCCTTATCACAGGCTATTAATGCTTGATTACATTCGAGACAAAGCGAGAAAGGTTTGAAATGATAATTCAAATTCAAAGGTTTCACCACTTCCTGCACCTGGAGTTTGGGGTCATCCTGTTTAACGAGTATAGTTTTGAGTTTGCCATTGGTGACCAAGCGTCTTTTCATAAATTGAGTATCTTTTGTCAGAATTACCCTGTCCTCACTAAGAGCTGTTTTAATCATTTGCCCATCATCTTTTTGCTTAAACAGCAGAGTATCATAGCCAATCAGCCTTAACCATCTGGCTAGCTTACCAACATTGTTATCTGCAATAAAGTTAATTGCCATAGCTTGGTCCTAACAAAGGCGACTGATTTGGTTGGACGGTTTAGAGGCCTTCCCGATGGCAGATGTAAAAAATATGCCCACAAATAACAATTCCTATCTATTTTAACATTAATTCTGTGACTAAAGTAGCTATTACCACTTAACTCCTTAAGCCGCTAATATCGAGTATGCGTGATTCAAATTATTGACGCAAGACAAGCTTTTCTATATCCTTTGGCTACAAAAATCTTTAAGGAGGTCAGGGAATGCCAATTAATATGATTGTCTGCTGCAAGCAAGTGCCTGATCCTGAGGCGCCACCGACGGTGTTTAAGGTGACAAACAACAAAATGACTGTGCCACCAGACATAAAACCTGTAATCGGTCAATACGAGGAATTTGCCTTGGAAGCCGCTCTCAGAATCAAGGATACCGTGGGGGGCAAAATTACTGCGCTCAGCTTAGGTAACAACTTCGTTCGCGATGTAATTAAGAAAACACTAGCCGTGGGGAGCGATGAACTCATCCTCCTGGAAGACGAAGCTTTTGAGGATGGCGATAGCTGGTCAACCGCCAATGTCCTGGCTATGGCAATAAGGAAAATAGGGGAATATGACATTATCTTCTGCGGGAGGCAATCCTCTGACTGGGATGCTGGGCAAGTCGGCCTAGCCATTGCCGAGAGCTTAGGAATCCCAGCTGTAACTTTGGCTCGTAAGGTAGAAATCACCGATGGAAAAGCGAAGGTCGAGCAAGTTATTCCTGATGGCTATCGCTCTGTTGAAGTGGCGTTCCCCACCCTAATTACGGTAACCAGCGATTTGGGAGCGCTTCGTTATGCCACCTTAAAAGGAATCATGGCAGCGGGTAAGAAACAACCTGTCGTTTGGAAACCAGCCGATATCGGACTTGAGCCTTCACAAGTTGGCGCTGCTGGAAGACGTAGTAAGTTAGATAAACTCTTCCAGCTTGTCAAGGAAGCCAAATGTGAAATAATCGAAGGTGAGACGCCCGCGGAAGCTGGTGCTAAACTAGCCGGAACACTCAGAGAAGCCAAATTGCTTTAAAAAATTAAGGAGGAAATGATGGCTGAATACAAAGGTATATTAGTTTGTGGCGAGCTAGCAGATGGGAAGTTAGCCTCCATTGCCACTGAGTTGTTAGGTTGTGGTAGGAAGCTTGCTAATAGCCTGCAGGAAGACTTATCCTGCCTGCTGGCCAGCGATGCGATTGGCGAAGCTTCTAAAGAAGCAATTGCCTTCGGAGCAGACAAGGTTTACACGGTAGAACACCCCGCCCTTAAAGAATATCAAGCAGATTTCTATATACAAGCCGTTGAAAAATTGGTCAAGGAGATTTCGCCCCGGACAATACTTATGGGGCAGACATTTATGGGTAGAGACCTGGCTCCCCGCCTTGCGTTCAGACTAGGCACCAGCCTGGCAACAGACTGTCTCGACTTAAGTATAGACCCTGAGACAAAGTTGCTAATACAAACGCGGCCTGTCTATGGCGGCAACGCTCAAGCTATATTTACCAGCGAGTTTATGCCTCAGATGGCTACTGTTAGATCCAAGGCAATGTCACCATTGGACCGCGATGACCCAAGGAAAGGAGAGGTCATACCCTTTAAGATTGACATAGATACGTCGAAGGTAAGGGCGAAGATACTAGAAACCGTGAAGGAAGAGGCGGTCGGCGTTAAACTTGAGGATGCCTCTGTTATTGTCAGTGGAGGCAGAGGGTTGGGCGGGCCTGAGCCCTTCCAGACTACGTTGAAGGAACTGGCTGATTTGCTACATGGCGCGGTAGGCGCTTCACGTCCCCCTGCTGATAATGGCTGGGTGCCAGCGACACTACATATCGGCCTCACTGGCAAAATTGTCGCCCCTGATATCTACATCGCTATAGCCATTTCCGGTTCTAGCCAGCACATAGCTGGATGTTCAGGTTCCAAACATCTCATAGCTATCAACAAAGACCCTGAGGCGAATATATTCAGAGAGGCGGAATTTGGAGTGGTGGGCAAATATGAAGAAGTAGTGCCAGCCTTCACTAACAAACTAAAGGAGTTATTGGCTGGCTAAATAACATAAAAGCTCTCAGGCGCTGTTAGCTATCCTACTTCTTCTTGTCAGCGATGATTTTCTGACTGAGATGAGCGGGCACCTCTTCATAATGGTCAAATTCCATGACAAAGTCACCGCGCCCTTGTGTCATTGATCTTAAGTCTATGGCATAACGAAGTAGCTCCGCATAAGGTGCCTGGGCATCAATGACATTGATGCCATTACCAAGATTCATTCCAAGCACACGTCCCCTCTTAGTATTAAGATCACTGATAATATCTCCGGTATATGCTTCAGGCACAGTTACTTTAAGCTTCATTATTGGCTCAAGCAATACCGGCTGTCCCTGTGATAATCCTTTTTTAAAGGCTTGTGCTCCAGCAATCTTAAAAGCAATATCTGAAGAATCGACTGAATGAAAGCTGCCATCATAAAGGGTTGCTTTCACGTCTACTACGGGATAACCAGCTAAAACCCCCTCCCCTTTTGCCTCATTGACCCCTTTTTCCACGGAGGGAATATAGTTCTGGGGTATCGCACCACCGAAGATTTTCTTAGCAAATTCAAATCCCTCACCCCGAGGCAAAGGCTCCAACTCCAGAAAGACATGTCCGTATTGACCATGTCCGCCACTCTGCTTTTTATGTTTATATTCTGCCTTAGTGGATACAGTGATAGTTTCCTTATAGGGAATTTTTGGCAAGTCTAATTTCACCGCTACTCCAAACTTGCGACGTATTTTCTCCCTGACTATTTCCAAGTGGCTATCACCAACTCCGGAAATAATAAACTCGCTAGTATCAATTTCGCGACGTGTTTGGAGAGAAGGATCCTCCTCACAAATCCTGGGCAAAACGGTGCTCATCTTATCTAAATCGGTTTTCGCCTGAGGCTGGATTGACATGCTGAAATGCGCCTGGGGAAACTCAATACCCTCGAATATTACAGAATGCTCACGAGTGCAGAGGGTATCGCCAGTCGTGGTTAACCCTAACCTCGCTACCACCCCCATATCTCCAGCACCGACCTGGGGCACCTGCTGTTGATTTTTACCCAGCATGGTAAAGAGTTGCCCAATCCGTTCTACGCTATTCTTGTTAGCATTCCAAACTTGGGAATTACTGGCAACAACGCCTGAATAAACTCGAAAATAGCTGAGCTTGCCAACATAAGGGTCTGCACTAGTTTTAAAAACGAGACTTGACAAGGGAGCTTCCAAATCAGGTTTGAGTTCCTCTTGATTACCAGTGGCTACGTTCTTAGCTACAAAGGCATTCTTTTCTTCCGGCGAAGGCAAGTAGTCGCAAATACCATTGAGAACTTGCTGGATGCCGATGCCCTGCAAGGCAGAGCCAACAAAAACAGGCACCAGTTTACCAGCGACGGTAGCTTTCTTTATCACGGCAACACTTTCCTTATTAGTTATGGCCTCGCCCTCCAGATATTTACTGATAAGTTCGTCGTCACTTTCCACAGCGGCTTCTATTAATTTCTCACGGCTAGCTTCTGCTTGTTTCTGAAGTGTCGAAGGGATTTCGGACTCTTTCAAGGCATTGCCAATGTAAGCTTGCATAGTTACCAGATCTACAATGCCTTGAAAATCACTTTGCGAACCTATAGGTAACTGAAGAGGTAAACATTTCGGTGACAACTTAGCCTGAATTGCTTCCAACGTAGAGAAGAAATCAGCATTATCACGTTCCATCCTATTAACAAATATTAACCGGGGCAACTTCGCTTTTTCAGCATCACCCCACATCTGTTCTGTGCCCACCTCTACACCCGAAGCGGCACAGATTACAATTACTGCTCCCTCTGTTACTCTCAGACCCGATCTTACTTCGCCAACAAAATCAGCATATCCCGGGGTATCGATGAGATTCAGCTTCGTTCCCTGCCACTCAAAAGAAAGCAGTGAAAGGTTGATGCCCATACCACGTTCCACCTCAAGCGGGTCATAATCTGAGGTAGCAGTACCATCTGCAACACTACCCAAACGCTGATTAGCTCCCGAGATAAAGAGCATAAACTCGGCAAGCGAGGTTTTCCCTGCTCCTTGATGAGCCAGCAAGACAACATTTCGGATTTCCATAGTCCTCCATTATAATCTTGTTCCGAAAGATAGGCAACCGCCGTTACACGGAGCGCTTAGTAGCATCATTCTGAGAAGCCCAGATAAATTTGGACAGCGAAGAAGAAAAGAATGCCAAGAGGTGAAGGACTCCGAACGGCACTAGATGTTAGACAACCGCAGAATTTGGGATGGCTATGTCGAAAGTTCAATGCTATAATCATACAATCTAGCGAAAATGAAACTGAGTTACGAACAGGTGAGGCATATCGCTTGGCTTGCTCGCTTGGGCTTAAGCGAGGAAGAGGTGGAGAAATTTAGCCTCCAGCTATCTAATATTCTGGAGAACTTCGAACTACTCAAGCACGTAAATACAGCCAATGTAGCACCACTGACACATATCATCCCGCTACAAAATGTCTTTAGGGAAGACAATTCAGCGGAGTCATATTCCCAAGCTGAGATTTTATCAAACGCACCCAAAGAAGAAGAAAATTGTTTCAAAGTCCAGACAATACTAGAGTGAGCACACTTGGTAAATGCCTAACATAATTATCGCCATCATAATTGGCTACCTCCTCGGCTCCATTCCTTCAGCGTATCTTGCTGGTCGCCTGAGAAAAGGAATTGACATCAGGGAGGTCGGCAGCAAAAACATGGGCGCCATGAATGTCTATTACGAGGTCGGGCGAATAGAGGCTGTGTTAGTGACCCTGGTTGACCTGGGCAAAGGCGTAGGAGCAATTCTTTTGGTGCGGTGGTTGTCAGGCAATCCGCTGATTTCATCATTCGATTTCCTTACCGGGCTCACTGGCGTAGCCGCCGTAATAGGCCATATCTTTCCCGTCTTCCTTAAATTCCGTGGTGGCAAAGGAGCAGCTACTACCATCGGGACTCTCCTCTTCTTCATGCCCCAAGCAATCCCGTTTCTCTTCATTGTTTTTACAATAGCTTTACTTATTAGTCGTAATCCCACCTTTAGTTATAGCCTACTCCTTATTGTTTTCCCATTTGTCGCGGGGTTTATTTACGTTGACCGCTACGGCGAGCCCTTGGCTTTAGTATTCTACTCCATAGGCTTGGGGGTATTCCTAGGCGTGCAATACATCCCCAGGCTTAAAGAGATGCACGATAAAACCGGTGGTGACTGGCGTAAAGTTATCAAGCGTCGCAGCCTCAAGGAGAGATTCTAAACATGCCGACAAACGAATTACACCAGCTAACTATCCATGAAGCACACACGCTTCTCAATCAAAGGAAAATTTCCTCACTGGACTTGACGAAGTCTGTACTGAAGCGCATAGCTGAGATAGAAGAAAAAGTTCACGCTTGCGTTACTATTGCTGAAGACATGGCGCTGAAAGAGGCAGAAAAAGTCGATAATTACATCAAAACTGCCCATAAAATTACTCCTTTAGCCGGCATCCCTGCCTTAATCAAAGATGTCATATGCACCAAGGGAATAAGAACTACCTGTAGTTCAAAGATGCTGGAAAAATTCATCCCCCCTCATGATGCTACGGTAATAGAGAAACTGAAGGCACAGAAGGCGATCATAATCGGGAAAACGAATATGGATGAATTCGCCATGGGCTCTTCTACGGAGCACTCCGCTTTTTTCACCACCCATAATCCCTGGGATTTAGGTCGTGTCCCCGGAGGCAGTAGCGGTGGCTCGGCAGCTGCTGTGGCTGCCGATGAAACTATCTATGCTCTGGGCTCCGACACTGGAGGCAGCGTTCGTCAACCAGCGGGGTTTTGCAGCGTGGTGGGACTCAAACCAACTTACGGACGGGTCAGCCGCTTCGGCTTGGTTGCTTTTGCCAGCTCTCTCGACCAAATTGGGCCAATAACCAAGGATGTTACTGACTGCGCCTTAGTGATGAACGCTATCGCCGGGTATGACTCCAGAGACTCAACCTCAGTACCTCGTCCTGTACCGGACTACACCCAGCAACTAATTCCAGACATCAAAGGACTAAGAATCGGCATCCCCGTGGAATATCTTCTTGAGGACATGCAAAACGAGGTAAGAACGGGGTTAGAAACAGCCATAGATAAGCTACATGAACTGGGTGCGGAAATAGATTGGGAGGTTTCTCTACCCCATACTAAGTACGCACTGGCTGCTTACTACATACTTGCTCCATCTGAGGCTTCAGCGAATTTGGCCCGCTACGACGGAGTAAAGTATGGCTTTTCCGGGCGAGAGGCCAGTAATGTAATTGAGACAACAGAGAAGACGCGACAATTTGGCTTTGGGCCTGAGGTTAAAAGGCGTATAATGCTAGGCACGTACGCTTTATCCGCAGGGTATTACGACGCTTACTATCTTAAGGCACAGAAGGTGCGCACACTAATAAAACAGGAATTTGACCGAGTCTTTGAAAAATATGATGCCCTGGTCACTCCAACTTCACCCATAGTGCCTTTTAAACTGGGTGAAAAGTTAGAAGACCCGATGCAGATGTATCTAAGCGATGTATGCACCTTACCCGTAAACATAGCTGGAATACCAGCTATCTCCATACCAGCTGGCTTCGCTGACAACCTACCTATAGGTATGCAAATCATGGGTAAGCCTTTTAGCGAGGAAACACTGCTACGCATCGCCTTTACCTACGAGCAAGCAATTGATTGGCATAAGAGAAAGCCTACATTGCTATAAGAACCATACAAGTAAAACACTCTATTCAGGTTATATCTATGCCAGAGAGCCATGGTTTTTTATCTGGCTAGGAAAGAGAATTAGAATAGAGTCAATAAAAAAACCTGGCAAGCAACGGGCAAAAGGCTATTTGCAGTTGTTACTCCGAGGATAGGAGAACAGAAATGGAAAATAGAAGCAACGAGGAAAGCAAAAGAGTTTTCTCAAGATGGGTAAGGAGCAAAACGTTGAGTCCATCAATCTGTGGTTTATCGATATTCTGGGCATTCTGAAAAGCTTTGCCATTACTACGCAGGAACTGGAAGGTGCCTTGGAGCGAGGGGTAGGCTTTGATGGTTCCTCCATCCAAGGCTTTACTCGGATCGACGAGAGCGATATGGTAGCCATGCCTGACCCTGACGCTTTTCAGTTGCTGTCTTGGAAACCCAGAACACACCATGCTGTAGCTAGAATATTCTGCGACATCCTGAGACCCGGCGGTGAGCCTTTTGATGGAGACCCCAGATACGTACTAAAGAGAAATTTTAAGCGAACAGCCCAAATGGGATACACCTTCTATATAGGTCCAGAGTTGGAGTATTTCTACTTTCAAGATTCCCAAGGGAACACAAGATTTAGACGCAGGAGGCTACTTCGACATGACCCCCAGACGTTGCTAGTTGCTACTGACCTGAGACAGGAAACAGTTCTTACCCTCGAGGAGATGTGCATAGGTGTCGAGTGTTCTCACCATGAAGGTGCTCCCAGCCAGCACGAAATAGACACGAGATACACTGAGGCACTGACCATGGCTGATAACGTGATGATCTACTGCCTGGTGGTAAAGTAAATAGCTCTACAGTATAGTGTTTACACCACCTTTATGCCTAAACCGGTCTTCGGTATCAATGTAAGTGGCATGCATATCCATCAGTCGCTGTTCAAAGGTGACACTAATGCTTTCTTTGATCAAAATGACGAACACTGCCTTACTAAGGTGGCCAGGTGCTATATTGCCGGACTACTGAGGCACACCCCCGAAATCACTGCGATTACCAATCAGTGGATCACTTCCTACAAACGATTGGTTTCAGGATATGAGGCACCTCTGTACCTTTCATGGGCACGGCAAAATCGGGCCGACCTGGTCAGAATCCCAGAATACATATCCGGCAATGAAAAGGCTGCTAGGGTAGAGTTGAGATCTCCTGACCCAGCCTGCAACCCTTATCTTATCTTCAGCGTGATGCTGGCTGCTGGTCTCGAAGGAATTGAAAAGAAATACGAAATACCGGATCTCGTGGAGGAAAATGTCTATGAAATGACCGAGGAGGAAAGAAAGAGGCGAGGGATAGGCGCTTTACCTAGCAACCTTTGGGAGGCGATTCAGCTCACGGAAAAAAGTGAACTGGTGAAGAAAACCCTCGGCGAGCATAGTTTTGATGCTTTCATCAAGAATAAGAAGTTCGAATGGGATCAATATCATCGCCAAACAACAGAATATGAACTTAGGAAATATTTACCAATTTTGTAAGTTATCTTGCAAAACTTTAATAAGAATCTTCCTTACCAGAGAAGGATTGGCTCTCCCTCTTGTAGCTCTCATTACCTGCCCGGTAATGAAGGTCAAAGCCTCTTGCTTGCCAGACTTATAATCGGACACTGCTTTATTATTTTTAGTTACTACCTCCTTAACCACCTTCCTTATTTCAGCAGCATCGCTAATTTGGCTGAGCTCCTGCTCTGCCACAGTAGCACTAGCCCTCTTACCACTATAAAACATTTCTTCAAACACCGCCTTGGCAACTGAGCCACTAATAGTCCCATTATCCACCAATATAAGCATTTCTGCCAGGTGTTCAGGAGTTACCTTCGTGTTTTCAATTTCAGTATTTGTGGCATTGATGAGCCGATTAAAGTCTCCCAGAAGCCAGTTGCATACCATCTTCGCCTTGCTGTAGTCTAGCACCTTAAGGCAATTTTCAAAATAATCCGCCATCGCTTTGGAACTAGTTAAGATATTAGCATCATATAGGGATAACCCATACTGAATCACAAAGCGTTCTCTTCTGGCTTCAGGCAACTCAGGTAGCCTTTGCTTGATGTCCTCTATCCATTTTCTATCCAAAACCAGCGGAGGCAAATCAGGCTCAGGGAAATATCGGTAGTCATCGGCATATTCTTTGCTTCTTTGGCTTACCGTTATGCCCTTCTCATCTACCCAGCCTCTCGTTTCCTGCACAAGCTCACCACCCTCCTCAAGCACCCTCCCTTGCCGCCTGGATTCGTATGCCATAGCCTGATAAACCGCTTTGAAGCTATTCATATTCTTGACTTCTACTTTACAAAGCAACTCTTTGCTGCCCTGGGGACGGATACTTATGTTAGCGTCACACCTGAAGCTACCCTCTTCCATGTTACCCGTGGACACCCCCAGATAACGAAGAATAGAGCGTAACTTGATAAGATAATCTCGTGCTTCCTCCGGGGAACTCATTTCGGGCTCGCTAACAATCTCCATCAATGGCACCCCTGAGCGATTAGCGTCTATCAAACTATAATCTCCCCTGTGCCATAACTTAGCCACATCTTCTTCGAGATGCACATCGGCGATACCGATTCTTTTTCTAGTCCCATTGCTATCAATCGTTAGCCAGCCTTCTCTTCCCATAGGGGCACGATGTTGGGAAATCTGGTAGCCCTTCAACATGTCAGGATAGAAATAGCTCTTACGGTCAAAGCTACTGTATTCAGGAACGGTGCATTGTAAGGCCAGGGCACTCATAACCGTATATTCCACCGCCTTTTTATTAATAACAGGGAGCACACCAGGCATGCCCAGACAAATAGGACAAACACGACTATTAGGCGGAGCATTAACGTAATCGGCACTACAAGAGCAAAACATCTTGCTCCTGGTTAGCAGCTGGGCATGAACTTCCAAACCGATAACAGTCTCGTAATCCATAAACCTGAAAGTAGTATACCATCCTCACCAAGCGGAGACAAAACAGCATATCACTCTCCTTCCCACTTCATCCTCTAGTTTTAAAAGGACAGTAGAGCAGCTAAATATCATTCATCATAAATATGATGCACTATGACTGGTGCTGTGAGGCAAGCACATGGTTACAGGGACATAGGCTAAACTGTGAATTTAGGAGTTTAGGCTTTCCAAAATCTTAGGTCACAGTACACCATTCTCCTCACTGTCCAGCAACAATTAACACTAGCTTAATCTGGCAACGGGGTTTGAATCTTCACCATCGGCATCTAGGAAATATACCCATCTCTGATGAGGAGTTCAGCGACAAGAACTGCACCCTTGGCTGCTCCCATTTTAGTGTTGTGAGATACCAGAAGGTACTTGATGCCATTTTCCAAGACGTTATCCTTTCTGATTCTGCCGACCACGGTAGCCATGCCATCCTCAGCGTCACGGTCAAGTCGCGGCTGAGGTCTGAACGGATCTTCGTGGACGATTATCATGTGCCTGGGAGCTGAGGGTAGCTCAGCTTCGCCGACCAAGCCGTTGTATTCCCTCAAGACCTTGGTAATCTCGTCAACCGTACAAGTCTTTTGGGTAGAGACAAAGACCGATTCCGTATGTCCTTCCCGGACATTAACACGGGTGCAGGTGCAGCTTACATTGAAGCTGGCTGGATTGACTGCATTACCTGCTAAACTGCCCAGGATTTTCTGTGTTTCCCGCTGTACCTTTTCTTCTTCCCCGGCAATAAAGGGAATAACATTGTCCAGGATGTCGAGGCCTATCACCCCCGGGCTCCGGCCTGCGCCCGACAGGGCTTGCATAGAGGTCATTATAACGGCGTTAACGCCGAACGATTCGTAAATTGGTTTTAGCGTTATCGCCAGGCCAGTAGTGGTGCAGTTGGGAATGGGTGTAATGAAGCCTTTCCATCCCCGAGCTTTTCGTTGTGCATTGATTAATTTAGCATGCTCGGAGTTGATGCCCGGGATTAGAATGGGTACATCTTCATCGTAGCGGAAGGCTGAAGCGGTACTTATAACCGCTTTTTCTCTGGCGAATTTCGGTTCCAGAATCTTCGCCTGGTCAGACTCTACAGCGGAAAAAACAATATCCAGAGCGGAGGTATCCATTTCAGCAGCATTCCGGACAGGCATGGTCATAACCTCCTCTACCGGAGGCTCCTGGCAAAACCAGCGCAAGGCTCCAGAATGGGCATCGCTTATAGCTTCCTTATAGCTGCGCCCTGCTGACCTCTCAGAGGCAGCAAGGGCAGTAATTTCAATCCAGGGATGATTCTTCAGCGCAACAAGAAATTGTTGCCCCACTATGCCAGTAGCTCCTACAATTGCAGCTTTTACCATGGTTTTCCTCCGCTATATTCTTAATTTTTGTATTAGGTACAAACAGCTTGTATTTCCTTTTATTGAGCTAATCGGGGCGAGAGGATTTGAACCTCCGACCTCAGCGTCCCGAACGCTGCGCGCTACCCACTGCGCTACGCCCCGTCTGTTTATGCTATTATATGATGCTTTAATTATGGAGGCAAGGACGAAGTATTGCGTTTTAATAATTGATGGAGCATCAGGTTGGCCATTAGCTGATCACGGTGGGAGGACCTGCCTGGAGTTGGCGCATACTCCCAACATGGATGCTATGGCGAAAACGGGCGTTGTCGGGCTAATTCGCACCGTGCCTCCGGGGATGGAACCTAGCAGCGCCTGTGCTTGCATGTCCGTGTTAGGTTATGTCCCTCAGGTATACTATCAGGGCCGGAGCTCCATTGAGGCTCAGGGCATGGGTCTCCCTATTAACGAAGGTGAGACCGTTTTTCGCTGCAATATGGTAGCCGTGCGTGACGGGAGAATGTGGAGCTACAGTTGTGGCCACATCAGCACTGACGAAGGTCGAGCCCTTATCGTAGGTTTGAATGAAAAACTTGCCAGGGATGCAGTACACTTCTATCCTGGTGTGAGCTATAGACATTTATGCAAAATAAAAGGGAGAGAAGACACCCTGCTGGCTAGCTGCACTCCCCCGCATGATATCCACGACAAGCCCATCGATGAGTTTCTCCCCACAGGGCCCGGAAGCGACCTGCTGAGAGAGCTGATGATACGCTCTCAGCTTGTGCTTCGAGACCACCCTGTGAACATAGAACGAAAGGCACGCGGCGATATTCCAGCTACTATGATTTGGCTTTTTTGGGGTAGTGGTAAGATACCCGATATGCCAGCCTTCAAAGAGATCTATGGACTTGATGCTGCCCTGACATCTGGAGTTGATATTATGCGGGGTCTAGCCCGAATGATAGGTATGGAGGTGCTGGATATCAATGGTGTCACTGGCGATCTTAACAATGATTGCGCTGCCCAAGCCATTGGCGCATTGAAAGTACTGGAGAAATATGACATGGTGGTTATCCATGTGGAAGAAACCGATGAAGCTGCTCATGCCGGCCTGTTTAAGGACAAAATAGAGGCTATTCAGAAGGTAGATAAAGAGATTGTGGCTCGACTTCGTTCCTGGGATAAGGATGCCCTCCGGGTGCTAATTCTGCCTGACCACTCCACGCCGATCGAGATTCAAACCCATGTTGCCGACCCTGTTCCATTTATCCTCTGGGGGCCTGGATTTACCCCGTCAAGTGGGTGTGAAGCAAAGAGATTCACCGAAGCAGAGGCTAGAAGCACAGGCGTTTTTATCCAGGAAGGCTATAATATTATGGGCAAGCTAGTACACAGTAAATGAAGGTGCAGAGATGGCACTGATAGTTCAGAAGTATGGTGGCAGCTCGGTGGCTGATGCCGAAAAGATTAAGAACGCAGCGCGCCGTGTCGCTAAAGCAAAAGATAAAGGAAATCAAGTGGTGGTCGTTGTTTCGGCCATGGGAGACACCACCGATAATTTGATTAAACTGGCTTACCAGGTTAACGAACAGCCTGGGGTTAGGGAACTCGATGTTCTTTTATCCACCGGGGAGCTAGTTTCCAGTACCCTCTTAGCCCTGGCTTTGGAGAGTTTGGGCTACAAGGCAGTCAGTCTTACCGGAGCTCAGGCAGGTATCCACACCGATTCTAATTACAGCCGGGCCCGGATTCTCCGCATCGATCCAAAACGAGTGGTCAATGAGTTAGAAAAAGGAAATATCGTCATTGTGGCCGGGTTTCAAGGCGTGACTCAGGAAATGGACATTACAACTTTGGGTCGCGGTGGTTCCGATACAACGGCAGTTGCGCTCGCTGCCAGTCTGAATGCCGAAACGTGCCAGATATATACTGATGTTGAGGGTGTCTATACTGCTGACCCTCGCTTGGTTCCCAGAGCTAGGAAATTGAAGGAAATTGGCTATGAGGAGATGTTGGAACTGGCTAGCAGTGGAGCCAGTGTAATGCATAACAGAGCAGTGGAATTGGGAGAGGTGTATAATGTGCCCATTTTGGTGGTTTCCAGCTTTAGCGATAGCCCGGGTACCATCATTCGTAAGGAGGTCTCTATGGAAGTAAGAAATAAGGTAAGGGGGATTGCCTATGATACCAATGTGTCTAAAGTCACCATCGTTGGTATTCCCGACCATCCTGGTATTGCTGCGGCAATCTTCGAACCCTTGGCCAGAGCAAATATAAATATAGATAATATCGTCCAGAATGCCAGCATTAATAATATTACTGACCTCACGTTTACGGTGACTCGGGGTGATTTAATTAAGGCAATGTCCATCGTGGAACCAGTGGTTCAATCTGTGGGAGGTAAGCAGTGTGTTGCCGATTCTACGTCGGCCAAAGTTAGCATCGTAGGTACTGGCATACAAAATGCACCGGGCTATGCTGCCAGAATGTTTCGCACACTTTATGAACAGGGCATTAACATCCAGTTAATTACGACTTCCGAGATGAGAATAACCTGCATCATCTCTGAGAATAGGGTTAAGGATGCCATTCAGGCATTGCATCAAGCTTTTGAACTTGAGAAAGTCCAGCCCTGAGCTTGCCGAGGGGAACTTGACAATCTTAGCATGACATCGTAAGTTTATGGAAATGGACATAGCATTCTACCAACAGCAAAAGGAAGAAGAGACTCGATTAAGACAGCAACTGAGCAAGGAAGCCATAAATTTGGCTCTTCAAGGTAAGTGGGAGGAAGCCGAAGCGGTCAACAGAAATATAATTGAGCGGTTCCCCGCCGATGCCGAGACTTATAATCGTCTTGGCCGAACTTTGACAGAATTAGGGGATTTTGACGGAGCTAAGGAAGCCTATTTTCAGGCTTTGGAACTCGCCCCTGATAATGCTATTGCTAAGAAAAATCTTGCTCGCTTAACTAGTTTGTCAGAATCTATGGCAGCCTTGAGTAACAACGCTCAGAAAGCTTCGCCCCGGAGAGGTCAAGCTCGAAAAGTTGCTCTTGACCTTTTTATAACTGAGATGGGCAGGGCTGGAGTAGTCGATCTTCACAATGTCGCTTCACGAGATATCTTAGCTAAGATGGGGTTTGGCGACCAAGTACACTTAGAAGTGAGAGGACGACAGCTAATTGTGAAAAGTGAGGACGGAGAATATTTGGGAGAAGTGGAGCCGAGACAAGGATTGCGCCTCGTTCAACTAATGCAAGGTGGCAATAAATACGATGCGGCAATTCTCAATGTAGAAGAAAACAAAGTGCAGGTGGTCATTAAAGAAATGTATCAACATCCCAGCCAAGTGGGACGTTCCTCCTTTCCTGTTAAAGCTGAAGAACACTTGCGCACGCGTATTAAAGAAAGCCTGCTCAGACGAGGAGTCATTACTGACGAAAGTGAGAGCTTGGCCGAGCTTGGATATTCTGAGGAGGAAGAATATCCAAGCAGCGAAGAGGAATCTTTACCCGAAGGTTTCACCGTCGTTGGTGAAGGTGGAGAGAGAGGAGTTGAGACTTGATGGAAATCGCAATAGTAGAACCTATCGATATCGAAGAGGAGATGAAAAGCTCCTATCTCGACTACGCTATGAGCGTCATCGTTTCCCGAGCCTTACCCGATGCGCGTGATGGTTTGAAGCCAGTGCAACGACGTGTCCTGTACGCCATGGATGGCTTAGGATTACGGCACAATAGTCCATACAAAAAGAGTGCCCGCATTGTTGGTGAAGTCTTAGGAAAGTATCACCCCCATGGAGATGCCCCGGTCTATGAAGCCATGGTGCGCATGGCTCAGGATTTTTCTCTGAGGTATCCACTGGTTGACGGGCAAGGTAATTTTGGTAGCGTTGACAATGATCCACCAGCAGCAATGAGATATACCGAAGCTCGCCTTTCCAAAATTGCCGAGGAAATGTTAGTTGACATTGACAAAAATACCGTCAACTTTGTTCCCAACTTCGATGACTCTCTTCAGGAGCCCTCTGTATTGCCCGCCAGGCTACCTAACTTGTTAGTTAGTGGTTCTTCAGGCATAGCTGTAGGTATGACAACTAATATCCCCCCACATAACTTATCCGAGATATGTGATGCCATTGTCTACCTGATTGATAATCCCCAAGCCACTGTAGAGGAACTGATGGAGTTGGTCAAAGGTCCCGATTTTCCCACTGGCGGGATAATTTGGGGAAAAGAGGGCATAGACAATGCTTATACCACGGGGCAAGGAAAAATCATACTCCGTGCTAAAGCCACCGAACTGACTAGCAAGGTGGGTAAGAGACAGATAGTCGTTACTGAACTCCCCTATCAGGTAAACAAAGCAGCCTTGGTAGAGAGGATAGCTGAGCTGGTTAAAGTGAAGAGAGTCTCAGGGATAGCCGAGGTGCGCGATGAGTCAGACAGGGAAGGAATACGTATTACTATCGAACTCAAAAAGGAAGCACAAACTCGACAAGTGCTTAATAATCTCTACAAATATACAGCAATGCAATCTGCCTTTTTTATCAATATGGTTGCTTTGGTTGATGCACAACCTAAGGTAATTAATCTTAAAGAGGCGCTGACTTCTTACATTGACTTTCGTTTTCAAGTCATTACCAGAAGGTCTCGGTTTGAACTTGACAAGGCAAGGGAGAGAGCTCATGTTCTTGAGGGCTTCAGAATTGCCCTCGGTAACCTTGACCAAGTGATCAAGGTTATTCGACAGTCTCAAACTGTAGAATCCGCTCGTGCCGATTTAATGGCAGCTTTTACCCTATCACAGATTCAAGCGCAAGCTATACTTGATATGCCGCTTCGTAGATTGGCTAAGCTAGAGCAGGATAAAATAACTGAGGAATATGCCGCTGTAATAAAGAATATTTCCTATCTTGGGGATTTGTTAGCTAACCCTCGGAAAATATTATCACTCGTTGTCCAAGATGCCGAGGAGCTTAAATCCAAGTATAGTGATGATCGACGAACCGTAGTGAAAGCAGAGGAAATCGAGGAATTTCGTACGGAAGACCTTGTTCCTCATGAGGCAATGGTAGTCACCCTGACTAGCAAGGGGTTCATCAAGAGGATTCCTGCCAGCACTTATCGGTTACAACGCCGTGGCGGCAAAGGCGTCATAGGAATGGTAGTCCGGGATCGTGATACAGTGAACCATATTCTGGTAGCCGACACCCATGATAATCTGCTTTTCTTTACCAGCACTGGTAAGGTGTACTGTCTGAAGTGCCACGAAATTCCCGAGGATTCATCTCGCACGGCCAAAGGGACAGCCCTGGTTAATTTGTTACCCATTGACCTGGAAGACGAAGTAACTGTGTTATTAGCCCTGGCATGCTTTCCTTCGAATAAGTTTTTATTAATGGCTACCAGGGGTGGCGCGATTAAAAAAACTAATCTAAGTGCATTTGCCTCGATAAGGAGAAATGGCATTGTTGCTATGAGACTCAGAAATGAAGATAAGCTTATCTCATCCGGTGTAGTTGCTGATGAAGATGAAGTCATGCTGGTGAGTCGAAATGGGCAGGCTATTAGATTTAAGGTTGAAAACCTGAGGACTGCGTCTCGAACTAGTGGCGGTGTTCGTGGCATACGTCTTGTTGACGATTATGTTATTGGCATGGGTATTGTTTTTCCCGATGCTCATGTGCTCACAGTGACCGAAAAAGGTTTTGGCAAGCTGACCCCGGTAAAGAATTATCCTGTTCACAATAGGGGGGGCAAGGGGGTGCGGGCTTACAGAGTTGGTCCGAAAACGGGCAATTTGGTTGCGTCCAGGCTCGTATCTCCGCAAGGCTCCTTAGTGATGTTATCAAGTAGGGGCAACGTGGTGAACATTCCTATGGGGCAGGTTTCAATTCAGGGCAGAGGTGGCCGGGGAGCCAGGCTAATGGGCTTAGGCGAAGATGACAGCGTGGTTTCGGTCACCTGGGTCTTCCGACACGATGAAATCCTGTGAGTAAAAATTACCCTTCTTGTTCTTGTGATTCTGGCCCCTTGGCTTCTTGTCATTCTAACTCTGAACGAAGTGAAGGGGAAGAATCTAACCCCTTCGCTAACGCTCAGGGCAACAAAAAACCTCAAAGAGCTATTGACATATTCTTATATATGATATAAATCTAACATGAGGAGGTGAATATGTTTTGCTCTAAATGTGGCGCGGAAAATCCTGAGGGAGCTAATTTTTGCTCCAAGTGTGGCGCTGGGCTTGGTGTTGCGGCAACGCCAACTGAAGGTGCGGCCAAGCCAGAAGCGGAGAGCAGCACAGGTTTATCAGCCAATGTAGCCGGGCTTCTTTGCTACGTGGCTGGGTGGATAACGGGACTAGTTTTCGTAGTGCTAGAGAAGAAGAGCATCTTCGTTAAATTCCATGCCTGGCAATCTATTCTAACATTTGGTGTCCTGTTCGTAGCTTGGCTTATATTGTCCAGAATGCTGATTGACATTGGTTGGGCAACTTTGTCTCCGGGTCTAATTTGGGTTGGAAGAGCCTTTGGTTGGATCATAGGTTTGGGAATGCTTGTCTTGTGGATTATCCTTATCATCCAG
>Ga0172363_10001313_pt1 | contig 20011 bp, 23 predicted proteins | sample LakKivs2_kivu2a2_FD_114541 | JGI IMG/M metagenome (GOLD analysis project Ga0172363, IMG submission 114541) | Sediment microbial communities from Lake Kivu, Rwanda - Sediment s2_kivu2a2 | ecosystem: Environmental > Aquatic > Freshwater > Lake > Sediment | place: Rwanda: Western Province, Lake... | reverse complement strand
TTTTAGCCAGGAGCAACAACATCATCCGCAGTGAAGCTTACCTTCTGTTCAACCTGGGCAATATCTATGCCGACCTGGAAGCCAATGACAGCGCCCGGGATGCCTTCCAGAAGACCTGCGATGCCTGCCAGAAGCTGGATGACCACTTCCTTTTATTGAATATCGATCTGGCAGAAGCAAATATTTGCCGCCGGGAGGCAAAATTTGCCCGCGCCCATGCCTACCTGACGTCTGCCAGGCAGCTGGTGGATAAGAGCCAGTCGGGGTTTGAAAACAGCCTGTGGTCTTTAGAAGCCGGCAGCCTGGCGCTGGCTGAAAACAAGCTGGACAGGGCACTGGTGCAGCTCACCAGCGCGCTGAAGCTGTTCGATGAGGGTGGTCAAAGGCTGGAAGCTGCCAGCGCAGCCCTGCTCTTGTGCCGGGTGAATGCCCTGCGGGGAGACCAGGCCATGGCGAGATCGATCCTGGCACGCGCCCTCGACCTGGTTGGCAACCTGGAGAGCATCCAGCCACTGCTGGTGACCGGCCGCAGCGCCAAGGAAGAGCTGAAAAGCTTCGCTGAGGAGGCGAATATCGGCCCGCCCGCCATCAAGCTGCTCAGCCGGATCGAGAATTTTGAGCGGCAAATCCCTTCCCTGCGACGCAAGTTACGCCCGCACGCTGCCACGGTGCTGTTAATCCCCCCAAAATTAAGCATCGAGGCCCTGGGCAAATCGCTGGTGAAGCTGGATGGCAAGCCGGTCACCGAACCCAGCTGGGCCAACCAGAAGCGCGCCCGTGAGCTGTTCTATTACCTGGTGTCACACCCCGGCAAGCGCCTGACCAAAGAAGAAATCGGGGTCACCCTGTGGCCCGAAAGCTCCTCCGATCTGTTGCGCCTGCAATTCCGAAACACCGTCTACTATGTGCGCTATGCCCTGGGGCAGGAAGTGATCACCAGCAATGAGCGTCGCTACGCCTTCAACTCCGACATGGATTACAGCTATGACGTGCAGGAATTTGAGCGTAAACTGGCGCAGGCCGATTTAACGAATACCCTATCCGAGAAAATTAGGCTGCTGCAAGAAGCCCTCCAGCTTTACCAGGGTGAATTTTTCCCCGAAGGTGAAGGCACCTGGGTGACGGCCGAACGGCAGCGCATATCCCAGATTTGCGAGCAAGCCCGCCTGGCACTGGCCAAATTGCTGCTCGAGCAAGGTAACCCGAAGTTGGCCCTAACCCAATGCCAGGCTGTATTGGCGGAGAATCACTGCATGGAATCGGCCCATTGCCTGGCCATGCAGGCCCTGGCTGCCCTGGGAGACCGCTCAGGGATTGCTAACCAGTATGAGCAATGCAAGCAATTCCTGCGGGATGAGCTGGGCCTTGAACCCTGCCCTGACACCGTAAAAACCTACAAATTACTACGATAAATCATAAATAAAACCACAAAAATTCCCAAAAATCGGGTTTTTTTTAATCTTTAACAGACTGTTTCGAGGACATGATTGTGTAATAATAGGTGCACCTGGTTCAACCAAATACTATTTTTTAAGAGGAGAGTATCAAATGAACACCTGCCTTTCTGAATTGTATTTAAAGCTTTCCCATATCGATGCACGCATCATCCGCCTGGCCCTCCTCGTTGTGGCCGCCGCAGTATCGGGTGGGGTCGTATTGGGTCTGCCTATTTCCGGGGACGTGACTGGATAATATCGCATGCCTGCCCGTCTGATTGAATACACCGAGCAGAATGCCTTTATCCGACCTGATATGATGCTACCAATCGAGGTAAATCCAATGTTAATGACCGATTCCCCTGTACTACAGGTCAGTGGACAGCCCGATTCCCCGTCATCTAACGATGAGATGAACCGCTTACTGTGTGCAGCGGTGGTCAGCAAGAAATTCCGCAACACGCTGATCAGCAATCCCAAAGCCGCAGTAACCTCGGGGTATCAAGGTGAGTCCTTCAACCTGAGCGATGAGGAGCGGGGCTGGCTCTATTCAATCCGGCCTGCCAACCTGGTGGACCTGGCTGCCAATATGGTGGCTCACCAACAGGAAAGCACGCTGAGTATGCCAGTCGAGCCCGTGCCTCAATACGTTCGGGTGAACTGATCTTGTAAAAATAACTAAATATCTAATTTTTTATTAGGAAGTGCAATCCTGAACAAAGCTGTTATTGTGAGGGAGTTAGCTCCTCGCTTTGATACTTTGCTGGATCATATCCCTGGCATGGTCTTCCAATGCCGGAATGATTCTAACCACACCCTGCAATATGTTAGCAAGGGGTGTTACGAGCTCACCGGTTATCATGCGGAAGATTTGATCGGCAACCGTGTCATATCGTATGGTGACCTGATCTGTCCAGATGACCGCGATATGGTCTGGCTCAACATTCAGAATGCGGTGATACAACAGAAATCTTTCGAACTGGTATACCGCATCCAAACCCAAAGCAGGCAAATCAGGTGGGTGCGAGAAGTGGGCAATAGCACGCCGCCTATCAATGGGTGCGACCAGCTGCTGGAAGGTTTTATCACCGATATTACCGATTGGAAGGTGGCTGAAGAGACCATCCAGCGCCAGCTAAACCACTTCCAGGCTTTGCGCGAGATCGATTCGGCCATCTCCAGAGGACCCGACCTGCAATTTACCCTCAATGTGCTGCTCGAGCAGATCGTCTCTCAGCTCAACATGGATGCCGCCGCCATCCTGCTCCACCCCTCAGGCTCACCCCAGCTTGAGTATGGCGCCATGCAAGGCTTCCGCAGCGAAGCTTGCCTGAATAAAAGAGTACGCCTTGGAGAGGGTTTCGCCGGCATTGTGGCCCTCACCCAGCAAATGATCCAGATACCTGATCTCTCCATCGTACCCGGCCTGTCAGACCAGCCACTCCCCCTCGAAGCGGAAGGCTTCAAAGTGTATTACGGGCTGCCGCTGGTTGCCAAGGGGCAGGTCAAGGGTGTGCTAGAGGTTTTTTCACGCTCACAGCGCTCCATAGACCCCGAACGAATTGAATTCCTGCATGCGCTTGCCGGCCAGGCCGCTATTGCCCTGGATAACTCATCACTCTTTGAGCAACTGCAGAACACCAACAGCGAGCTTTCGATAGCCTATGACGCCACCCTTGAAGGCTGGGTGAAAGCCCTGGAGTTGCGCGACCGCGAGACGGTGGGGCATGCTCACCGGGTGATAGAAATGACCTTGCGCGTGGCTGACAGGATCGGCATTCGCGGTGAATCACTACAGCATATTCGCCGGGGGGCACTGTTGCACGATATCGGTAAAATGGGCATACCCGATTCGATCTTGCTGAAACCCGGCCCGCTTACTCCTGCTGAATGGGAGATCATGCGCCAACACCCGGTGCACGCTTACGAGATGCTGAAAACTATTGATTATCTTTCACCTGCGCTGGAAATACCTTACTGCCACCATGAACGTTGGGATGGCGAAGGATATCCACGGGGGTTGAAAGGCAAGGCCATCCCCATGTCTGCACGAATCTTCGCTGTGGTGGATGTGTGGGATGCGCTGACATCTGATCGACCTTACCGGCGCGCCTGGTCTGAGCGGCAGGCTTTGGAGTACATTTTAAGGGAATCTGGCAGGCATTTTGACCCTGAAGTGGTCAATGCCTTCTTCGGACAATAATCCCAGACGGTTAAATACGGCACGCTTCTATGAGAAGTGTGCCGTAGTGTTACTAAATTTGCCCTTCCAGTGATTCGCCAGATCCTGTCACGCTGAAACAATCTAAGCTTGCCGCTGGAAGGTTTGATGCGGGGCTTTCGAGCTGGGATTTTACTTTTTCTTCAATACAGGCAGTCCTGTCTTGCTTTCGGCCACCATATACCCCTGCGGGACTACATCCAAAGCCCCAGCTTTCTGAGTTTTCGCGAAGTAATACAAATGCTGTTTTTTACCGCTCTTAAGGACACGGGTCGTGGCATGTAGGAAATATGTCTGCCCCTTAGAGTTTTTGAAACTGTATGCCATTGGAGTGCTCCTTTCTAATCATTCAGATAATTAGGATTTGCCCAAGCAGTCAGGCTCGGATATATTAATCATACATCATATATTAAAAACAAGGGGGTTAATTGAGTATGAGTTTTTATGATAGATTTGCGCTGAATATCGTGATCAGCTGGCTAAAAACAGTGTACCTAAGACATAGGGAAGTAGCGCCAGCAAGCCAAGCAATGGATTATGCCCGACCTGCCTGTTTTTAATATCCCAGCTAAACAGAAAGATCGCCAGTATGTACGCGATCAGTCCGCTGGTTAGGAGGATCAACACACCCCACAGTGGCTCAAATGTGGTCGACATACCAAAAGCCAGCCCTCGCCAGGCGTTCATGGCGTAATTGGTCGGTAAAAGTAAGGAGACCCGGTAAAGCGCTGGAGGTAACAGATCGGAAGGGATCATCAATCCACCCAGGATCATGGATGGAAGGAAGATGGACTGGCTGAATAGGACAATCATCCTTGAATTGGGCGACACCACCCCAATTAACATGCCAAGGCTCGCTAGGGTAAAGGCGCTCACCAATAATATCAGGGCGAAGTATCCCCAATTTACCGGGATGCCAGCTCCAAATAGCGGTCTGGCTGTGGCAGAGATAATGACTGATACCAGGATAATGTGCACCAGGTTGCTCAGGATGGGGATGGTGATGATGGATAACGCCGGAACGCCGTTTATTTTGAAGCTCCGGAAAACCCCCGCATCACGTGATTCCACAACCGGGTTGGGTAGACCAAGCAATGTGCATGCCATTATGGCAACCAGGATCATGGCAGGGATCATGGTGGGGGCAAAAGTCGGGTTCAGCCCAGTCATGAGCAAGCCCATTAAAATGTAAAAGCCCAATGGAAAGAGATAATTCAGCAGCAGGAGAGTCTTATCACGCATTCCGGTACGAAAATCGTATAGAAAATGATAGATGAATGCGGTCATAACCTGTATCCATTCAATTGCTTGGATTGAGTGATCTCTAGAAATCTGTCTTCCAGAGTAGGTCGTTCTACCCGCAGGTCAATCAAGTGGTCATCGTGGGCTTTGAGGTAATCCAATATCGCCGGAACGGTATCTCCCGCTTCATGGCTGTAGAAGATCACGTAATCTTCTTTGATGATCCGCTGTGAAACTGCAGCAAATACCTCGCTTGATTTTTCCAGGCTGCCATTTTCCGATAAGACGGAAATTTTCACCAGCCCACTCCCGGTGGCGGTCAGCTGGGTTGGGCTGCCTGTAGCGGCGATCTTGCCTCTCAGTAAAATGGCTACCCTGTCTGCCATTTTTTCTGCTTCTGCCATGTCATGGGTCGCAAGGATGATCGTGGTGCCATCAGCTTGCAGCTCGCGCATCACTTCGTGCAACTCTACCCGTGTGCTAACATCCAATCCAGCAGTTGGCTCATCCAGCAGCACAACCGGCGGATGGTGAGCAATCGCCAGCGCCAGTGCCAGGCGCCTTTGTAGGCCGGTTGAAAGGTTGGAGAATTGGACGGTATGCTTCTCACCTAAGCCCAATCGGTCGAGTAAATCATGCCTGGGTACTACCCTGTGGTAGGCGCAGAAGAAATCCATTGCTTCGCGCGATGTCATGCTGCCGGGTAGGCTGGATGATTGCAACTGAACCCCAATCAGGTCGCGCAGACTTGCCGGTGATCGCGTCGGGTCTATATCCATGATCCTTAAGCTGCCCGCACTCGGTTGCCTTAACCCCTCCAGGCATTCCATGGTCGTGGTTTTACCTGCTCCATTAGGACCCAGCAGGCCGAAGATCTCACCCTGGTGAACATTAAAGCTGATCCCGTCTACAGCAATTACCTCACCATAGGCTTTGCAAAAATCCTTTACAAGTATTGAGTCCTCTCTCATAAGGCCGCTCCATGAATAAGAGCTAATAGGCAATTATATATTTTATCAAAAGAATAATGACCTTTTGCCTTTGACATAAATACAAGTAAAAGCTACCGATGCTTCTGCAGTATCGTTACCTTTCCCCACCCTGAGCTTGAAAATCTTCTGTGAAATCTGCCTGTCAATTGACAGATAGTAATCATTAATAAGACTACTACCCCCCAAATAAGTTGGGGGGTAGTATATCTTTATCCTCGGAACCCATTTCCCCCTTCCCAATCACGGGTGCTTCCGCACCCATACGTCGCGTGCTTTAAGCCTATTTCCCCCTGTGTGTCATAGCTAATGAGTCTTGCGCGTTACAGTCGTGTCTATATCCGCAACCTGTTGTGGCGACATACTTGCCAGCAAGTCCTTATGTACAGTCTGCGCATGCTCCATGGCTTTCTTTTTCACTTCTTCAAGTGTATTCCCCTTAGCCACGTAGCTACAATTTGTCCCCAATTCCTTGCATTCAAACTCTAACATAACTCATCTCCACGAACAGATTATTCTTACTTGCCTTTGTTCTCAACCTAACATATGCCTTATCAGTCATACATGACTATATTACTCTTATTTATAGTATTTGTCAAATTAGCACTTTATTAACGACCATCGATGGTTGCCAGCCAGACTCCTTGGGCCGCATTGGTAGGATTCGAGCCATCGGAGCCAATGATGATCAGCTGGTCAACTCCATTCGGATTATTCACGGATATAGACTGCACCAGCAGGGTATTTTCATTCAGCCAGCCCACGACGTTATAGTAGGTACCTGCATCACTGGTCAAGATCAGCCTGGCTAAACCGCCAGCGCTCGAGCCTACCGCCACCCAGCCATGCTCGTCATCCGGGTTTCCCAGCGCCATAGCAAAGGCAACCTGGCTACCTGAAGGGCTGAATCGGGCACTGCCCAGTAAACGATAGCTGGTGACCTCCACAGGTGACTGGATACTGGTTGCAGTACCATTCTGCAGGTCATGCACGGTGATCGTCTCAGGCGTGCAATGGTCAACCACGTAGCGATGATCGAGTGAAATCGCATCCAGGCATGCCAGCACTTGCGTTGAGCTGGATAATGGGATCATTTCAGTCACCTGTTTGGTGGCAAGATCAATCTTATACAGGTTGGAAGCCCCACTAAATATAATGTAGCCACCCAGCCCGATCGGTTCCTTGCTGAAATATAAGGATCGGCCATCCGCAGACCACAGCTCGGCTACCAGCTGGGTGGGAGGATTGCCCACATCCTCCGTCAGCAGCGTTTGCAGGTTAGAGCCGTCGGGGTTGGCTACCACCAGGCTGGTGGTATTGCTATCGCTCGTTGGTTGGGTGCCCCAGGCGAGCATGGGTGGCGTCACCCTGTCACCGCTCCACACTGCCAGGCCATAGGTTGGGTGCTGGATAAAACTCAGAGTCTGCTGGCCGTTGCTATTGATTGACAACGCCCCGCTCAAGCTGGTGGTGTCGAACACGTATGCTGTGCCAGCAATCGACCCCCCGGTGGGTTGAAAACCACCGAATGATGGGTGGTAGGTGGCGTGCAGTGGATATTCTGGGGGAACCAGCTGGATGGTGCGGGCAGCATTCATAACCACGAAATTCAGGGTTCCAATCTGTTGTGCGGCATCAATGATGCTTGTGCCCTCCTGGTTAGAATGAATCTCAAATTGCTGTCCGCTGGCTTCCAGCTTAATGACATACCCGTGCACGATCACATCCGTGCAGAGCACTCCCGGGATTACCACCCCCATGCAGCCATTCGGCCAGGTCATCGGCTCGGTGCTCAGCACCTTAATATGGTCAGCCGGGATATTGTAATTGGTCGATACAAACTGGATGGCAGCTTGTTCCGCCTCAACCGGTGAGGCCTCAGTGGGTTGCGTTGTTGGAGGAGGGTATGGCATGCTGCTCGTTTCTGTAGGAGCCGGGTAAGACACGCCGCTCGTGGGAGTGGGAGATCCTGCTGCCGGTGGGGTAGAAATTTCCGTTGGGGTTGCCTGTACGCAGGCGCTTAAAAAACTGATTAATATTAATAAAGCAAACACAGGTTTTATTTTCATCGCATTTTTCCCGTTCATTCCTTTCTGAATACTAACGATCATCGCCCCATTATTGTTCCATTTTTAAGCGCTGATTGTATCGTATCGTCACAGAAATTTATCTGGCACTTGGATTAGAAATCCATAAAAACATCGTTAAAGAATCGGTCCATAACTTGATAATCATGGATTACCTGAAGGGATATAATAATCACGTCCTGCATAAATCCTGATTGCTAAAACAATGCTGATCTGGAAAGGTATTATCAAATGGATCATCGCATCACCAAGCAACAGGTCATCTCCGATCTAGGCCAGGTGCATCGACGCTGGCAGGAGCTGCTGGCCGACCTGAGCGAAGGGCAAAAAGAGGCCCGGCTTGAGCCATCCCATTGGACGGTAAAAGATGTTCTGGCTCACCTGTGGTTCTGGCAGCAGGCATCGGTAGCCAGCATGGAAGCTGCCATCCATGGCACAGCGCCTCACTACCCCGACTGGTGGAAGATGTTCAGCCCAGACCCTGAGGAAAATGTTGACCGCACCAATGCCTGGAATTACGCTCAAAACCGAGATAAAACCTGGTCGCAGGTGTATGCAAGCTGGAATGGACAATTCGAACACTACCTGGATCTGGTGATGCAAGTGCCCGAGCAGGATTTATTGGCAGCTGGCAGGTTTGCCTGGATGGGCAAATACCGCCTGGTTGACAGCTGCCTGGGCTCGTATGGGCACCACCAAGAACATTATGAAACCCTGGCCGCCTGGCTCATAGAGCATGGCAATCCCTAAGCTCGGGAATGCCCTCACGTACATTCTACCAGCATGCTGGATCTAACGGTAGCCGCTCGAATAGATATTCAATAAGTCATGAAACCCCGGTTCGTTGCCATCTTGCAAGCCCTCTTCGTGGTTTTCTTATGGGCCACATCGTGGGTGCTCATCAAGATCGGTTTGAAGGATATCCCCCCGCTGGTGTTCGCCGGATTGAGATACTTCCTTGCGTTCATCGGTTTGCTGGTAGCCTTGGGTTTCAGCGAAGCGAAAAAGGAGCTGAAGACAATTCAGCATCCTGAATGGAGCCGGTTGGTGTTGCTGGGCTTGCTGTTCTACGCCGGCACACAGGGTGCTTCCTTCTTAGCCCTTTTCTACCTGCCTGCGGTGACCGTGAACCTGCTGTGGAGCTTTAGCAGCGTGATCATCGCCTTGCTGGGCATTCTGTGGCTTTCCGAAACCCCCACCTGGCTGCAATGGGGTGGCATCGGGCTGGCCATGGCTGGGGCAATTATCTATTTTTACCCGGCATCAATCCAGCATGGGCAGCTCGTGGGGATACTCGTTGCCGTGGTGGGCATCCTAGCGAATTCGGCATCTGCCATCCTGGGTCGCAGCATCAACCGCGCTCAGAAATACCACCCCCTGGTAGTGACAGTGGTCAGTATGGGCGTGGGCTCGGTGGTCCTGCTGGTTTCAGGCGTATTGCTGGAAGGTTTCCCATCGATCAGTCCCACCGGCTGGGTGATCATTGCCTGGCTAGCCTTTATCAACACGGCCTTTGCCTTCACCCTGTGGAACCTCACCCTGCGCACCCTCTCCGCCATAGAGTCGAGCATCATCAACAGCACCATGATGATCTGGATCCCCGTGTTCGCCGTGCTGTTCCTGGGTGAAAGCATCTCTGTCAAGCAGGTGATTGGGCTGCTTGCCGCAGGGCTCGGCACGCTGGTTGTACAGTTGAGACGGCTACCCCTTGCCAGCCGGACCGGCTGGCGCACCAGGGTTCCAAGGTAAACTATTGGTCAGGAGCATGCCATGGACGAGACAACAGGTACCATCAAGAACATCGAATCGAAGGTTGAAAAAGCCTTGTGGGAGCATGAAGTCCACAACCAGCTGGCGGAAGCGCAAGAGATCTACCAGGACGCTGAGAAGGAGCTGCTGAGCCTGGAGATTGGTCCATCGCATCCTGCTTACGCAGAGCAGCAGCGCGTGCTTTCCTACTGCCTGATGCGCCAGGGTAACATCCTGCGCCAGCAGGGCAAGCCCGCCGAAGCGCTGGCAATGGGACGGCTTGAGATCACCGCTGCCAGCCTCTCGGGCGATGAGGTCACCCTGGCACGCGCCCTGATGTCCAACGGCACTAATTTCCTTGTTGCCGGTAAGGTCGAGCAGGGCTTACAGTTGGTTGATGAAGCCTATAAATTGTTCAAAAAGGGCAACAGCTACGAACACAAGCAGGGGCTCGGCTGGTATTGGATCATGCAAGCCGACCTGGCCAATGCCGGGCTGACCGAGAAGCAACCTGGTAAGGTGCTCGCATTCGCAAACCATGCCCTGGAGATGCTGGTACCCATCCAAAACTGGCCGGGTGTGGCACGAGCCTACGCAGCCCGCGCCATCGCCCACGAAAAGATTGGCGAGACAGAACAGGCTGCGAAGGATCGCAAAGAGCAGCAGCTTGCGGAGAGCAAAATCGCTCAGGATGAATCTACTGTATAACGAGAAAACCACCACTTCCTGCCGTCGCATTCTCTAAAAAATGCCACAATTTATCCATCCATAGTATTTTTAATTCACATGGGTTACATATGTCATTGCCTGTTTGCCAGAAATTTCTATCCATCGTCATTCAACGCTGCCACGCAGACACAAATCAGTGGTATTGAAAGCCATTCTTGTATATGGGCCAAGAATGAAGCTGAATAAATTTTCTACGAAGACCTGCTTCTCGTGAAACTTAGCTACACCTAAGCTGGAGGACAGTTACATGGATGAGGCTGATGCCTTATGCGATCGTATCATCCTCATTGACCAGGGAAGAATCGTCGCACAGGGAACACCAGCAAATCTTAAAGCCAATTTGGGTGACGAGCTGGTAATGGAATATCAGATGTCGCTATAGAGATCGGTGTAGTAATGATCTACATCCTCGTCCTGGGTGACCTGGCTGTCTATTGCTACGAAAATAGGGTAACCCCATAAATGTTGTAAAGAAAATGTAAGTTAAATGGTAGTGTAACCTCAAGCAGCTATTAATTACGCCTGGTCACTTAACGGTGAATACGCCCCCACCCTCTTCACTGCCCGAATTCCCCCTTCCATGGCCTCCTCGCTGCTATAAGTTTCGCTTTTCCCAATGACCTCGTTGTTAGCAGCCTTCAAGGTGAAATAATATTTCCCACCCTGAGAATTGTGCCGCTCGAAGCGATCATCCCTGGGTGAGTTCTTCTTGACCGCCGCGATTCCTTCCTGCGCACCATTTTTTGATACATACATCTCGCTGGTCAAGATTATCTCGCTGTTTTCTGCAGTGAGGTTGAAATAATACTGGTTATCTGCAGACATCTTAAGTATATATTGTGCTGGCATGTCAAATCTCCTTGCAAATCATTCCTGTTGTTTTTTTTCTACATTCAAGACAGGCCTTCTAACCTGGTATGGTCAATTTCTCACGTGACCTTTATTTTCCTTTTATTTTCCACCACTCTAAACTCAACTATTTTACGAATCAGTTCATAGGGTATGGGCTTGCCAAGCGCGAATTGAACCGCTCCTTTTGAGAACTTGTATCCGCTAATATCTTCTTTGAATGCCTCGATGCCCGTTCCGGTTGGGTAAAACCCAATGTGGTCCTGATGTGCTCCAAACCACACCAGCATCCCGTTGAGATGATAACCAGGCATCTGGTAGCTGATCCTTTCCTGCGCATTGGGCGCAGCCTCTCTGATTACTGCCCGAATTTGTTGCAAGATTTCCTGAACATCTTCCGGGTATTGTGCTATGTAATCATCCACAGTGCTCGGATGAATTTTGGCTTTGTCCATGGTTCTCCCTTCAGAAACTTAGTCCTCCCCAACGATTTCATTTCCAGCGGGTCAGGATGGACTCGCGCTGGAATATCCCAATGGCGATCCAAAACAGCACAATCCCGATGACGGCCATGATGGCGGTTACCAGCAATGATGCCAGTGGGCTGATCACTTCACCGAACCCCACCCTGCTGAAAACCAGCACCAGCACGACGAAAATCACGCTGGAAAACTGGGCAGCGGTACGTGGCTCGTTGAAACGTGATGAGGCCATTACCGTTAATGCCACCGGGGTCAGGGTGACCACTGGCGCGGTCAGCAGCAGGAGGACCAGGTATCCTGGCGTGATCACCTGCCCGATTACCCCCGGTGCCGTGAACATAGCCATCTCAGCAATGAATAATCCTGTGCTGAGCCAGGTAGCCAGGATGGCTGGTATCATGGCTGAAAGGCTTTTAGCCATCAGCAGCTGCCAGGTTTCTACGGGGGTGGCTAATAACGGCTCCAACGTGTGGCTGTTTTTTTCACCCACGATACTGTAAGCCGCGATCATGGCTGGGATAAATAAGGACTCGATCAGAAAATACATCCGAAACAAGTTACCAACGCTCACCTGAGCAGTTTCTATTGCCGCGGTCGGGTTGATCTGCGCGTTGGGTGGCGGCTTAAGCAGGGATGTGTGGGTGGTGTATAACACGATCCCTGCAAGGATTACGAAGATCAATGGCACGATGCATAGGCTGTAGATCAACGGGCGTTGCTGGAATATTTCCCTGAGCTCTTTGTGTAAAATGAGCCAGACCTTATTCATTGTTCTTCCTCTGTTTTCTTGGACCCCACCAGCTGCAAATAAACTTCCTCCAGGCTATGGCTGATTGGCATGACCGAGCGTATTTGCGCCCCGGCGGTAATCAGCGCCTGCACCAGCACCGGGCTCTGTCCGTCAAGGTCATCCAGCTGCACAGATAGCATGCTGTTATTGGCCACCACATCCTTGACGAAGGGCAGCGCTTTCACTGCATCGACATAGGCCGTTGCATCTGCGGTCAGGCGTACCTGCACGCCTTTCCCGAACAGCCCGGCGCGCAAGCGGTCGGGGGTATCCACACGGATCAGCTGTGTCTTGAAGATGCCGATGATATCGCACATCTCATCGGCTTCTGGCAGGATGTGAGTAGTTAGCACGATGGTACGCCCTTCAGAGCGCAGCGTTTTGATGAAATTCAGCACCGTGCGGGCGGCTTCCGGGTCAAGCCCCGAAGTGGGCTCATCCAGGAAGACCACCTGCGGCTCGTGCAGCAGGGCACGGGCAATAGCCAGCTTTTGGCGCATACCTTTCGAAAAGCTACCCACTTTTTCATCTTTTCGCTCCCATAGATCCAAGTCGCGCAAGAATCGTTCGGCTTGACGGCCGGCTTTTACAGCATCCAAGTCATAAAGCTGCCCGAAGAACGTCAGGTTCTCGTAAGCACTCAGCCGGTCGTACAGTCCAGGTGTTTCCGTCAGGATGCCCACCGAACGGCGGATGGACTGGTTCTCGGCTCCCAGCTTGTATCCAGCCACAGTGGCGATCCCACTGGAGGGAGCAATAAGCGCCGCCAGCATGCGTACCGTGGTCGTTTTACCGGCTCCATTCGGCCCTAAAAAACCGAACACGCTCCCCGCCGGGATTTCCAGGGTGAGGCGGTCGACCGCAATGAGCGGCCCAAATGAGCGAGTTAATTGGTCAGTTTCAATGACGTTCATATACGAATAAATGCCTACTTTCACATCACTTGATGGGTATCAAGCACCTTAATATACGAAAAATCAGCCATAAATGGATCCCATTTCTTTTCCATCAATTTCTACACAACAGTCGTCCATTCTCATCAGCAGCTAATATCAGCGAATTTGCCTGCAGATATATTTTGCGTCCTCACCCACCCCGCCCAGCAGAGAGGAAGTCAATCCCCTCTGGAAGTGCAGGCCAACAAAGTACAGCCCCGGCATTTCGGTTGCGACCCCCCGCTCATGTCGTGGGTGACCATGCTGATCGAACACCGGTAATTTAATCCACTGGTAGTCGGGATGAAAACCCGTAGCCCAGATCACCCCCTCAGCCTCGATAACCTGTCCACCTTCCAATTTCGGTTTTCCCGCCATCACTCCCAGCATTCGTCCGCTAAGCTCGACCCCTGCGTCAAGGACATCTTTACGCGTGATGCGGATCAGCGGATTGCCATGGCTTAGCACGATGGCCTTCATCCGCCGACCAAGCGGCGTGTGAATGGTAATCACGCGGTGCAGCACCCACCAGTAAAGCTTGCCCTTGAACAGCTTCCCCAGCTTGTCGGCAGGGATGCGCCCCACATTACGCCCTGCTAGCCAGACTTTCTTGCCTGCTTTAGCCAGCTCGATGGCGATTTCTGCGCCTGAGTTTCCCGCCCCCACCACCAGCACCTGCTTGGCGGGGATGCTCACCGGATTGCGATATTCCTTTGAATGTAGCTGGAATATTTTCGGGGCCAGCGCAAATGAAAATTCTGGAATATACGGCGTGTGGAACGCTCCGGTGGCGACAATGACGTTTTGGGTATGATACTCGTCCTCTCCGGCGGTGATATGGTATCCCGATTCATTTTGTTGCAGTTTTTCTACCCTTACTCCGTTTTTAAGTGGTAAGCTGAAATACCTGGCATATGAATCGAGAAATTCTGCCGTTTCATCTTTACTTGGAAAGTATAAATCAGGCCTGGGGAATTTCATCCCAGGCAGGTTATTATTCTGGCTGGGAGTAAATAGCCGCAGGCTATCCCAACGTCTTCTCCACGATTCACCAGTCTGGTCATGTTGATCAAGGATGACGTAATCAATTTTGCGCTGGCTGAGGTAATAGCCGGCTGCCAGGCCCGCTTGACCCCCTCCGATCACAACGGTATTAAAATCATCTCGGCTTGACATCCTATTGCTCCTCTTATATAATATAGTATAACTATAATGAGTATAGGTATACTACACATCATGTCAAATGTCAATCATCTCCCAAAGTACACCCACCGACAAAGACAGGCACAGGCAACCCGCAACCTGATCGTCTCTGCTGCACAGGGATTATTCCTTGAGCAGGGGTACATTTGCACAACCATTGAGGCCATCGCTGAACGTGCCGGCGTGGCCACCAGCACCGTATATGCTGTTTTTGGATCAAAACGCGGCATTCTGCGCGCCATTCGAGATACCTGGCACGAGCGCACCCACATTCGCCAAGTTTTGAATGAAAGCCATGCCTCATCCAACCCTCGGGAACGCCTGATGAAACTGGCCGAAGCCACCCGCCAACAGTGGGAGCTGGGTGCGGAAGTTACCGCCATCTATACCGGTGCTGCAGCGGCTGACCCGCGCGCTGCCGCCGAACTGAGCGAAGCCCTGACCGGCAGGCGGGTGGGTATGCAGACCTTCGCAAAGAACCTGGCGCCTCACCTGCGTGAGGGTCTCGACGTAGCCCATGCAGCTTCCATCCTTCAGGCGTTATGCCGCTCAGAAGTGTATGACGAGCTGGTCCGTCACTCTGGATGGTCGCCTGATGAATACCAGGCATGGTTATTGGATATGCTAAAGCGAGAAATCCTGCAAACTTAGGAGTTACACATGATCTATGTAAAAAGGGTCTATGACCCTGCATCAGATAAAGATGGGCAGCGGTTTTTGGTGGATCGCCTTTGGCCGCGCGGCCTGAAAAAAGACGCCCTGAAACTGGATGATTGGTTCAAGGAGGTGGCCCCGAGCAATGAGCTGCGCCACTGGTACGGACACGACCCCGATAAGTGGTGTGAGTTCAACGAGCGCTACTTTGCCGAATTGAATAAAAACCCTGCTTCCTGGAAACCCTTGTTGGAAGCTGCCCGCAATGGAGATGTTACCTTGCTTTTCAGCACCCGCGAAGAGAAACTTAATAATGCAGTTTCCTTGCGTGCCTATCTTGAAAAAAAGCTGAAGACGGAAGCATGACATGGAATACTATCGACGTCCAAGAGTGGTCATCCTCGGGGCGGGTTTCGGAGGATTGTGGGCTGCCAAAGCTTTAGGCGGAGCGCCGCTAGATGTAACAGTAGTCGATCGCAACAATTACCATTCTTTTTTCCCATTGCTCTACCAGGTTGCAGCCGCAGAACTCGAGCCGGAAGATATCATATACCCTGTACGCAGCATCCTGCACCGCAACCCAAATATACATTTCGAATTGGGCGAGGTATCGGCGGTCGACACAACGCACAAGGTGGTGGTTGCTCGCCAGAAGCGATTACCTTACGATTACCTTGTCCTTTCCGTGGGCAGCCAGCCGAATTTTTTCGGCGTCCAAGGGGCCACCGAGCACACCTTCCCGATGCGCAACCTCGAAGAAGCCGTGTTGCTGCGCAACCATATCCTTTGCCGATTTGAGACTGCCGTGCTGGAAACCGATCCATCCCTGCGCCGGCAGATGCTAACCTTCACCATCGTCGGAGGAGGACCTACAGGCGTGGAATTCGCCGGCGCCTTGGCTGAGCTGGTACGGAAACCCCTGGCCAGGGATTATCCCAGCCTGGATTTGCGTGAGGTACATATCCTTCTGCTCGAGGCTACCGACCACCTGCTCACCGTCCTGCCTGACAAGCTGCAAAATTACTCGCTCAATCGCCTGCGTCACCTGGGTGTGGAAGTGCAGCTTAATTCGCATGTGGTCGAGGTCAACTCACAACATGTAATCTTGAAGGACGGCAGAACCATCGCCACCGAAACCGTCGTCTGGACAGCAGGCGTGAGCGGCATGCAGCTGCCACGGGTCTGGGATTTTCCGACCCGGTCAAATGGACAGGTGGAGGTGCTGCCAACCCTGCAGATACCAGGACACCCCGATGTATATGCTATCGGCGACCTGGCGTACGTGGAACAATCGGGCGAGCCGCTGCTGTTGGTGGCTACCGTGGCTACTCAGGAAGGTGAATGGGCAGCCAGGAACATCATGCGGCAGGCTGCAGGCGGGCAGGCCCGGCCATTCCATTACCGAGATCTGGGTGTTATGGCTGTCACCGGCCGTAACGCGGCCGCGTCACGCATTTTAAGATTTACCCTTACCGGCTTCCCGGCGTGGTTCATCTGGCTCACCGTGCACATCTACCGGCTGATCGGCTTCAGAAACAAGCTGTCGGTGCTCATCAATTGGGCATGGGATTATGTCTTCTTCGATCGGGTAGTGCGCCTGATCTTTCCACTTCCGCAGACTGGGCTGGCGGAAGAGGGCTGCTCAGACTGAGATGCCTGCCCGGATGGAACACAAAGGCTACGCTATTAATGCAGAATCTTCCGCTCGTAGGTGTTAAACCAATCTTAAGCTAGGTTGGATGAATACTGTTATCTGCATCGATTATAATGACCCCTGAATAATAGAGTAATCGGCTGCAATGCTGCTGTTATGTGGTCAGGAGCCACATTATCAGGGTTCCCAGCCTGCCCATCTGGTTGAGCGAGCAGCTGCATGGGTGATTAGCTTCAGCACCCACCCGCTGGTTTCAACCAAACGAGCCTGGCAAACCCTGTTTTTTTGAGCGGTTGGTACGCCTGGCTGCACCCTTGGCAAGGGAGGAGATGCTAGAAAGGGGCTATTGAGCATGGACAATATTCACATCACTACACTTTTCCTGGATATCGGGGGCGTTCTGCTCACCAACGGCTGGGATCATAAAGCCCGCCGCCACGCAGCCGAGCATTTCCAGCTGGATTATGAAGATATCGAAGAACGCCACCACCTCACCTATGACACCTACGAAGAGGGAAAATTGAGCCTGGATGACTACTTACAAAGGGTTATTTTTTGCCAGAAAAGACCCTTCGAGGTGGACGATTTCAAGAATTTCATGCTGTCTCGCTCCAAACCCTTCCCAGAAATGCTGCAATTGGTCCAATCGCTGAAACAGGCTCATGAGTTGAAAACCATCGCCGTCAGCAACGAGGGGCGCGAAATCAATGCTTACCGCATCCATACCTTCAACCTCGATCAGGTAATCGATACCTTCATCTCGTCCTGCTTCGTCCACTACCGCAAGCCGGACCTGGATATCTACCGCATTGCACTGGACGTATCTCAAGCCGCGCCCAATGAAGTGGCTTACATCGACGACCGGCTGATGTTCATCGAAGTGGCCAGCAGCCTGGGTATTCACGGCATCGTGCATGCCAACTTTTCAACCACCCGCGCCGGATTGGCAGCACTGGGCCTTTCATCAACATAAAAGTGGGAAAAACATTCGAAAGGAGTCAAATGAGCGATAATAAATGCCGCATTGGCATGGTGGGACTGGGTGTGATGGGGCGAAATCTGCTGCTCAACATGGCAGAACATGGTTTTACCGTGGCGGGGTACGACAAAGATCCGCAAAAAGTAACCTTATTGAAGGCAGAAGCAGGTGGCTTGCCCATACAATCCGCAAACGATATTGCAGGCTTCATCGCGTTGCTGCAGGTGCCGCGCGCCATCATGCTGCTGGTGCCAGCTGGGCCGATTGTGGATAACGTGATCCGCGACCTGCTGCCTCACCTCCATCCGGGAGATATGATCATCGACGCCGGCAACTCGCACTTCACAGATACCGACCTGCGTCAGCGCACCCTGGAGGCCAAGGGACTGCACTTTTTTGGCATGGGGGTCTCGGGCGGTGAAGAGGGTGCCCGGCACGGACCCAGCATGATGCCCGGCGGACCGCCGGACGCTTATAAGGTGGTCCAGGATATCCTGGAGGCTGCATCTGCCCATGTTGGCAGTGACCCATGCGTCACTTATCTTGGCCCACGCTCGGCCGGACATTACGTCAAGATGGTGCACAACGGCATCGAATATGGCATCATGGAGCTCATCGCCGAGACCTACGACTTCCTCTCGCGCGGCGTCGGGCTAACCGACGATGAGTTGGGCAAGTTATTCTCCAGCTGGAACCAGGAAGAGCTGAACGGTTACCTGGTTGAAATAACCTCCGAAATTTTCCGCAAGGTGGATGACATCACCGGGAAGCGCCTGGTGGATGTGGTGCTGGATGCCGCTCACCAACTGGGCACCGGCATGTGGACCAGCCAGGACGCTTTCAATCTACACGTCCCCACCCCCACCATCGACACGGCGGTGATGATGCGCAACCTGTCGGGATTGCAAGAACAGCGCGCTGCCTTCAGCCAGCAGTACGGCCAGAAAATCCAGCCGTTGCCCTCCGAGCAACCAAAAGTGATCCCCCAGGCCAGACGTGCCCTGTATGCAGCCATCATCACCACCTATGCCCAGGGATTCGCCCAGCTGTCTGCGGCATCGGAAGCATATAACTACAATCTGGACTTTCAGGCGGTGGCCAGTATTTGGCGTGGCGGCTGCATCATTCGCTCGAAGCTGCTCGAACCTATCCGCGACGCCTATACTCGCCAGCCGCAGCTGTTGCACCTGCTGCTGGATAAGACCCTGGGCAAAGCCGTGGAAGAGTGCCTGGATGACCTGCGCAACCTGGTGCAGGTTGCCTCCACATTCAACATCCCTGTACCGGGGTTCATGGCAACCCTGGCGTATATCGACAGCTTGCGCTCCATGCACCTGCCGGCGAACCTGATCCAAGCCCAGCGCGATTTCTTTGGGGCGCATACCTACGAGCGGGTGGACGAGCGCGGTGTTTTCCACACCGAATGGGCAAAGGAGCAAGGATAAGATGGCATCCATTTCTCTGCCTTCTGCCGAAATCGTGATCTTCGGCGCCGCCGGAGACCTCACCTGGCGCAAGCTGATCCCCGCCTTGTATAACCTCTACCTGAGCCACCTGCTGCCCGAAAAATTCTCCATCTGCGGGATCGATGCCAAGCCCATTGGCCTGGACAACCTACGCAGCCGTTACCTGGATGGGGTGAACAAGTTCTCGCGGCGCGGCAAGGCCAAGCCCGAACAATGGAAGGAGTTCGCCACCCACGTGGACGGCTGCCTGGCGGGTGATTTCAACAACCCCGAGACTTTCGAAAACCTGGCAAAGCACCTGGGTGAGCGCGAAAAATCGTGGGGAGAGCACGCCGAGCGAGTGTATTACCTGGCTACCCCCCCAACCATCGTCGAGACCATCGTCCACAACCTGGGGCAGGTACGCCTGGTGAGCGACCGCAAGCGAGCCCGTGTGGTGTTCGAGAAGCCCTTCGGGCACGACCTGCGGTCGGCCCACGAGCTCAACCAATCCTTGCTCAAGACCCTCGAAGAACCGCAGATCTACCGTATCGACCATTACCTGGG
>Ga0172363_10001311_pt1 | contig 20048 bp, 12 predicted proteins | sample LakKivs2_kivu2a2_FD_114541 | JGI IMG/M metagenome (GOLD analysis project Ga0172363, IMG submission 114541) | Sediment microbial communities from Lake Kivu, Rwanda - Sediment s2_kivu2a2 | ecosystem: Environmental > Aquatic > Freshwater > Lake > Sediment | place: Rwanda: Western Province, Lake... | reverse complement strand
GCGCAGGGGAGCGGCGCGCGGCGCCGAAGATCTGCTGCCAGGGCCAGAACGCCGGCGCGCAGTCCGGGTCGAGCCCGTCGATCCTGCCGTCGCCGTCGTCGTCGCTGCAGTTGCCGCAGATCTCGACCGACGGGCCCGTCACCAGCGTCGTCGCGTCCGGCACCGTCGGTGCGAGCTCGACGTTGCCGGCCAGATCGAGCGCCACGCTGTGGAACGCGTAGCGACGTCCGATGGCGCCGGTGAACTCGGCCGACGTGCTCGTGGTGTTCGGGAGCCACGGCGTCCAGGCGCCGCCGTCGGTCGCGACGAAGATCGAGTAGTCCTCGATACCGGCTCCGGAATCGCTGCCGGCCCAGCTGACGGTGAAGGTCTCGGACACCTGCGTCGCGGCGAGCGGCTGCACGGCACTCGCCGGCGGAGTGGCGTCCACCACGTTGCACCACACCGGGGTGTCGATCGGATCGTTGGTGTCGAACACGATCCGGGCACCGTTACAGATCGGCGTGTCCACGACCTTCGGCCGGATCGTGAAGAGGACGGCACCGTCGCCTTCGGGTGGATGCGCGTTCGGCGGCAGGAACCCGCCGGCCGGATCGTCGGTGAGCAGCGCGGTCGCGGGGTCGAGCGACGTGAAGCGCCAGGTGACGAGGCCCGTGCTCTCGTCGAGCCGCGCGTCGATGGCGACGACGAGATCCGTCCGGGGCCGCAGATCCACCGTGGTAGAGAATCGGCGCAGCCCGGCCGCGGGCGTCACCGTCGTGTCGCCGAAGCTCATCGGTCCGAAGCTGAAGCTGGCGAGGTCGACCATCGCGCCGTCGAGCTGATCGGTGATCACCACCTCCTGCGCCGGAGCCGTGGCGTCCGGCTTGTTCTCGAAGTAGATCGCGTACGTCAGCAGCTCGCCGTCGCGAAGGAAGTTTCCGCCGACCCCTTGCGAGCCGACCTTGTCGTTCGGATCGAAGGAGCCCAGCACGATCGGGCCGGGACGGCGGCAGGTGTCGCACGTCGCGCCGCCCTGGCAGGGCGAGCAGTCGCCCCAGCCGACCTCCCCCTCGCAGCCCGGGTCGCCGCCGCCGGCTGGCGGGCCGATGCCGTCCTCCCAGGCGCCACCGCCGCCGCCACCACCACCACCTCCTCCGCCGCCGCCACCGCCGCCGCCCGCGGCGATGCAGGAGGCGGCGGCCGCATCCGGGAGCAGGCAGGCGAGACAGTAGGTCGGCGAGTCCGCGTCGCCGCGCGCGCCGCCGCTGCCCTCTGCGTCGACCACGCCGTCGCCGGTGTCGGTCACCACGCCGTCTCCGGAGCCGCGACCCTGTGTCGCGATCCACGAAAGCGCGCCGCCACCCAGCACGGAACGAAGCTGGTCGGTGACGTACCGTCGGGTGAAGTCGGGATCGAGCGGTGCGCGGCAATCGAGCACGCGGTCAGCGTAGGCCTGCGCCCCCGCCACGAGCTCGTCGATGCGGCTCGGCATGGGGTCCGGGTCGTCGTCGGCATCGCCGGGGCCGTCCGGGCCGAAGTACGGCACGCCGATCGCCGTCAGCAGCTCCACGCGCTGGCCGAGGAGGGACGTCGGCGGGGTGATCTCGAACTCCAGCGCGCCCGTGAAGCCGGCGGGAACCACCGGCAGCAGAAGCGGCACGATGACGAGATCCGGCTTGGTGCTCGAGTCGGTGGCGACCGCAGACCGCCGCCAGTCCGAGATCACCTGGTCCGGATGCAGCGGCGGCGGTGCTACCTGCGAGCGCAAGCGAAGCGCGAGCCCGCGCGGCGCGGCGATGAAGATCGGGACCGCCAGAGCGTCGACGGTCCCCCGGTTCCCGTAGAACAGGAACCAGCGCGAGGAGCGGCTGATCCGCAGCGCGCTCGGACCGAAGATCTCGGACCACAGCTCGGGCGTGCCGCCGCTGCGGATCACGAAGGCGTCGGTGCGCGTCGCCGACTCCCCGTCCGGGTTGGTCACCGTGAGATCCCAGGTCCCCGGGGTCCGCCCCGTCAGGTCGAACGCGGTCGCGATCACGCCCGGCTCGGCCTCGACCGGGGTGCCGACCACGTCGGCCTCGCCGTCGCTCGAGAGCCGGACCTCGGCCTCGTCGGAGAAGCCGCTGCCATACACTAGCGCGCACACCGGCCCGCTGTTGCCAGCCTCGTCCGGCTGGACGCCGTCGACGCCGAGACCGCCGTCCGACGACTCGCTGCTCTCGAAGGCGCCCATGTCGCAGCGCGCGGTGCCATCGCCGTCGCCGTCCTGCAGACGGTTGCGGCCGCGCTGATCGACGGCCGTGCACGCCCCACCGGCACCGCCGCCCGGAGCGTCATCGCTGCCGGCGTCGAGCGCCGGGCTGTCCGGCTCGAGCGCGTGCGTCGTGGTCGGCCCGCCGTTGTCCTCGAGCGCGCGCAGCCCGGGGGCCTGCCCCGTGATCGTGCTCGACGTCGCGCCACCGATCAGGCAGCCCGCCGTGTTTTCGATCAGGTTGTGGCCCAGCGACACCAGGGACGAGGCCGCGTCGCCCGTCCGGCAGTCCGGCGAGCCGCCGCTGAGGTCTCGATTGCCCGCGACGATCGTTTTGCCGAGCGCGAAGGTTCCGGCGCCGAGGCTCTGATTGAGGCCGCCGCCGAAGCCGCGCGCGGCGGCACCACCCGTGTTGTCCGTGACCGTCACGTTGCCGAGGCGCGCGTTGGCGGACGCCCCGCTGTTGTCGATGCCGCCGCCGGAGCTGCCGCTGGTGTTGCCGCTGATGGTCGTGTTCACTGCCACCAGCTCGCCGTCGAAGTTGGCGATGCCGCCGCCCGCGAAGCCGATCACGGTGTTGTCGCAGATGGTGCTGCCGGTGATCGAGACCGTGCCGCGCGCGTTCATGATGCCGCCGCCGTTGGCGCCGATCGTGTTGCCGCAGACGGTGCTGTCGCTGACCGTCAGGATGGCCTGGCGGTGGCCGTCGTTGTAGATCCCGCCCCCGCCGGCGTTCACCGTTCCCGAGTTGTCGCGCACCGTCGCCCGGATGAGGGTCAGCTCACCGGCGTTGTAGATCCCGGCGCCGACCGCGCCGGCCGAGGCCGGGGGCAGACGGCCGCCCCGCACCACCACGTCGACGAGGGTCAGGACGCCGTGGTTCAGGATGACGCCGCCGTCGGGTCGCAGATTGTTGGAGAACTCGCCGCGCCCAAGCCCCCGCGCAACGGTGAGGTCCTCGAGCAGCACGGTGGCGTCGGCCCCCACCATCAAGCCGCGGTGCACATCGTTGCCGTCGATGATCGTCGCTTCCGCCCCGGCCCCCGCGATCGTCACGTCACCCGCCGCGATGCACGGCGAGACGACCGGGGCACCGCTGGTGAAGTTGTGGGTGTCGCCGTGCAGGCGGAACGGCCCGCAGAAGGTCGGCTGCGTGGGAACGAAGGTCCCCGCCGGCAGCTCGATCCGGTCGGGCCCGGCGCTTGCGGCCGCCTCCTGCAGAGCCGCGCGCAGCGTGCACTCCGGGGTCGTCGCGGCCGGCGGCGCCGCGCGCCCGGTGTCGCAGAGGACGCACGCCCCCAGGTCGATCTCGCCGCACGTCTCGTCGGCGTTGCACGAGACGCTGGGATCGCCCTGGCACGTACCGAAGCCTGGAACGGCGTCCGGGAGGTCGGCAGTGCTGTTGACGCGATGGGTTGCGGCGCGAGCGGGCGCCGCGAGCGCGAGCAGCGCCAGAGCCAGTACCGCGAGCCGGTGAGCGATCATCGAGCCCTCCCTCGTGACCGGCCGTCCGAGACCCCAACGACCGGATGATGCCCGATCCTCCGGGCTACGAGAGAAGGCGTGACATTCCACCGAACAGTGTTCGGTGACGGGGAATCAGCTCATCGCGCGCGGTGCTGCGTCCCCGGGCACGGCGTGATGTAGATCGCGCGCATCGGCTCTGTGACGTCGGCCGTGTGCCAGACGCCCGCCGGGTTGATCATCGCGCTTCCCGGGCCAACCGCGGTCCGGTGCTCCTCGCCATCGATCAGCTGGATGAGCTCGGCCTTGCCGGACAGCACGATCACGATCTCGTCTCCCTCGGGGTGGCACTCCCACGCCCCCCAGTCGATGGGGCTCGACTCGATCATGATCAAGCGGCCGGGTGCGCCGGGCGCGCATTGCGCGGTGATGTAGCCTGCGAAGGCCTCGCCATCGAAGCCGAACCCGGGCAGCGGCACCGCGCCACGGTCCGCGCCCACGACCGAGCCGAGATGGATCGGGGTCTTGCTCAGGTCGAACGGGCCCCGCGGATGATCGGGAACGGGTCGTGTCATCACAACTCCTCGAGCTTCCCGTCGTCAGTCACCTGCTCGGCGCGGCGGCGCGGCGCCGCGCCGCCGCCACCGAGCATCGGCTCCACCGCTCAGATGCGCTCGATGATCGTCCCCGTCCCGAGCCCGCCGCCACAGCACATCGCGATCAGCCCGTAGCGCCCACCGGTGCGCTCGAGCTCGTGCAGCGACGTCGTGATGAGGCGCGCGCCGGTGCAGCCCGTCGGGTGGCCGAGTGCGATCGCGCCGCCGTTGGGGTTGACCTTCGCGTGCGCCGGCTTGCACGCCTTCTCCCACGCGAGCACGACCGACGCGAACGCCTCGTTCACCTCGAACTCGTCGATCTGGTCGATCGTCAGGCCGGCCTGCCGGAGTACCTTTTCCGTCGCCGGAATCGGGCCCTTCAGCATGGTCTCGGGATCGACGCCGACCAGCGTGGTCGCGACGATGCGCGCGCGCGGCTTGAGGCCCAACTCCTTGGCCTTCTCGGGCGACGCCAGGAGAACGGCCGACGCGCCGTCCGACACCTGCGACGACGTGCCCGCAGTGTGGACGCCGTCGGGCATGATCGGGTTCAGCGTCGCGAGCTTCTCGAGCGAGCTCTCGCGCAGGCCCTCGTCCTTGCCGACGACGCGCTTCTCGCCCGTGTCCTTGCCCTCGGCGTCGAGCACCGGCGCCGTCATCGGCACCACCTCGCGCTCGAAACGGTTCTCCGCCCACGCCTTGATCGCCTTCTGCTGGCTCTCGAGACCGAAGCGATCGGTGTCCTCGCGCGTGATGCCGTACTCCCTGGCGATGCGCTCGGCACCGTCGAACTGCGACGTGGCCTCGTAGTGCGCGACGTAGCCCGGGGAGATCGGCGAGCCACCCTTCATGTTGGTGCCGAGCGGGACGCGAGTCATCATCTCGACGCCGCAGGCGAGCACCAGGTCCTCGATGCCGGCGCCGATCATGCCGGCCGCGAGCGTGGTCGCCTGCTGCGACGAGCCGCACTGGCTGTCGACCGTGGTCGCCGCGACCTCCATCGGAAAGCCCTGGCCCAGCCACGCGACGCGCGCGATGTTGAACGACTGCTCGCCGACCTGGGACACGCAGCCGCCGACGATCTGTCCGACGTCACCCGGCTTGACGCCGGCGCGCTCGATCGCGGCGCGCTGCACGGCGCCGAGCAGATCAGCGGGATGCATACCCGACAGGCCGCCCTTGCGACGGCCGATGGGGCTGCGAACGGCACCGACGATGTAGACCTCACGCATCTCGCTTCACTCCTCGGGCTCGGCCGGATCCGCCGGGACGGCGGCGCGCCGCGACAATTGCACCGGGACGGTGCGAGAGGTCACGTACCCCGCGCCCGCGGCGGACGCCAGTGCAACCCGGGCGTGCGGCTGTCCCCGCGGTCTGCGCTTCCAGCACGACAACTGCAGCCCCGTGTCACGCTTCGTCTTTCCGGATGCGGCGCGATGGTGGTTCGGGATTTCGTTCGTAGCCCTCGGGCTGTTCTGTCTGGGCGCAATTGTGGCGTCCCTCGTGGAACGTTTCGAAGGAGAGGAGGCAGGGATCAGGTTCAGCGAAAGGAGGTAGGCATGCGATATGCGGCGGTGATCGAGCGCGAGGGAGAGTTCGCACTCGTGCACTTCCCCGACTGTCCGGGATGCCAGACGTTCGCGGCGCCGGGACAGGACATCGAGGCGCTCGCGAAGGACGCGCTCGAGGGATGGTTGCGGGCGGGGCTCGTGCATCAGGACCCGCCCCCGACCCCGAGCGCGAAGGTGAAGGCCCCTGCCGGCGGGCGGCTGGTGTGGGTGTACGTCTCCCCGGACCTGTCGGTGAAGCTGCAGCTGCGCGCCGCTCGTGAGGCGGCCGGACTGACGCAGGGGCAGCTCGCGGAGCAGGCGGGGGTGCAGCAGCAGATGATCGCGAAGCTCGAGAGCCCTCGGTATCACCCGCGGCTCGATGCGCTCGACCGAGTCATCCAGGCGTTGGGGCACCGCGTGGCGGTTGACCTCGTTCCTTTTCCTGCGACCGACGCGTCGGCAGTACGTTCCGCGGCCGCGAAGAAGCGCGTCGCGCTGTCGATCGCAGCGAAGCGTACGAGCACCGACTGCCGTGGGATCTCGAAGGGACCATTGCGAAGCCGAAGGCGTCCGCGTACCGCCAGCACCGGAAGCCGCAAGGGATTCGTCGACGGCAGGCGTATGCCGATTTCGGCACGAACCGCTTGACGCAACCATGCCAATTATGGCAACTTTCCTTCCGTGACGAAACGCCCGGTGAACTGGATCGGCTCCTCGCTGGAGGATCTGAGGGCGATGCCCGAGGAAGTGCAGGACGAGATCGGGTTCGCGCTCTACTTCGCGCAGGTCGGCGAGACGCATCGCAGCGCGAAGCACATGAAGGGCATGCCGGGCGTCTACGAGATCGTCTCGGACTTCAACACGGACACCTTCCGCGCGGTGTACATCGTTCGCTTCGAGGACGCGGTCTACGTCCTCCACGCCTTCCAGAAGAAGTCGCACAAGGGAGCGCAGGTCCCGAAGCGCGACCGCGAGTTGATCGAGAAGCGGCTCGCGGAGTTGGTCGCGGAGCAGAAGGCGCGGAAGCGAGCTTGCTGATCCGGCCGGGACGTCGGCAGCGCAACGAACGAACCAGCACACGACACGATCATGGAGACGACAATGAAGGACATCGGGATCACCCGTGGGAGCGGCAATGTGTTCGCCGACCTGGGCCATCCGGACGCCGAGATCAAGCTCGCGAAGGCGGAGCTCGCCCGGCAGATCGGCAAGGCCATCGAGGGTCGGCAGCTGACCGCGACCGCTGCGGCGCAGGTGCTGGGCACTGATCAGCCGAAAGTGTCCAAGATCCTCAACGGTCGCCTCAGCGAGTTCTCGCTCGAGCGGCTGGCCACGTTCTTGACCAAACTGAGTCGCGACGTCGAGATTCGCGTTACGCCGCGGGCGCGAGGTGCGGGCCGGCTGCGGGTGAAGGCAGCATAGGAGAGGGCGGCTGCGACAAGCTACTCAGCCGTGGAGAAGCGCCGCCATCTGCTCTTGCGCCTCGCCAGCGTGCTCGTCTCGTCCGCCGCCGCAGCGATCACCAGCGGCTTCCTCGCGGCCTACATCGGCAGCTTTCTACCCGACCACATGGGCGCGATCGCGTTCGAGTCTGGCTTGGTCATCGGGGCGATCGTCGGCGCATGCGCGGCGTGGCGCTACGGCCCAGAGTGGGTCTGGTACTTCTTCCCAACGTAGTGACGCGCGGGTAGTGCCACAGTTCACCGCCTTTCTAACCGAGGCACTCCCCATCCGCCGACGCGTCGTCTGTGCCGTGGGGCGATGCGGGCCGCACGAGCCGCTCGCGCCGCGAATGCGACCGTTGCGAACGCCGTCGAATCCGGGTTTCGCTGGAGGAAGGCGCGCGCTAAGGAAGCGTGCGCCACACGGAGTGCCCCGGACCATGAGACACCTTCTGTTCGCGCTGGCCGCCGTCGGGTTCGTCGTGGGTCAGGCGGCACCCGGACGGACCGCCGGTGCAACGACCGCGGTCCCGGGTACCGCCGCGCCCGCAGCCGCACCGGCAGCCGCAGCGCCAGCCGTGCCGGCGAAGCGGCCGAACGTCCTGGTGGTCACGCTCGACACCACGCGCGCCGACCACACCTCGGCCTACGGCTACGCGCGCCCGACGACGCCGCGCCTGATCGAGCTCGCGCAGCAGGGTGTGCGCTTCGAGGCGGCCTACGCGCCGATGGCGACCACCCTGCCCTCGCACACGTCGATGTTCACCGGGCTCCTGCCGCGGACGCACGGCGCGCTGAAGAACGGCCTGCCGGTGAACCCGAAGCTCACGCTGCTCGCCGAGACGCTCGGCGGCGCGGGCTACCGGACGGCCGCGTTCCTGAGCTCGTTCGCCGTGGCGAGCCGCTTCGGCCTGCAGCGCGGCTTCTCCGAGTACGACGACCGCTTCGAGAACGGGCAGTGCAAGTGGGACGTCGAGCGCTGGGAAGGGCAGAAGATCGACGGCGACTTCTGCCGCCGCGGCGATCTCACGCGCGCCGCGACCGTCAAGTGGCTCGAGGGCGCCGGCTACCTGCCGGGTGCGAACGGCACCGCCGGCGCCGCGAAGCAGCCCGAGCAGCCGTTCTTCGTGTGGATCCACTTCTTCGACCCGCACAACCCGTACGACCCGGTGCCCGAGCAGGCGAAGCTCTTCCCGCCCCTGTCGGCGAACCCGAGCGAGCTCGAGCGCGACATCGCGAACTACGACGCCGAGATCCACTTCGCCGACCAGGAGATGGGCAAGCTCCTCGACGCGCTGGCGAAGGCGGGGCGGCTCGACGACACGCTGGTGATCGTTGCCGGCGACCACGGCGAAGGTCTCATGGACCACGGCTGGATGCTGCACGGCCTGCAGATCTACGAGGAGGCTGTGCGCGTGCCGTTCGTCTTCCGCTGGCCGGCGAAGCTGCCGCAGGGGACCACGATCGCCGAGCCGGTCGAGCTGATCGACATCACGCCGACGGTGCTCGACCTGACCGGCGTGCCGGCGCCGAGCACCACTCCCGCCGTCGAGGGTATCAGCCTCGTGCGTGCCCTCACCGGCAACGGCAAGCTCGACCCGCAGCGGCCGGTCCTGCTGCAACGCCGCTTCTACGCCTCGAAGAGCGAGAAGGGCATCGCCGTCAAGGGGAGCAAGCACGCGCTGCGCGTCGGCGACTGGAAGTACATCGAGGCGAAAGACGAGGACTCCTTCGAGCTCTACGACCTGAAGAGCGACCCGCACGAGAAGAACAACCTCGCGGGCGCGAAGCCCGCCGAGCGCGCCGCGATGGCGGATCGTCTCGCGAAGACCGTCGCCGGCACCGGCACCGGCACCGCCGCCGCGGCGCCGGGGACGCGCACCGTGAGCGAGGAGGACCAGCGCAAGCTCGAGGCCCTGGGCTACGTGCAATGAGGATCGCGCTGCGCGCGGCGCTCGGCGTGCTCGTGCTCGGCGCGGTGATCGCGGGCCGCGCGAACGAGTCGGCCGTCCGCCAGAAGCCGAACCTGATCCTGGTGACGGTCGACACGCTGCGCGCCGACCACCTCGGCTTCGCCGGCTACCCGCGCGACACCTCGCCGAACCTCGACGCGCTCGCGCGCGAGGGCACGTGGTTCCCGTCGTACTTCTCGATGTCCGCGACCACCGGCGCCGCGCACGCGTCGCTGTTCACCTCGCTGCCGCCGAAGGACACCGGCGTCACCGCGAACAGCCAGCCGTTCCCGGCGGACACGGCGTCCATCATGAGCGCGCTCCGTGCGGCGGGCTACGCGCGCGCGGGCTTCGTGTCGAGCGTCGTCGTCGGGCGGAAGTCGAAGCTGCAGGACCACTTCGACCACTTCGACGACGAGCTCACGACGGTCGAGCAGAACCGTCAATCCCGCTACGAGCGCCCAGCCGACCAGACCGTCGCGGCGGCGCTGAAGTGGATCGCCACCGACGCGCCGAAGGACCGGCCGTTCTTCGTGTGGATCCACCTGATCGACCCGCACGGTCCGTACGAGGCGCCGCAGGACCCCGACCGCTACGTCGGCGACGCGTACTACGACCGCATCACCGCCGAGATCCCGCTGTCCGAGACCGACTGGGAGCCCGGCACGATCCCGCGCTATCAGGCGCTGGGCGGACGCACCGACGCGCGCTACTACGTCGCGCGCTACGACGCCGAGATCCGCTACATGGACGCGGCGCTGGGCACGCTGTTCGCGGCGCTCGAGCAGAAGGGCCTCGCGTCGGACACGCTGATCGCGGTCACCGCCGACCACGGCGAGACGCTGGCCGAGCCCGGCCACAAGCACTACTTCTCGCACGGCGTGATCACCTACGACGAGACGGTGCGCATCCCGCTCGTGATCCGCGAGCCGCGCGGCGAGCGCCGCCTCGGCACCGTCGACCGCACGCGTCCGCTGTCGTCGCTCGACCTCGCGCCGACGCTGCTCGAGCTGCTCGGCGTGCCGATCCCGGACGGGTTTCGAGGCCGCAACCTGCTGCGCGCGCCGCTCGACCCGGAAGCGCCGATTGTCTCGCTCGGCGGCTACGGCACGAAGAACCTCGAGCAGCAGATCGGCACGCAGTTCAGCGTGCGCCGCGGCCCGCTGCGCTACATCCTGAACTCGAAGGACGGCGCGCAGGAGCTGTACGACACCGCGTCCGACCCCGGCGAGGCGAAGAGCCTGATCGCGTCGCCGCCGGCCGACGTCGCGGCGCTGCGCGAGCAGGTGGAGACGACCCTCGGCGCGAGCCGCCTCGCGGCCGCCGGCCAGCAGCTGAGCGACGAGCAGAAGGCCGCGCTCAAGGCGCTCGGCTACGTCGAGTGAGGGGCGGCGCGCGCGCATGACGCTCGCGGTGAACGCCGCCGCCCGCTCCGCCGGCACGCCGCACGGCGCGCGCGCACACCGCCGCCCGATCTGGCCGTACCTCGGCTTCGTCGTGATCGCAGCCGTGTTCGGCTGGCAGCTCCTCTTGCAGGGCCGCATCCTGCTGCCGACCAACCCGGCGACGCTCGCGCCGTGGTTCGGCGACGCACCTCCCGAGTCCGCCGCGGTACCGTCGAACGGCCTGATGATGGACACGCTGATCTTCACGTGGCCGGCGCGCGTCTACAACGCGGAGATGCTCGGCCGCGGCGAGATCCCGTTCTGGAACCCGGCGGTGTTCGCCGGCTACCCGCACCTCGCGATGATCCAGAACAACGTGCTCTACCCGCCGAGCACGCTGTTCGACCTGATCGAGCCGGTGTCGGGCATGGGCTTCAGCATCCTGCTGCACCTGGCGCTCGCCGGTGCCCTGATGTTCGCCTTCCTGCGCTCGCGCGGGCTCGCCGACGACGCGGCTTTCCTGGGTGCTGCGGCCTTCGAGCTGAACGGCATGTTCCTGATCCGCGTGAGCGCACCGAGCTACGTGTTCAGCGGCACGTGGCTGCCGCTCCTGCTGCTCGGCGCGTCGCGCGTCGCGCGCGGCGGCCTGCGCGCCGGCTGGCCGGTGACGCTGGCGACCGCGCTCAGCGTGCTCGGCGGCCACCCGCAGATCACCTCGCTATGCTTGACGCTCGCCGGCGTGTTCCTGCTGGTCGAGTCCGCGGCGCACGCGGCCGCGAGCGAGGCCTCGCGCATCGCGTACGTCGTGGCGCGCGTCGCGGCGTTCGGCATGCTGGTCGTCCTCGGCGTCGCACTCGCGGGCTACCAGGTGGTGCCGTTCCTCGAGCTGATGGCGAGCTCGGCGCGCGGCAGCGTCCCGCTCGCGGACTATCGCAACGCGGCGATGCCGGTGACGGGACTCCTGCAGGCGCTGATCCCCGATGCCTTCGGCCACCCGATCGAGATGGACTACTGGCTGCCAGACACGGCGCACCTGGTCGACGGCCGCGCGCTGCGCGAGAGGCCGTGGGCGCTGAACTTCAGCGGCGAGAACGTCTACACGGGCCTCGCACCACTCGTGCTCGCCGCGGTGGCGGTGCTGCGCGCGCCGGCGCGGCGCGACGTGCTGCTGTTCGCGGGTACCGCACTGCTCGCTCTCGGGGTCCTGCTCGGCACACCGCTCGTCGATCTGGCCTACGCGGTGATACCGGGGTTCCGCTACTCGCGCCCGGACCGGATCCTGTTCGTCTACATGGCGGGGCTCTCGGTGCTGACCGCGTACGGCTTCGCGGCGCTGCGCGACGAGCGGCTTGGCGCCGGCGACGGCGTCGCCACGCCGCAGGCCCGCCCCGCCCGCCCGGCCCACGCCGGCGACCTGGGGCTGCCACGGGGTGCCGCGGCGGTCGTCGCGGCCGCGGCCCTGATCGTCGCGTGGCCGCTCGCTCCCCGCCTCGCGACTGCCGCCGGGCGCGCCGACCTCGGCGCCTGGCTCGCCGACGCGCGCGGACAGTGGGCGCAGCGCAGCGCGCTGCTGCTGCCGGAGCTCGCGTGGACGACGGTGCTGCTCGTCACGCTCTGCGCTCTCGTGCGTCCCGCGGTCGCGCGTCGCGCGACCGCCACCAGCGCAGGCCTCGTCGTGTGGACGCTCCTGCTGCTGGCGCCGCTGCTCTGGTTCGGCTGGCGCTTCAATCCCATGCAGTACCCGCCCGTCCTCGGCGCGACGACGCTCGAGAAGGAGGTCGTGGCGCTGGCCGGTGTCGGCAACGTACGCGTGGCGCGGGTCCTGCCGGGGCTGCCGCAGGCGCTGCCGGCGAACGTCCTGCAGCTGCTCGGCGTGGACGACATCCACGGCGCGAGCGCAGCCGGCGTCGGCGGCTACCTCGACCTGATCGCCGCTGCAGAGGACGGCTCGGTCGCAGCCCACAAGTACTTCCGCGCCTTCCGCGACCCGCAGACCGCGCAGGGCCGGCTGCTCGACCTCCTGAACGCAGGCTACGTGCTCGCGAACGTCGAGCTGCCGCCACCGTTCGAGCGCGTCGGCGGCGAGGACGGGCTCGTGCTGTACCGCAATCCGGACGTCCTGCCGCGCTTCTTCCTGGTCGCGGACGCGGAACGCTACGCGACACCGGAGGAGGGTCGGGCGCGACTGCTCGCCGCGGACTTCGATCCCGCGACACGCGTCCTGCTACCCGGCGACGAGACGACGCCGCTGCCGGCTGCACTCGCTCCGGGAGCCGCGCACGAGCCGGCCGACGCGCGGGTCGAGGTCGTGCACCGCGCGGCGCACGCGATCGTGCTCCGCGTGACGACACCACGCGACGCGATCCTGGTCTCGAGCGAGGTGTTCTACCCGGGCTGGACGACCCGCATCGACGGCGCCGACGCCCCGACGCTGCTGGTCGACACCGCCTTCCGCGGCACGGTGGTACCCGCCGGCACGCACCAGGTCGAGATGGTCTACGTACCGCGCTCGTTCCGCATCGGTGCGGGTGTGAGCCTCGCAGCAGTCCTGGTCTGCGTCCTGCTGTGGTGGCCGCGGGCGCGCACGGCTGCGCGCCCTGCTACGGCGTGAGCGCCCCGATGCTTCACACGTCGTCGAAGAACAAGGCTGCGATCCTGCTCGTGGCCGTCGCCGGCGCGGCCCTCGCCGCGTTGGGCTGCAGCCGCGAGCCACGGCAGCCGAACGTGCTCCTGCTGTCGATCGACACGCTGCGCGCCGACCACCTCGGCTGCTACGGCGGCACGCGCGTCGCGACGCCCGGCATCGACCGCCTCGCGCACGACGGCGCGCTGTTCGAGAACGCGGCGTGCCCGATGCCGATGACACGCCCGTCGCTCGCGACCGTGCACACGTCGCTGCACCCGCGCGAGCACGGCGTGGTCAACAACGGCGTGGCGCTGGCAGCGGAGAGCGTCACGCTCGCCGAGACGCTCGCCACGGCGGGCTACCAGACGGCCGCGTTCACGCCGGCACGCCTCCTCGACGCGGCGTCCGGGCTCGCGCAGGGCTTCGCGACGTACGCGGCACCCGAGGCGCACCACCTGCCCGCCGATCGTGTGGCACCCGGCGCACTCGACTGGCTCGCCGCGCGCGATCCGGAGAAGCCGTTCTTCGTCTGGTTGCACCTCTTCGACCCGCACCTGCCGTACGGGCCGCCGGCGCAGTACGCGCCGGGCGCAGGCGCCACCGAGATCTCGTGGAAGAGCCTCGTCGCGACGGCGAACGCGCACGACGGCGACGTGCCGGCGGCGACGCTCGCGCGCGCGCTCGAGCTCTACGCCGGCGAGGTCGCGTACGTCGACCACTGGGTCGGCGCGGTCACGGCGAAGCTCGCGACGCTCGGCATCCTCGACGACACGATCCTGGTCTTCACGGCGGACCACGGCGAGTGCTTCGACCACGGCATCTTCTTCGAGCACTCCGACTGCCTCTACGAGGGCGCCGTGCAGGTGCCGCTGGTGATCCGCTACCCGCGCAAGATCGCGGCCGGAACACGCGTCGCGACGCAGGTCGAGCACATGGACGTCGCACCGACGATCCTGGCGCTCGCGGGCATGGCACCGCCCGCGGAGTTCCGCGGCCGCGCGCTGCTGCCCGCACCACCGCCCGCGACGAGCGACCTCGTGCCCGGCGCGTTCGCCCTGATCGAGCACCCGCACTACCAGGAGCGCAACGCCGCCGAGCGCAGCCGCAAGCGGGACCGCATCCGCTCGGTCGCCGGCATGCCGACGCGCGAGGTCGTCACCGACCGGCGGAGCAACGCGCTGCGAGGAACCCGCTGGAAGCTCATCACCGACGGCAGCGCGAGCGAGGTGTACGACCTGCCCGCGGACCGCCGCGAGCAGCACGACCTCGCCACCGTGAAGCCCGAGCTGACGACCGACCTGCGGCGCGTCCTCGAGGAGAAGCGCTCGAGCCACCCGCTGCGGCTGCGCGAGGGCGGCGACGTCGACCCGCGGCTGCGCGAGACGCTCAAGGCGCTCGGCTACGTTCAGTGAGCCGCGGCTGGCGTCGCGCCGGCGGCGCCATCGTCGCGCCGGCGCCACGCCGCGACGACCTCGGGCTCGATCCGCCGCATGCGTACCAGGCCGCCGCGCTTGCCATCGCTCAGGTTGGGATTGAAGAACTCCCAGACGATCGTCCCGTCGGGCGTCACCTCGAAGGCACGCCCGCTGTCGGACTGCGCGATCAGCGTGTTGCCGTTCGGCAGGCGCTGGTTCGCGCCGCGCGTCTGCGTGTAGAAGCTCTTCGGGTCGGGCGCGCGGTACTGCCACACGATCGTGCGCGACCTCGGGTCGATCTCGAGGACGCGCGACCAGCCGCGCCCGAGGCCGTTGTCGAATACCAGCAGGTTGCCGCTGGGCAGGATCACCGCGTCGTGCGGACCGGACAGCTCGCCCTGCCCCCACGCCCACACGACCTTCTTCGCGTCCCAGTCGACGATCGCAACCGTGTCCTGATGGCGGATCGTCACGACGACGTTCGACGTGGCGTACAGCGGATCGCGTGCCGCGAGCTGCGCGTCCTGCATCCACGCCACCGAGTTCGCGTGCAGCAGGTCGAGGTGGCCCTTGCCCCGGGTGCGGGTCTGGAAGCGGAACTGGTCTTCTGGCGCGGTCTTGAGCAGGTCGTGCAGCGACGCCGACGCGAGCACGGTACCGGTCTCCGCGGACAGCAGCGTGAGGGCGTCGTCCTTCAGCTTGCGGCGCGCGTCGAGCTCCGGAACGAGGCGGCGTGACGCGGTCAGCACGGCGATCTCGCCGCGCGGGTTGAGCTGCGCGTCGTGGTGCGCGCCGAGCGGCACCTTCCACCGCACCTCGCCGTTCCAGCCGAGACGCGCGACGTAGCGTCCCGCCGCCCAGCCGCGCGCGCCGTCATGGTCACCGCCACCGTGGGTATCACCGCGGCCATCGCCGTCGGCCCTACCGCGGTCGTCACCGTCGGCGTCACCGCGGTCGTCACCGTGAACATCACCGTCGCCGTCGCGCCTGTCGGGCTTCTGCGCACGCCCGACCACCAGCAGGTCGCCGTCGGGCAGCAGGCTCGTGTTGTCCCAGCGAAAGCACGGCTCGAGCGCCCAGGTCCGCAGCACGGTCCCGTCGGCGTCGACGAGCTGCGTCGAGCACAGGTGCGCGTTGGTGAAGACGTTGTAGCCCGGGGAGGAGCGCTTGCGGTCGTGCACCACGACGCCGGAGCGCCCGTCGACCGGCTCGTCGGTGACGTCGACGTAGCCGAGCGCCTGCAGGCGCTCGACGTCGGCGCGAGAGACCTCCAGCGGGTGCGGCGGCGACGCCACGCCCTGCGGACCCGTCGCTACGGTCGCCGGCGGCTGCACGTCACGGTCCACGACCGCGCTCGTCGCGGGCGGCGGCTCCTTCGCCGGCGGTGCTGTGCGCTCGCACGCAGCGAAGGCGCCGAGCGCGCCGGCGGCGAGCAGGATACGGGAGATCGATCGCATGGCGCCGAGCGTTGGCACGCCCGCGGCAATGCACTATGGAAGCGCCATTGTCGATCAAGCAAGGCTGCCTCGCGCTCGCGGCGCTGCTCGCGCTGCTGCATTTCTCCCGGTTCGACGTGCGGCAGTCCCCGATCGTCACCGACGTCCGCTACTACGTCCACTTCGCACCGCTGGTCGCGGACGGCGCCGTCCCGCACCGCGACTACTTCGACAACAAGACGCAGCTCGCGACCTACGCCGGCGCGGCGCTGGTCCGCACCGGCCGTGCGCTCGGCATCGAGCCGTTGCTCGCGATGCGCGGCGGGTACCTGGCGCTGTCGATCGTCGCGGCCCTGCTGCTGTTCGCCGTCCAGCGCCGGCTCTACGGTGGGTCCTGCGTGGCGGGGCTGCTCGGCATGCTGTGCTACCTGGGCTTCTCGCTGCTCGGCTTCCTGCCGGCCATCGGCCCGCTGCCGAAGCTGCTCATGGGCATCTGCGCGTCGCTCGCGGCACTCCTCGCCGACGCCGGCTGGTGGGCCACCGCGGGCGCGCTCGGCGCGGTCGCGTTCCTCGACTGGCAGATCGGCGTCCTGGCGGGCCTCGGCGTGTTCACCGCGGCGCTGTGCGAGCCCGAGGACCGTGTCCGGACCGCGCTCCGCACCGCGGGCGGCGGTCTGGGCGTGCTGCTCGGGTCCGGCGCGTGGTTCGCGGCGCACGGCGCACTCGGCGTCACCTGGCACCAGGTGGTGCTGACGTCGCTCGCGCGTGGCGAGTCGGCGCTCGAGCACAAGACGCTCTCGGGCCGCGTCGCGCAGATCCTCGACACCGTGCAGGTCGCGTGTCCGGGCCACGCGTGGCTCGCCGTCCTCGGCGTCGCCGGCATGGCGCTCTTCCCGCTGCTGGCGTACCGGCTGCGCGGCACGCGCGAGATGCGGATGGTGATCGCGCTCGCGGTGTTCCACTACGGCATCGTCGCGTTCAGCCTCGCGGACTACCAGGCTTACGGCGACCTGTTCGCGCTGCTCGCGAGCCTCGCGCTGTTCGCGGGCGTCGCGCTGAACGAGCTGTGGCGCGCGCTGGACGCCCGCGCCGCACGCGACGCAGACGCCGCGACGGCGACGCGACGCCGGCGGAGGCTCGCCGTCGCCGCCGTGCTGCTGGCGCTCGTCGCCCTGCGCGTCGCGCGACCGCGGCTCGACATCGAGCTGCCCGACAAGATCGCGAAGGGCGCGACCACGCTCGACCAGCAGCGGAGCGTCGCGCGGCAGATCACGCAAGCCACAGCCGGCCTCGGCAGCGTCGTCTTCGTGAACTGCCCGGAGCAGCTCTTCCTCACCGGCCGGGTGAATCCCCTGCCCTTCGGCTTCTGGAACCGCGCGACGTACGCCTACTTCAAGGCGAGCGCCGCCGAGCGTCCGTTCGGAACGCTCGCGCGCCTGCTCGACACCGTGCGGCCCGACGCCGTCCTGTGCCCCACGCCGCGCGCGGAGAACGACCTCGTGCGGAGTGGCGCCTTCGAGCGCGTCGTGCTGCACGCGGACGGCGGTGAGTACGCGGTGGTGCTGCTCCGCCGCCGCGCCGTGCCGTTGCCACCGGGCGGCGTGGATCTGCCCGCGACCGACGCGCCTGCGCCCGGCGCCGGCGACGCGTGACGCGATCTCGAAGAGTGCACTAGAGATAGCCGAGCGCCTCCAGGGACTCGACGGTCTTCGCGTCGGGTGCGGGGGCAGCGGAGCCCGTCGCGGGGACGCCGAGCTTCGCGAGCGCCTGCTCGAGCCCTGCGTCGGACGCGGACGGCCCGTGGCTCCGCTGCTCGCGCGGATCGGAGGCGAGGTCGTACAGCGCGACGGTGCCCTTCCGATCGTCGCGCAGCAGCTTCCGGTCGCCGGCGCGGACGCCGCGCAGCGACAGCGTGCCGTCGTGCGACGCAGTGTGCAGCGCGAGGACGCGCGCGTCGCCGGCCGTGCCCGCGTCCGCTGCAGCGGCGCTCGCACCGGCGACGGCGCTCGCACCGGTGGCAGCGCTCCTACCGGCTGCTGCACCGGCGGCGGTGCTCGTACCGGGGGCTGCACCGCCCGCTCCGAGCTCTGCGAGCACCGAGCGGCCGTCGAGCCCGGCCGGCAACGGTGCACCGACGCGGTCGAGGAGCGTCGGCACGACGTCCACCAGCGACACCACCGTCGCCACGCGGGCGCCGCTCGCCACCCCGGGCCCGGCGACGATCATCGGCACGTGCAGAACCTCCTCGTAGAGCGTGTCGCCGTGGCCGAAGCCGCCGTGCTCGAGGAACTCCTCGCCGTGGTCGGAGGTCAGCACGACCACGGTGTCCGGGAAACGCTCGTCCAGGCGGCGCAGCAGCTCGCCGAGGTGTGCGTCGAGCGCCAGGATCTCGCCGTCGTAGAGGTCGACCAGGCGGTCGCGGTCGGCCTGCGACATGGCGAGCGGTCCCTTGCGCGCGGCGCGCTGCAGGTCGAGGACGCTCGCCACGCCCAGGTCGCGCAGCACCTGGCCCGAGCGCTGGTCCTTCGCGAAGCGATTGAACTCCGCCGGCGGGCGGTACGGCGTGTGCACGTCCATGTAGTGCAGGAAGAGGAAGAACGGCGGCTCGAGCCGCGCGAGCGCGTCGAGGATCGCGGCGTGCCGCTGGGCGACGTCGGCACGGCGCCGGTCGAAGCGCTGGTCGAAGCTCGCGAAGCCGCGCGCGAAGCCGTAGTCCCGCCCGACGAAGGGCGCGTTGACCAGCGCCGTCGCATGGTAGCCGTGCGCGCGCAGCAGCTCGGCGAGGAGCGGCACGTCGTCGCGGATGCGCGTCGCCTCGGAGATCGCACCGTGCCGGTAGGGCGATACACCGCTCAGCAGGCTCGCGTGCGCGGGCAGCGTCCACGACGACGGCGAGGTCGCGCGCTCGAAGGTCACGCCGCGCCGCGCGAGCGCGTCGACGTTCGGCGAGGTGGCGCGCGCGTAGCCGTACGTGCCGAGGTGGTCGGCGCGCAGCGTGTCGACGGAGATCAGCACGATGTTGGGCCGTTCGACCGTGCGCGCCGTCGCGGAGGTACGGGCGGGCTCGGGATCGCCGCTCCGGCAGCCGGCGAGCGACGCGGGCAGCGCGACCACGACGGCGGCAAAGAGCAGCCGGCGGAGCAGCGGCGTCGCGACGATCACGGCGAACCCGGCGACGCTCGCCGCAGCGCCCGCGACCCGCCACGTCGCGATGCGCGCACGCCGTCCGTAGCCGACCAGCAGCGGTCCCGCGTAGAGCGCCAGGAACGGCAGCAGCGGCACGCGAAAGCGGTTGGTCGCGTTGGCGACGACGTACACCGCCCAGTGAAACACGAGCAGCGCCACGACGAGCAGCTTCAGCCGTCCGCCCGGTACGAGCCATAGCGCGACGAGCCCGAGCGCCGTCGACACGACGTGGAACACGACCTCGACGCTCGCGACCCGCCGTCCGACGCCGCGCCACCCGTCCGCCAGCCAGTCCGACTTGACGAAGCGCTGCAGCTGGCTCGCGTTCGACAGCAGGTAGTAGGTGTTGCGCGCGAGCTTGCGGAAGATCCAGTCGGGCTGGCGCTCGGCGATCGCGCGCAGCGCGGCCTCGCGCGCGAACGCCGAGCGCTCGAGCTCGTTCGGGAGTGCGTCGTACGCCGGGACGAAGGCGCGGTTCTCGTCGCCCATGCCGAGCAGGCGATCGCGCGGGATCAGGTTGCCGACGGCGATCGGATACCAGCTGTTGGTGGAGAGCGTCGGGCTCCCGAGGAACGCCTGGTTGCGCACCATCCACGGCACGACGAAGAGCAGCACCGGCACCGCGACGAGCAGCGCCCGGCGCGTGGCAACCCGGGCGGATACGCCGGGCACGAGCCACGTCCACGCCACGGCGACCGGCACGAAGAAGAGCAGCATGTCGCGCACGAGGACCGCGCTGCCGAGCGCCGAGCCGGCGCCGACG
>Ga0172363_10001310_pt1 | contig 20058 bp, 17 predicted proteins | sample LakKivs2_kivu2a2_FD_114541 | JGI IMG/M metagenome (GOLD analysis project Ga0172363, IMG submission 114541) | Sediment microbial communities from Lake Kivu, Rwanda - Sediment s2_kivu2a2 | ecosystem: Environmental > Aquatic > Freshwater > Lake > Sediment | place: Rwanda: Western Province, Lake... | reverse complement strand
TAAGTCTATTTTTACGTCGCACAATATATTACCTACTTAACAAAAACACAAAGTAGATAGAAGGTATATACTGCCTATATAAATGTATTAAGATCTCTTGACAAGTTAAGAGGCTTTTTTTAAAATTAGTATACCGGTCCAGAATAAGAAGAGACGGGAGAGTCTCTTCATCGGGAAAGGATCCCGAATCTCTGGCCTAAACTGATCTAGGAGGTGGTGCGATGTCGTCGCACCCGTGGTTCGTAATCCGGCGGTGAGGCTTAAGCCTCACCGCCCCTTCTTTTTATATAGCCATTGTAGATAAATTTCTTAGAGAATTTTAGAGTTCTATTTCTCCCCTATTTTGTATTTGAGGCTTAGCTGTTTTTGATTCTTGTTCTGGATTATCATCTGGAACATTGGCTTTTTTCTCTTCTTCCTGGCTAGGTTCATCTGAATGAGCTTTATTTTTCATTGCTTCTTCGATCAAATTTTTCAATACTTTCCTATCTTCTTTTTTGGGTGCTTCTCCGCTGTTCGCTGGCGGCTCAACTGCCTTCGCTCCGAGCTCAGGCCGAGAAGATCTTGCCGAAATCTGACGGAACGGATTCTTAACTTCTTCTCTAGCTCCAGCCCTTTCATTTAAAGGAAAATACCAACTATGGCCTGATGTTCCTTTTCTTATTAAAAATTGCTTTTCCCCCACTTTCATTTTCTTAGGCTGTACTAGATCTTCAAAAGCTTCGATAATTTTACTTTGCGCTTGTTCATGGACCTCTTTTTCTGCTTTTTTTAAAGGTTGGGCATAAGTCTTACGACTGGCTTCTATCACTTGATCAGCCAGACCAATTTTGTCTTGTGACGGAGGCAAGGTTTCTGCAGAAAATGGTGGGCAAGTGATGCCCTGAATCGACATTTTTAAATAAATATGGAAACGATCAAGATTAATTAAATCAGTTTCTTCAAAGGTAGGCATAAATTCTTTGGCTAAATATGGCGCATCGCTTGGACCAACTCTAAAGGAAATCAATGTTCCCACATTACCAAAAACTGATTCCCTAACAGCCTCATCCATTTGAGCAATATATTGATTAGCCATTAAAATATTAAGACGATATTTTCTAGCCTCAGACAAAATAGTGGCAAAAGATTCGGTAGCAAAATTTTGAAATTCGTCAACATATAAATAAAAATCCTTGCGCTCCTCAGGCTTAATTGAAGCTCGTTCCAAAGCAGCAATTTGGATTTTAGTGATCAGCATGGCGCCCAAGAGTCCTGAGGCATCTTCACCTACTTTTCCTTTGGAGAGATTAACTAAGAATATTTTTTTGTTGTTCATTATGTCGTCAATATCTAGGGTTGATTCTTTTTGGCCCACTATATTTCTGATTAAAGGCGAAGACAAAAATTGACCAACTTTATTTTGGATGGGCGCAATGGCTTCAGTGCGGAATCTTTGGTCATATTGCTCATACTCTGAAATCCAGAATTCTTTGATCACTGGATCTTTAATGTTTTGAATTACTTCTTGTCTGAAATCTTTATCAACTAAAATCTTAGTTACCCCCAAGAGTGTAGCTCCGGGATAGTCAAGTAGAGCTAAAATGTCATTGCGTAAAATATATTCCAGACGTGGACCCCAAGAATCAGCCCAAATCTTTTTAAAAATTCCTACCAAACCTGAAGCAACAATGCTTTTCAATTCTGGTTTAACCTTTTCTAGCAAATTAAAAGCAATGGGATAATCTTGATCAGCTGGATTAAAATAAACTACATCTTTAATTCGTTCTGGAGGTATGAAATCGAGTAGTGACTCTACTAATTCGCCATGAGGATCGATGACAGCTAATCCCTGACCATTTTTAATGTCAGAGATGGCCATATTATGAATAGTGGTAGATTTACCTACCCCGGTTTTACCAATTAAATAGATGTGATGGCGTCGATCATTACGCAAAATCCCAAATTCTGTAGGCGCACCTCTGAAATCAGTTTTGCCAAAAATGACCAAATCTTCTTCCTCAGCTTTCCCTTTAATGGGTAAATTTTTGGGAGATTCCCCTTTCTTTGAGCCAGCCCAAGAGATTTTTGGTGTTTGAACTGAAACATTGGGTAAATGATAAACAGAAGCTAATTCTTCAATATTTAGAATAAATCCGCCGTGCAAAAAGAAACGCTTTGTGTATTTTTCAAATTCTTCTTGGTTATTAAAATGATATTTACCTAGAGCGAAGCCATTCATATTGGTGGTATTGAATTGTTTAAAAGAACCGATGATATTGTGGATTTTTGATTGAGCACCGATTTCGTCTTTAGCAAAAGATACCAACCTAATTTTTGTTTGATATCCCAATTTTGTTGATTTTGTCTCCACTCCTTCAATGGCTGCTTGCATTGGTGCTGACAATTGAATTTCTTTGGCTGTGTTAGTTTCTGCTGAGGGGTTTGTTGCTGCCCTCACTAAATCTTTACCAAATGAAGCAGCAGCTTTAATTCCGGCTCCCATGGTTAAATTAAGTCCTGGCGCTTGGCCAGTAGTTTTGACACTTTTACTCCAGGCAATGGCTTTTTTTTGCCAAGAATCAGATTTTGGACGAACAATAATCTGAACCCAGATCTGTTCGTCTCCACTGACTTTAGCTAAAGTACTAGTTAAAGAGGCTAAAGGATCAACATCAAAGTTGGGAAAAGTTTTTATAGGCAAGACATCTTCTTTGGTTGTTTTTAATTCAGCTACTGCAAAATCACTTTTGGGAGCAAATTGAGTATAATCTTGTACTTCTCTAATCTCTACAGTTGGATATTGGGCATAAATTTGACTTTCGACAAAATCAACTAGATGCTTTGGGCAAGTAACATAAAAACTAATCATTTGTGATTTGGCTACGATTTCAAAACTAATTTTTGGTTGTAATTCTTCCGGAACTTTTTCCTGTAAAATTCCATGCAAAGCGGCAAACATATTTTGAGCTGCTTCTGGGCCTTTCTCATTCTCTTTCGGCACAGCTAAAGATAAAATTGCCCACTGGGTTTTCTCTGTCTCAGTTTTAAAATGAGCCAGTTTTTGCTGTTTAAAATAATAGAGTGCACCTAAAGCAAAACCAACTACAACTAAAAAGAAGATAAAATATACTGTAACCATTGCTCAATATCAGAATAACATAAAAAGATTAGAAGTTGAAGCCTTACTGGGTGATCAATTCTACCCTATCTTTATTTACTTAAATATTTTTTGAAACCAGCTAAATTTAAAAGTATGGTGTTTCTTTTTACTATTCTTTGCTCCATTATTTTTTCAATTAATTCATTGCGAGTTAATTTTTTCTTACTTTCTTTAATGATTTGTTCAATGACATCTTTGACTGTTCCCGTCATATAACCCCATTTTTTTAAAGCATAAGTGCCACGGCCAATTAAAACATATTTTTGGTTATGTTTAATTAATTCATTATGGACAGTGGGTACTGTTGGTTGTTTCTTGGAAATGTTTTCTTTAACAATCAGTTTAGCAAGCTCGGTAAAATGTAGAGGTTTTTGGTATTTTTCTAAAATTAAATCGATTTTTGCTTCAGTAGTTTTGGGATTGATAGAAGGAAATTTATAAAGACCAATTTTTTTATCACGCAAGCCTAGGTTTTTGCTGATTTTTCCCATTTCAATTAATCTTTTTTCTTCAAGATTTATTTTTTTGGCTGCTTCACTTAAGTTTTGAGCCTTTTTCATCTTCTCAAAATAATCGATTACTTTTTGAATTTCCCTTTTAACTCTGGCGCGTTTAATTTTATAGCTGAAAAAAGATCTATTGGCAGAGGTCTCTTTAAAGTAATTTAAGAATGGATTAGCCACTAGCAACAAATGGAGACTGTTTTTATCTTTTTCCTCGCTAGCTTTAGGCAGAAATATTTTAAATGCAGTTTCTAAAGACATCACTCCACCGATCATTTTGACTTTTTGAGCCATATTTTTATAGAGCTTCTCAGTTTGTTTAGCCGCTCTGCGTAGTCCAAAAATTCCTTGATTTTGAATTTGCCTCACTCTTTCTCGTGTAATACCGTATCGTTTACCAATGGTTTGCAGACTTTGTTTATCTTTTTGAATGGCAAAACGGCAAAAAAGTACATCTTTTTCTCTTTGCTCTTTGCGACGTTGAGGTAGAATTTTCCATAGTTTTTCTAGCTCAAGAAGCGGCTTGATAGATACCATAAGAAAAAACTTATTTTTACCTTAACCTTTTATAGAGAGTTTAAACTAATTTTGACATAAAGTCAAGTTTTTTACAGAAGTTTAATTTTCTGTTTTAGATTTTTCAAAATGGAATTTATCCACAACCTAAATATCAATGTCGCTTTTTATGAGATATAATAGAGACAGATCTAGTTTATAGGATTAGATTGTGTTGACTTTTTTAAATTGGTATAATGAATATAAATTAATTAAATTTTATGACTAATGGTTCTTATGATCCTTCAAAAGATCCTGCCACTGACCCTGATGCCATACCTATCCAGCCAGAAAGTGAAGCAGGAGATGGCAAAAAAAATGTTGTTCCTCTTAAAGTAACTCCTATAGCATCTTTTCCGCCAGCTGGTGGAGAAGCGGCTGCACGGCCCTATGATCCTACTGATCCTTATTCAATACCAGTCAAACCAGATGAGACTGCACCTTCGGTTGCCGGAGGTCCTGCGCCAGTTGAACCACCAGCTTCTCCTGTCCCAATGGAGCAGGGTGCACCCGAAGATGTTTTAGAGCCAATAATTCCTGTGGAGCCAGGTAGTCAGGTTCCTCCTGAAGCCGCACCACCTGCCGTTCCTCCTGAAGCTCCAGCTGAACCAACTTCAGTTGTTCTACCCCCAGATCAGCCTGCACCCTCTACTCCCCCTTCAGCTGTTGAACCTGGAGATACTCCCTCAAGTAGTCCTTTGGGTGAAGAAGCAGCTGCCTTAGAAGCTGGTCTTCCTGGTCAAGAAGAAACTGCTCTTCCTGAAGCCGCACCACCTGCCGTTCCTCCTGAAGCTCCAGCTGAATCAACTCCCCAGGAGCCTTTACCATCTGCCCAACCTGCTGAGCCATCTCCTGCACCAGCAGCTCCTTATACTGCTAAGCCTGAAGATCAAGGACTTCCTCCTGTGCCTGGGCTAGAATCTGATACTACTCAAGGGAGTGCTACTGAATCAACTCCGCCGCTGCCAGCCACTTCTACTCTTGATCAATCAACTGCTCAAGATACAGAATCACCAGACTCTGCCTCTACCATTCCTCCAGCCGCTCCAGATCAACAAGGAGATATCACAGATCAAGGGCAAGCTGCCTAAAACATAGATAATTTCGAAATCTTAATATCTAAATCCGAAACAAATTCGAATTATCCAAATTCAAAATATTTTGAATTTGAGAGATCTAAATTCCGATATTGTTTAGAATTTCTGCTTTTTATTTCAAAAACACAATTTTCTCTTCAATCGGAGATTCAAAAATTATATCTGATTCTTTAAAAATCACCAAAGAGGTTTCAGTTAAAGCGCTTGATTTTTTTAAAGCTATAAAATAGTCTTTGTCAGCCAAATAGTTGAGCAAGCGATAAACTTCCACGCCAAAAGTATGTTCTTTTTTTGTTTTTGAGTTTAAATCCAAAGCAATAATCTCACCAGCAAAAGAAAGATATAAAGTATTTTCTTTTTTAGCCAATCCAAAATCCTCTAGTTTAAAATTAAAAGTTAATTGGAAATTACTTAGATTGGCAGCGGATTTTTCTTTTTCGTTTACTTGCCAAAGAGTGATAGAAGTTTTGTTGCCAGTGATGATAAAAATCAAGTTATTTGTTTTAACAACTCCCAAAATTTGGTTGCTAAAATCAGTAATTTTATCACTTTCTTTTTTAATAAGATTATAAACAAAAAGAGAATTGGCAAAACCAAAGTATAGATTATCTTTAGCGCCAAAAGAAAAGCCAGTAGCATCAAAACTATCTTCTAGGATCCTTCTTTCTTTTAGAGAATAAACATAAATTTTAGATTGTGCATCTTTAGTTACCGTAAAGGCTAAATATTGTTCGTCTGGTGAAAGACCAACTTGATTAATGCGGGAAATGTTAGTTGAGGAAAGAATAAAATCCGATTGTTTATCTTGAAATGAATATAATTTTAAGCCCTCGCTATCAATGTAAGCTAGATAATTTTTGCCTAAACTGGCTGTACCTTCATGAATGACTTCAGAAGTGTTAAAAGTATAGATTATTTTTTCTTCTTTGGATTCAAATGATTTAACCGAAACCTTTTCCTGCTTTTGTGTTAAATAATAAGTTAAGGGAGCGTTTTTAGTAGCTGGTGTAATTTCTATTTGAGCTGGCTGTTGAGTTAAGACTAATGGTTGAAAACGAATATTCTTGATTTTAATAAATTTAAGTTTATCCCGGAATAAATATCCCAAAACAATGATCAAAGCAACAACAAAGGCCAAAAGAATCATCCAAAAAGAAATTGATCTTGTTTTGGAGACCGTTTTTTTCCTAAAAAAGTGATCAGCAGCTGTTTTTCTAGGAGCTTGAGATGCTTCTTGAGCTTTAATTGGAGTAAATAACTTTTGCCAAATTGACCTTCTTTTTTTTGTTTTTCTTTGAGGCTTATGAAGTTTTGGCTTTATTGGTTTCTTCCCTCTTTTTTGGATCGGATATATATCCCACATATACAAAAATTTAAAACTTAAAATGAAAAATGCCTGCCTGCCGGCAGGCAGGCAAAATTAAGGAAACTTTATTTAATTTAATTTTTTGTTTTGCCATTAGTTATTAGTTATTTTGGTTTTCACATTCCTCCCTGCTCTTTGGCTGGAATGGCTCCAGGTTCAGGAGCATAGCTTTTAACAAAGGCTGTTGTTTCTTCTTCTACTACATTTTTAGGTTTCCCATAATTTTGAGCCACCCAATTTTTGATATTTGCTGCTTTTTTCCAATCTTCTGGAGTTCCTTCTTTGATGGTCTGCATAGAAAAAGGCCTGGCTGGCATGTTATCAATGATCATTCTGATATAAGCATTAAATTTGGCGACATTGATCAAATCAAATTCGTCAAAAACTGGTTCAAATTCTTTAGCAATATATTCTGCTTCTTGGGCGCCAATTCTGAAAGAAATTAACGTTCCTACATTGCCAAAGACGGCATCCCTAATTTGTTCGTCTAGTTGCGCCACGTATTGGTTAGCAATGGTTAGTCCTAAACCATATTTTCTTGCCTCGGATAAAATTTGAGCAAAAGATTCAGTAATAAAATTTTGAAACTCATCAACGTATAAATAAAATGTTTTTCTTTGATCTTCCAAAACATTAGCTCGACTCAAAGCTGCCATCTGGATTTTAGAAACTAAAATCATTCCTAGCATATTGGAGTTAATTTCTCCCATTTTTCCTTTAGACAAATTGACAATCAAAATTTTTCCTTCGTCCATTATCTTTCTGATATCAAAAGAAGATTTTTTCTGACCAATGACATTGCGCAGCATGTCATTAGTCATAAAACGGCCAAATTTAGAAATAAAATAATTGAGCATTTCTGATTTATGAAATTCAGCGGTTTGAGTCATCTGTTTTTGCCAAAAAGCTCTCACTATTTCATCTTTAACATTGGCTAAGCATTTATTTTTAAAATTTTCATCAGTAAAAAGCGCTGGGATTTCTACCAGTGATCCTCCACCAGGTTGCTCCATTAGAGTGAGAGCTGCATTTCTCATCCAGTGCTCAAATTGAGGACCAATAAAGCCTTGCCGTGTAGGATCAAAAATTCGATAAAACATAGCAATAGCCTCTTGAATTAAGAAGTCTCTTTCCTTGGGATCTGTCCATTCGAGTAAATTGAAACCCAAAGGACGATCTAGGTTCCCGCCAGGATCAAAATAAATTACATCTTTGACTCGATCATTAGGCATTTTAGCAATGATTCTCTCGGCTAAATCTCCATGCGGATCTAGGAGCCCTATGCCATATCCTTTTTTAATATCAGATAAAATCATTCCTTCCAGCATCGTCGTTTTCCCTGTGCCAGTTTTGCCGATAGCATAGATGTGGCGTAAACGATCCTCATCTTTAATATAGACTGGAATTTCTTGACCGCGAAAGACAGCTTTTCCTAAAATAGCTCCCTCATGAGGCAAATTAACTGGCGGTGGAGCTTGTTTATAGAGAAGCCACTTGATATGTGGAGTCTCGATAAATTGATTAGGATAATGATAAAAGGAAGAGATTTCTTCTGAATTTAAAAGCATTTTTTTCCGTTTGGGATCAAAAATTCTGAAGATTAAATCATAAAGCAATTGTTTCTGTTCCCTTAGGTTTTTTACTTCTTTAATTTTAAAGCCATTTCTTTCGGGTGAACTAAATTGAGAAAAGCCAGCCAAAATTAATCTTAAATTGGCTGAAGCCGCCATTTCGTTTTCACCAGTGGATAGAATTCTTGTTTGTACTTCGAAACCAGGTTTAGATGCTTTTTCTTGGATAGCTTTGATTTGTTCTTCTTTTAGAGGTGTTATTTGTTTTGGTTGTTCTTCGCTTTTTGGCTGTTCTTTGCCACTAGTTTTAAAAGTCTGCCAAACCTCAGAGGCGTAACCTGTGGCTTGGCTAGTTTGTTTGACCCATTTCGGTTTTCCTTCCTCAATTTTCTCTCCTTCCATTAATTTCTGAGCCGTTTTTTCACTTTCTCCTCTCCAAATCTCATCAGCTGGCCGCAAAACCACCTGGATGATGGCTTTATCGGTTTTCGCTACCTTAGTTAAAGGATTAGTTAGAGCATTTAAAGGATCTGCTTCAAAATTTAAATAAGAATGAATCGGCAAAACAAATTTTTTAAAAAGATCCACTTCTGCCATTGCCAATGCTTTAGGCGGAGCTTCAAACAGGCGATAATCCTTAACTTGGCTAATTTCTGCTGAAGGATAAAAAGCGTAAATTTGTTTTTGCACTTGTTCTGCATATTCTTTAGGAGTGGCTAAGAAAAAACCAATCTCATCATCTTTTGCTGTGATTTCTAGAGAAAAATGCGGCTGGCCAACAATTTTTCTTTTGATCTCTTGTTTGTAAACCGCATAAAGAGTAGCTAAAAATTGTTCGAAAACTGCGATTAACTCCCTTGCTTGTTTTGCCTGCTCTCCTTCGCGTGGCTTTTGCTCTTTAGGCACTTTGATCAAGAAAAAAATCCAATTTTGGCTAATTTTCTTCTGGTGAGATTGAGCCATACGTATAAGATAGTATTTGATTACGAGATAACCAAATACCGATAAAGCCGCCAAAATAAAAACTATCCCCAATATTTGTGACATCATATTGCCTTTCCATTATAACATAAAATGTTGCCCGCTTAAGTTTCATCTATTTTGAGAAGACCTGCCTGCCGGACTTCGGCGAGCTCAGTCGAGCCGCAGGCAGGGAATAAATTATCTATTTCTCAAAGAGATTTAATTTTAGTGGGTTATAGCACATTAAGAAAGAATAAGAATTAAGAATGTGAATGAGGAGTTTACCCTTCCGAAGCTTTAGCGAAGGGGGGTCATTGCGAGGCCAGCCGTGAGTCTTTACGGCTGGCCGTGGCAATCTCTTTTTTTACTTTCATTGGTTTTATAAGGAAGAGGAGCAGCATCCCGAAGCCCTTTAGGGTAGGCTTTTGCCTAGGATGCGTTGAGGGGAAACTAGTTTCCCCTCAAGAGAAAACAAGAACCCCGCAGGTAAGGATTAGAACCTTTTCCTGCGGGGCCAGGTTAGCGTTGGCGCCAGTGCTCCTGCCACAGCTCTAGCAACGTTGAGAGCATCGTTTCCTGCCTCCTTTTGGGGTGCGATTCTTTGATATTATAGCAAAAAGCTAGTTTTTTGTCAACCCGGTAGAATCTCTCCGCCAGCTGGCGGAAGAACTCTACCGGGTCAACCCAGTTAAATAATCCATTATTCTTTTAGTGGTCGCTAAATTATGTAAACTCAGCAGTCGATGACCGAGGATTTCATTCTCTTTAATGAGATGAGAAAGATAAGCAACACTTAATTTATTTTCACAAGCTAAACAAGAACAATTTTTGTCTATAACTTCCATTTTTTCTCTGGCCCATTTTTTCCTTAAATCTAATTTATTGATTTTTGGCCCATTTTTGAAAATTGAAAATTGAAAATTGAAAATTTTATATGCGATACCATGTCTTGCTAGCCTTGTAGGCAAAACACAATCGACCATATCCATGCCCAACTTAGCAGCTTTAATAAAATCTTCTAACTCGCCTACCCCCATTAAATATCTAGGTTTATTTTGAGGAAGAATTTTATTCATTAATTTGACCACAGACCACATTTTATTCTTCTCTTCTCCTACAGCTAAACCACCAATAGCATAGCCATCGGGATTTAATTTTATTGTTTCTCTAGTAAATTTTTCTCTTAAATCTAAAAAAGCAGAACCTTGGATAATGCCAAATAAAAGTGGTTTTTTATTTTGAGACCATTTTTTAGTTTTTTTATCAAAATATTTTTTTGATTTTTTTAACCATTCTAAAGTTTTTTCAGCTGCTTTTTCTGCCTCAATTTTGTTAGCCTTCCCGGGCAAACAAAGATCTAGAGGCATAATAATGTCGCTACCTAAATCTAATTGAATTTGGATTACTTTTTCAGGACTAAAGAAATGTTTCGAGCCATCAATATGAGAGGTAAAAATTACTCCATTATTTTGGATTTTAACTAAAGATCCCTCTTTTTTATTTTTGCCCAAACTAAAAACTTGAAACCCGCCAGAGTCGGTTAAAATTAAACCATTCCAGCCCATCCATTGATGGAGACCGCCGCTAGATTTAATCAGTTTTTCTCCTGGCCTTAGGTATAAATGATAAGTGTTAGCTAAAATTCCTTTAAATCCTAAATCGATTAGCTCCCAAGGCGCTACAGATCTCACCGCCCCCACTGTAGCTACAGGAAAATAGTAGGGAGTGTGGATTGATTCCCCTCGTGCAATTATTTCCCCTTTCCTTATCCCGTTTTTTTGACTTATTAATTTAAACATATCAAAGAATAAGAATGAGAATAAAGAATGGGATTATCTTTTGGAAGCGTTTATGAGGGCTCTTAGTAGATATTCTGTTTCATTAGAAAGATCAACAATTTTTTTGTTGAGTTTTAGATAACCAATATCTTTTACAATTAATAATTGGTTTTTAAATTCGCCTAGAGATCCTAGAGCTTGATGATAAAATTGAACTTTTTCTTTTCTTCCTTTTCTACCGAACCCTTCAGCAATATTAGAGGTTATGGAAATGGCTGAACGTCTGATTTGACTAGTTAAACCATAAATTTCTTCTTTGGGAAACTTTTTGCTCAATTTATAAATTTCCAAAACTAAAGCATGACCTTTTTGCCACGTCTTTAGTTGGGTGAAGGAGGAAATTTTCCTACCCTTATTCTTCATTCTTATTCTTTATACTTTGCTATTTTAGCTCAACTTTGGCACCTGCTTCTTCAAGCTTCTTTTTCATCTGTTCTGCCTCTTCTCTTTTAACTTCTTTGGCCACTTCGGCCGGAGGATTGTCAACCATGTCCTTGGCATCTTTTAAGCCGATTTCCTGATTGATTTCTCTGATTGCTCTAATCACTTCAATTTTTTTATCGCCCGACTCTGTAATTACGACACTAACTAAAGCTGATTGTTCTTCTGCTGCTTCTTGACCGCTTTCGGGGGTAGCATTTGGAGCAACGGCAACTGGAGCAGCAGCTGAAACGTGGAATCTTTCTTCTAATTCTTTGACTAATTCAGCTAAATCAGCGACTGATAATTTTTCAATCTCGGAGATTAATTTTTCGAATTTTGGATTAACTTTCTTTGTTTTCTTTTTTTCCGCCATATTTTTTTTAGTTTATACCTAATTTTTAAATTCCAACATTCTTGAGAATATAGGAATGATTTATTTTAGCTTTGGGCTTCGGCCTTTTTACTCAATATAGTAGTTAAGCCCATAAGATTATAAGAAAGATTATAATGTAAGCTCTGCAAAGGTGATTTTAAAAGACAGACTAATTTACTTGACAACTCATCTTTTGAAGGTAGGATTGAAATTTCCTGAGCTTGATTTTCGTCAATAAATTTTTTTTCAAAAATCCCCCCTTGAAAATTACCTTTCTCTATTTTTTTTATAATTTGGGCGATAAAGCGGAATGGTGCCACTTCGTCTTCCACTGAGGTAGCTATGAGGAAAGAACCCTGAGGTAATTCTTTTTTGATTTTAACTTGATCTAGGGTTTTTTCAATTAGCCTTCTTTTTATGACACTCGTTTCTATTTTCTCTGCTCTAGCTTGTCGGCGTAAATCAACCATTTCTTGTGACGTGACTTTGTCAAAATTATAAAAGGCAAAACTTTGTTTCCTCAATTTTAAAGCCAGATTTTTAACCATTTCTTCTTTTTGTTCTTTTTTCAACATTTTTGCAATTAAATTTAAAAAATCCTCTTGCCTAAAGACAAAGAGGAAAATGCTTTCTATATTTTACCTCGGCGGGTCTTCTTCCCGATGGTCATCGGGATGCCCGCTGTCTTTGGCTTTTATAGATTAACAAGTCTTTATTTTTATGTCAATAGTTACTTTGTTTTTCTCAGATCGATTTTAATACTTGGACCCATAGTTGAGCTAAAATATGCTCTTTTAATAAATTCGCCTTTAATACCAGCTGGTTTGTTATGTTTGACTTGTTCTAAAATATAGCGCAGATTCTCCATCAGTTTTTCTTTGCCTAAAGATATTTTACCAATTGGTATGTGGACCAAATCTTGATCATCAGCTTTTATTTCACGTTGACCTTTTAGTATTTTTTCCACTATTTCTTTGGGTTTTTCGGTTAGAGTTTGATTTTTTTCCTGAGGCATTAATCCTTTTGGTCCCAAAATTTTTGAAAAAGGAGAAATTTTTTCTACAAGATCTTTTTCGCAAACTAAAATATCAAAATCAATTTTTCCGGATTTAATTTGTTTTAAAATTTTTTCTTGCCCTGTTTCTACATCATGTTCTTTGATATTGCTTTTTTTGGCTATGACTGCAATTTTCGGAGATTTAGCTAAAGGGTTTGGCGGAGAAATTAAAATTCTAAAATTAGCTTTATCCTTTCCCTTTTTAAGATTTAAATTTATATGCAATTCCACTGTAGCATCAAATTCGACAGGATTATTTTCCAAGATGAAATCTAAAGCTTCTTCTAGGGTATAGTTTTTGTTTTCTATTTTTTCTTTAATTGCCTGTAATTTTTTAGAAATTTTTTTCATTGTATTTAGTAATGTTTAAAATAATATGGTGGAAAATTGATACTGACATTAAAAGGTTAGCGCCCCCGGCTATAGCCGGGGGCGCGGTGGGTGGGAGGACCAGCCAGTTGCCGCCGGGCGGTGAACGGCGAGGAAGGTTGGTTTCCACCCGACAATGATGATGGCTGGTTTCCACCGGGCGCTAATCACATCTTAAATCAAAAAGATTTTTCTGTCAACCCTCTTCGCAGTTGTAGTGCAAAAAAATTATATAGCTAAAGTTATTGGTTCAAAATTATTCTGCTTGATTTTTTCTAGCAGTTTTTCTGAAGCTAAATTTATTGCCTTTTCCACTGAAATTAATTCTTCTTGGGAAAAATTTTGCAAAACAAATTTTTCTCCTGATAGATTTTTTGGCTGAGGCCCAATGCCTAATTTTACTCTAAAAAAATCATTGCCAATATGTTGGATAATATCTTCGACGCCTTTATGGCCTCCACTTTCCCCGTCGTCTCTCATTCTAATAGTTCCTAAAGGCAAATAGAGATCATCATAAATAACAATAATTTTTTCAGGTTTATAAAAATAATGGAAAATTTTTGCTGCTTGACCTGAGAGATTCATAAAAGTTTGCGGTTTAGCTAAAATTACTTTTTTATCTCCATAAATAAATTGACAAATTTCACTTTTAAATTTGGTAGAGCTAGAAAAAATTAATTTTTGATTGATTTCTTTTGAGAATAAATTAAGTAATTGAGCAACAGTCAAAAATCCAAAGTTATGCCGTGTTAATTCATATTTTTTTCCTGGATTTCCTAACCCAACCATTAGATACTTATTCATTTTGTGTTCGATAAAACCTAATTATTAAACTATTACTTTATTGCTAAAGTGATAACAAATAACCTTTTACTTCATAAGACTAGACAAATCTCCCATCATTGATTTTCCTTTTTGAGCTACAATTTTTTGAGCTGCTTTTGAGGCCTCTCGTAAGGTATCAATGAGAACTTTTTCTAGGTGTTTTTTATTTGACGGAGTGAGCAATGATTCGTCGATTTCGATTTTAAGCACTGTTTGCTCACCATTAACTTCTACTTTTACTTTCCCTGCTTCACCTTCTGCTTCGACAATGGTTTGACGAAGTTCTTTTTGCATTCTTTTAGCTTGACCTTGGAGTTTCAACAAGTCTCTCATTTGTTGGAACATGATAAAAATTTAGTTTAGATTCCAATTTTAGATTATTTTTTAGAAAAATCAAATGCTTGGCTTTTCAAGTAAGCTTCAATAAGGAGATCCAGATTGCCATCTAAAACTTTTTCGATATCTTTTTCCTCGTGATGTGTTCTATGATCTTTAACTAATTTATAAGGATCAAAAATGTAGGATCTAATTTGTCTCCCCCAGCTAGCTAAAGTATTACCCTTAAATTTTTTCTTTTTTTGTTCTCGTTCTTTTTCTTTTAAAAGCAAAAGTCTTGCTTTAAGAATTTTCAGAGCCTGCTCTTTATTTTGGAACTGGGATCTCTCATTTTGGCAAGAGACAGAAGTCTTGGTTGGTAAATGAGTAATTCTCACTGCTGAATCAGTGGTATTAACTGATTGACCGCCATGGCCAGATGAACGAAAAGTTTCAATTTTTAAATCTTTGTCTTCAATTTCCATCTCTGGATTTTCAATTTCGGGTAGAACTTCTACCAAGACAAAAGAAGTTTGACGCAAATTTTGAGAATTAAAAGGACTTTTGCGAACAATGCGGTGTGCCCCCTGTTCTGATTTAAGCCAGCCATAAGCATTTTCGCCTTCAAATTTATAGATAGCACTTTTAATGCCTGCTTCTTGATTTTCTAGTCGATAGAAAAGAGAGGTTTTAAATCTCCTTTTTTCGGCAAAACGCAGATACATTCGCTCTAAAATTTGAGCACAGTCACAAGCATCTACCCCACCAGTACCAGCAGAAATTGATAAAATTGCCGGCTCTTTATCATAAGGTTCAGAGAATAAAGCTTCTTTTTTTAACTCTTTTAGATCTTCTGGTTTGGCAGCGTCAAATTTATCAACTAATTTTTTAAGTTGAGCATAACGCAAAGATTTAATTTTGGCGTCTTTTTTTTGCCAAAAATCTGCTTGTTGGAGTTCTTTTTCTAATTGAGAGAGCTCTACTCTCTTTTTTTCAATTTTAAAGAGTTGAGCCAGTTTAGCTTTATTCATGCCTCAATTATATCAGAGAAACAAATTATTGCAGAATTTTTTTGGTCTTTTCAAACCAGACATAATTCGCTAAGGCAAACATTATCGAAGCAGGTAGTACAGACCAAGCACCAGTGGAAGGTAGGGCTTGTGGTTTTACGATCTCAGGTTGCTCTGGTTGTGTGGGTCGAGCTTTGATTCTAGTGATCACATAATCACTTAAACTTATAGAAGGAGCCACAAGATAAGTAGTATTTTTGAAGATTGATCCAGTACCTAGGCTAGAAGAAATTTTTACCCTGAAATTAATTGTTCCTTCTTGATCTGGAGCTAAAACAAATTTTAATCCGTCAGTAGTAAAGAATTTTCCAGAGAAGATATAAGTTTTTCCTGCAACTTTTACTTTGCCAGATCCATCAATATAGCTTACGACCTGAGGTAGATCATCACTTAATTTTACAGTTTCAGTTTTTTCTCCAATATTTTTGAAGTAAACTCTATATTCTAAGATATCTCCAGCATAAGCTTCGTTATTATCAAGCCATAAATTATCACCTTTAGAGACATTAAGCACTTTTTTATCAAGGTAGTATTTAGCAACCAATGATGTAGGCGGGGTTACTTTTACGAGCACATAAGCTTGATCAATTAACTCGGATACAGCATTAGCTTTCACTTTAGCTGTGTTCACAAATCTATAATTACCTGGGCTAAGATCTTTTACTTTTGCCCTTAAGTAAACGATTTGATTTGTTCCCTTAGCTAAATTATCCCAATGCCAATCAATGGTTGAACCAGAGGCAATACCTTGTGGAGCGCTTTGGAAAATTAAGCCATCTGGCAAAAGATCAGTTAAATTGATATTTTCTAAAGTGGCATTGCCAGTGTTTTGAGTAACAATTTTGAATTCAACAATATCTCCAGGATCAGCCTCAGTAGATTCTAAAAATAAATCTTGATTATCTGTGACATTGCGAACGTTTTTTTCTAAATCTAAGTTAAGTATTTGTAATTCAATCACATTAATGCAAGCGCAGCCTTTAGCATAAAGCGAACCAGATTTAGCCTCCGCGCAATTAGTTAATTTTTGATTTCCTGAAGCAGTAACTTTGGCTTTAAAGACAATATAAAAACCGCAATTAATTCCGGGGTTTAAATTGTTGACAGTTATTCCACCTGAGACAATGCCGTCAGGCAAGTTTGTTTTTTCGCTACCGCGATAAAGCACAGTTGTGCCAGGGATATATTCCAAGCCATCTGGCAAAAGATCAGAGATTTTAACTTGGTCAAGTTTAGCATTGCCAGGATTGTAGACAAATAAACTAAAAGCAACAACATCTTGAGTTTTAGCAGAAGTTTGTTTTTGCCAATTATATGTTCCCGAATCTTTGGTTGAATTAGCTACTTTTTTCTCAATGGCTAAAGCGGGTTTTGCCGGACTTTTAAGCTTGGCTTGAAAAACAACATAACCAGCATATGGCCAGCATCCTTGGATATTACCAATACTAATGCCATCAGCACTGGTAATTCCGTCAGGTAAATCTAAAGCAGTCTGTGAACCATCTTTATACCATTTAGTAGTTCCAGGAATATAATTGATGTTTAGCGGTTGATCGGTTTGGATAGCAACAGCGTCGGTTACAATTTTAGCAGTATTGTTTGCCCAAAGAGAACCAGTGGCAGTAATGGATTGATTAGCACTAGTGGGTAAAGCAACACGCAAATGAGTATTTAGAGCCGAAGTTCCTTCAATTCCATTGTGATAATAAAAGAGGAAAGAAACAGTTTCTTCTGCACTGGCTTGAGTTTCTGTTTGCCAGTCAGTATGACGGCTGGAATTGGCTACTCTTAAAGTTTTGGGGTCATTAGGAAAAATGTTGAATTCAGGACCTACAGATTGAGCAGTTCTAGCTAAAACTAAATTTGACAAAAATAACCCAGCGATTAAAAGGGGTAAAAATTTGACTGCACGTTTAATGGTTTTTTTGGCAGTTTTCATATTAAATTTTACTTAGAGGTATTATAACTAATAATTATTTACTAGTCAAGTAAAAATGCAATTTTTGGCTAGGTTTGACATTCCAATGTTCTCAAGAATGTAAGAACGATTTTTGACCTGGGTGTTAATTTGTGTCTGACTGATTTACCAGAATGCCTTTTAATAACTAGGCCGGCAATAGCTAGTTTTTGGACATGCTCTGAAATAGTTTTCAAATTCACATTCAAGATTTCCGAGATTTCGACTACAGATAGTTCTGGTTGAAATTTAAGTAAATCTAGAATTTGCAATCTGTGATGATTGGCAAAACCCTTAATGATCCTTTCCAAAGAATTGTAATTTCTTTTTTTATGCATGTTCCTTTTATTATACCAAGATATTTTTTTCATTCCTACATTCTTGAGAATGTTGGAATGATATTTGTGATTTTTGGACAGAAGAAGCATGAAAAAGAAAGAGTGAAAGATAAGGATTTATGAGAAAGATTAATGGTTTGGTTTAGTCGCAGATTTTATTTAATAATTTTTTGTTTGCTTGAATTAAAATAATTTAATTTAAAACTTTTACAAAAAGAAACCCCCGCCAATCTGGTTTGGACAGATTTTGGCGGGGGTGTCAGGCTAAGGTACGGGTGGTGGTGGGGTGCCGTTTTGCGGGCACTCACCACCGCAGTTGCCGTCTGGGGGGACCGACGGCGGGGTCGGGGGTTCCACCGGTGGCGTTGTCGGCGGCTCCACCGCAGGTGGTGGAACCGGCGGCTCGGTCGGTGGTTCGCCAGGAGGACAAGGTTGTTCTCCTGGCGGCGCCGGCGACCGGCGCGGAGTTCGGCGCCAGATGAGGTAGCCCTCATAAGAGCGCCGATCCCAATAGCCGCCTAGGTGGCTGGTTCCCGGTAAGATTACCGGGGGCTCTAGCCACCTGACCTCTCCAGGGGGCCCTTGCGGGCCAGGAGGTCCAGGCGGACCTTGGGGTCCGGCAGGTCCAGCGGTGCCAGGAGCGCCAGCTGGACCCTGTGGGCCTTGAGGCCCGGCTAAGCCCTGCGGACCCGGGGGGCCTTGCGGCAAGGGAACGCACTCAACTACTATGGCGTTCCCCTGCTGGCCCTTCTCGAAGTGAAGGAAAGACCCGTTTCCTAGGTCGTACTTCAGACCTGGGATCGGATCTCCCTTGAGCCAGTAGCCCCAAAACGCGTTGGCGCAGGAGCCGCTGGCTACCCCCACGATGAGTGGGGGTGATATATCGGAAGGTGTAGTCGTCGGGATGTAGGAAAACTTCCATCCCAACGACTGAGTCAATGGGGCGTAGCGGCCCCAGTTGGCGGCCAGGTACGTCTGGTCGATCGACGTCCTGGCCTCGGAAATAGACACGATGGCAAGCATCGGGGGATGCCCTGCCATCGCTGTCGCCGCCCCAACCGTCAGGACGGCAAGGAGGAAAGCGAGTGTTGCTCTCATCTAGTTCACCCCCTCGATCGAGAGCGTAGCGTCGCCCTGAGCAGTCTTGACATACAGCTTTGACTCGCCCAAAGCGACACGGCCCAGATTGAAAACCAGGGGAGGGTCAACGTCAATCCGATCCTCCCAGACAGGTCGGCCAGGCCGCTCCAGCCGAAGCTGGGTTGGCCCAGTAGGACAGATGACGCGTAGCACTACTCGCTCACCTGCCTTGATCTTGAACCGGCCCGCCACCTCTTCCCCAGCCCAGTAGAACCTAACAGGCTGGGGAGTGGTAGCGGCTGTCGCAGCCGGAGGCGGCGGTATAGCCGCCTGCGGTGCAGGAGTCGATGTTGGGGCCGGCGCCGGAGGGCCATACTGCATCAGTGGCCCTTGCGGCTGTGCCCCGGAGGGCGTGTCATCAACCATCGGCACCCAACCCCGGTTGGCAAAAAAACTTACGGGGTCGGTGCCAGGGCTAGCTTCAGTCATATACAATGTGATCTGCCCTTCAAATTCATCAGACCGACGCCAAGAGACCCGAAAAAGCACTAGGTTCAGGCGTTCGGTCTTAAACCGACCGTGGATTCGAAGTCGCACCAAGTTGGGACCAGGTTTGAAGAAAGACGAGGGGATCTCAAACAAGTAAGAAGACCCTTGCTTTTGGCAAGTTTCCCACTTGTCATTAATTCCCATTTTTACCCATTCCACATGGAGGAGGTTAAGCATTTCCACGCGAAACGAGTAGGAAACCCCATGTCCGCGAAGTCCGACAACTGATACTGGCGTGTCAGTTGAAAGACTTGCGATTTCTTGACCGTAAACAGCTGCTGTTATCCCCGCCCAAAGAGCAGGTGGGGAAACAGGCTTCTCGGTCTCGAGCCCGACACCGAGGACGGGCTCGAGCCGGCCCGCTTGCGCGGGCAAAGCCGCCCCGACCATCAGGGCGGCGAGAACGATCACGATTGTCGCTCTCATCTTTCATTCCTCCTTTTCCCGCTGGCGCGGGGTTTAGCCTGTATACGCAGGCTTTGCCCCGCAGGGCGGGGATTTTTTCAAGTGCGAAAACTGAGAACATTTTATCATAAAACTATGTCTATGTCAACTTTACCCGGTTAAATACCTTTTTGGACAATCAGCCCTGGGCTGATTATTTAATTGGGCGAACAAAAAATTCCGCTTTCACGGAATTGTTATTTATTGGTCGTCCGTCCATTCG